>OBAO01001714.1_pt1 | contig 11639 bp, 12 predicted proteins | sample 1517541 | NCBI WGS metagenome assembly OBAO01 (sample SAMN04571698, study PRJEB22368) | human gut metagenome | biome: human gut; material: stool | host: Homo sapiens | place: Luxembourg | collected 2012-08-10
TACCGGGATCACTCCGGATGTATATACCATACCGTTTACTTCGATCGCCTGTGAATATGGTCCAATTGCTGCAGGAGCTTTGTCTGTACTGATTGCTTTCTTCATGCTCATGCCCTCCTAACAAATGTATGCTCTTTGCTGATAAAGATGTTTCTATCTTTTTTCATTTCCTATTATAAATTCAGTTTTCAAACGACGCAAGCAAATTTTTCGTGAAAAAATCGCAGGAAAATATAGCATAATGTTTAATGCCTATCTTCAAATTGTTTGATTCTCAAAAAATTATTGTGCGTTTTTACCGTTTTATGATGCGATTCTCTGTAATTTCGATACGTCCCTGTTTCAACAGTCTTCCAACGGCACGTTTGAATGCATTTTTACTTAATCCGAATTCCTGTTTGATTACTTCCGGATCTGCTTTATCGTTAAATGGAAGCTTTCCACCGTATTCTTCCATACGTTTCATGATCATCGCCGCATCGGCATCCATCTGAAGAAATGCTTTCTCTCTGACACTTAAGTCAAGCTTTCCGTCTTCTCTTACTTTCAGGACTCTGGCGGATACACGGTCTCCGACTCTTAACCTGCCAAATGCTTCTCTCTTCGGGATCAGTGCACTGTAGCAGTCATCTACTGCCACGAACACTCCGAAGTTATCACTCGTCTCGTAAATGATTCCTTCTACATGATCATCCTTTTTATATGGAGAATCTGTACGAAGCTTTTCGTATACTTTCATTGTCGCACAAAGTCTTCCGGACTTGTCCACATACAGTGCGACAAGCACTTCATCACCTTTTTTTACTTTTGCAGTCTGTTCTTTGAACGGAAGCAGAAGGTCTTTTTCCAGTCCCCAGTCAAGGAACGCCCCGATTCTTCCGGTATCTGCAACTTTCAATACTGCCAGTTCATCTAACGTGATCTTTGGCTCCTGCGTTGTTGCGATCAGACGGTCAGACGAATCTTTATACAAAAATACTTCTACAGGATCTCCGACTTCTACATCTTTTGGTACCTGTTTTTTCGGAAGCAGGACTTTGTCATCTTTATTACCAAGATATACCCCGAACTCTACTTCTTTAACGATCATCAATCTTCTTTTCTTTCCTAAATAATCTGTTAATCCCATATTTTTCCTCTCTGTTCCCTTTTCTCTTTTTCCAAAGTGTATATGTTTTCTTATTGTATCAGCATCTATATAAGAATGTCTATGCAAACTTAAATTCGATCACTGCATACGGTCTGGCCTTTTCATTGCAAAGCTCTATAACCGTTCTGTCCTCTTCTATGGCAATCCTTGGATAGATCACATCACCATATACCGCTGATTTCTTATATTCCACACGCATCTGGTGCACTTCTTTATCTTTTGGCAATGATTCCAGCGCCATCTGTACATATTGGCAGTTGTTGACATGCTCATTCGTATCAATATGATATCTGCGTACCGGAAAACTTTCCAGTTCTTTCGCCTCTTTCGGAAGTGCGATTTTTCTTGATTCATATTCCATCTCATACGGATCTCCTACCCCGTATGGTGCAATCTCCGATTCTTCCGGTCTTGACGGACGTCCCTTTTCCATGTCCATATATACCCACAGCGAATTTGCATATGCTACATCTTTTCCTTCACTGTCTGTCATACAGAAATTACGTTCTCCAAACAAACCGTTAAAGTCCGTCGCCCATGTACTTGTCTGTATCTTTTCACCGATCTTCGGATAACGTTCTACCACTACCTGCCAAGATGACAGGATCCATGCCCGCTTTTTTTCGCTGCAGTGTTCGATTCCAAGTCCCAGATCTTCTGACTGGAATGTACTGCAGTCCTGAAAATAATTTACGATTCCCGGCAGGGTAATTCTTCTGGTATGATCCACTTCACTGAATCGTATTCTTCCATCTATCGTATATTGATTGTCTCTCATTTTAGTCTGACTCCTTTGCATGATCTTTTCCGAAGAAAAACCACTTTATCTTAAATTCTGAAGTGGCCGTTACCATTTCATATTCTTCTGCACTTAATGCTTCTTTCAGTTCTTTCTTTCCATCTTCATCTACCACTGCACAGGTTGCATTGGTAAAACACAGATTTGGATAAAGTACACACCACCAGTTATGTCCATTTCCCTTCCCAAGTACAATTCTCAGTGCTTCGTAATTTCCCTCGGGAAAAATGATATCTCCATACCGTTTGTCCGGAAAATAGCAGGTGGTCACCTCCGCTTTCGCCCGGTATGATACTTTCTCTTTTTTCAATATTTTATCTGCTGTATCCGTCAGTTCTTTTTTGTGAGTCAGGGTCCATGCTTTTGTCGCCTTTGCATCACTTCTTTCGGCTCTGGTCATATGTGCTTTCATATACTTTAGAACCGCATCCCGCACTTTCAGTTTGATTCTCTGATCATTTGCACTGTCACTTTCTGCGATCACATGAAAACGGAAGACTTCTTTGGCCAGTGACTGCTGTGTATCGCTAAGTTCTGCATGTACAATTTCCATACGCCAGTTCATAATGCCCGCTGTCAGTATGAACGATATCAGACAGGCTATGATCAGGCAGATCGTTTCTCGTTTCATCTATCTCCTTCCTGTATACTGCATTTTTCTGATACAGGAAGTCTTGACACAGCTTATCTTATCTATACACTTTTACAGTCTTTTAATTCTGTTTTGTGCGGATCACATCGATCACAGTGGTCACCTGGTTATCAATATGTTTACACATAATATCTGTTGCCGCCTTCTTCTCACCTTTACTGATGTATTCTATGATTGCGGCATGCTCTGCGATCAGCTGTGGATGTGCTTCTTCACGTTTCAGATATTCCACACGATAACGATACATCTGTTCTCTTAAATTATTCAGAAGCTGGATCAGTTTCTGATTGTCTGTTGCCATATAGATAATGTCATGGAAACGTACATCTGCTTCAGCGATCTCTGTAATATCTTTACTCTTTAAAATCTTCTTAAAATCTTCCGCAGCTTTCTTCATCTCTTCGATCTCTTCTTTCGTGATCTTATCACATGCAAGCTGCACAGCCAGTTCTTCCAGTGCTTTTCTTACTTCCAGAACGTCCCGCATATTCTTTTCTGTGATCTCTGCTACCTCAGCTCCTTTTCTTGGAATCATCAGTACCAGGCCTTCCAGTTCCAGTTTGCGGATTGCTTCACGGATCGGGGTACGGCTTACTCCGAGTTTATTTGCAAGCTGGATCTCCATCAGTCTTTCTCCCGGTTTTAACTCTCCTCGCAAGATCGCCTGTCTCAAAGTATTGAACACGACATCTCTAAGTGGTAGATATTCATTCATATTTACTTTAAAATTCGATTCCATGCTTATTTCCTCCTTGCATTATGTATGCCTGTCACATACACCTGCTTTGCCAATTGCTTTTCTCTTATCTTTGCTGCTGCTTTTCTTGCTTTCTCTTTGCTGTCATAAATTCCAAAAACGGTCGGCCCACTGCCACTCATCATAGCATTCAGAGCTCCCTGTTCTTTCATTACATTCTTGATCTGTTCAATAACCGGATATTCTTCGATCGTTACCTTTTCCAGTACATTTCCCATGCTCGAAGCAACTTTTTCGATATCATGAGCCTTCAGTCCGTCTATAATACCATCAATATCCGGATGATCCTCTATCTCATGCGAATCCAGTTTTTCATAGACCAGCTTCGTCGATACACTGATCGGCGGTTTTGCGATCAGCACATGACATTTCGGGCAGGCCGGAAGTGGTGTCAGTATCTCTCCGATTCCTTCCGCAAGAACAGTTCCCCGCATAACGCAGTACGGAACATCCGCTCCCAATGTCACTCCTCTTTCCATCAGTTCTTTCTGTGAAAGACCAAGTGAAAACATACGGTTAATCCCGAACAGAACTGCCGCTGCATTCGAGCTTCCTCCTGCCATTCCTGCTGCCACCGGTATGTGTTTATCAAGGGTGATCTTTACACCCTCTTTTACGTCGAACTCTTTCATCAGAAGGTCTGCTGCCTGATATGCCAGGTTATTCTCATTCACCGGCAGATAAAAAAGATTCGTCGACAACTCTATTCCCGGCTTTTTCGTCTTTTCTATCCGGATCTGGTCGTACAGGTACACTGTCTGCATCACCATACGTACATCGTGATATCCGTTCTCTCTCCGCCCCAGAACATCCAGACCCAGATTGATCTTTCCAAGTGCCTTCAATTCCATTTTATCCATTCTATTTATCTCCTTACATTTTGTATACAATGTGCTTATAGTATACTCAAATTTTGCTTAAAAATCAATATTTTATCGCCTTTATTTACATCTTCTTTTTCCATATGATTCACTTCTTTTATATTTTCCACAGTCGTATTATATTTTTTCGCCAGATTCCACAATGTATCCCCGTTTTTCACAAAATATCCCACAATGCCGGGTCTGTTTTCCAGCTCCTCGGTACTCATCGGGGTGAACTTTGCGGATTCAATATTTTGCACCATAACAGGCTCTTTCTGGAAACAGTTGAATGCCAGCACAGCCTTTACTTCCACCTCTCCGTTTCCCATAAGTCCTACGGAAAGCTGCTCAACTGTCCAGTCCAGTTCTTCTGCTTCAGGTTCTCCGCCCCCATTCTCTAAAAGATATGTAAACGGCACCATTCCCTGCCATACACCAAACGGCATCTGATCATCTTCCCTGACATACAAAAACATCATATGAAGAACACCTTCGATATGGATTCCATCTTCTTCTGCTTTCGTAGATTCCGGCTGTATCTTTCCTTTACAGTAACAGATCTGAAGAATATTGTCTTTTAGTTCCGGAAGTGTCAGTTCTTCGGCGATCCTGCATTTTGAATGGTTCTGAAGCTTTAAGCGGAAGCACTTCTTTTCTTTTATATCCGGAACGCAGACATGATCCAGCATATACATATCTTCAAGAATCTGGATTTTTTCTTCTTCATATACAACAAGACGTACTTCCAGTGTCGCCTCTATACCAAGAATACGCATTTCCCCGTTTTCATCCATGCGGGCTTCAACATTCACATCTGTAAGATTCAGACTGGCCTGATGATACATTCCCGGCACAGTCCCCATACATTCTATCCTTCCCTCATATGGAACCGTCCTGTTTATCCAGTCTGTCTTTTCTTCCACACTTTCATAGAGGCAGAATATATTCAGTTCTCCTTGTATCAGGAGTTCATCCGTTCCAATCTGTGTATCTGCTTTTCCGCCTGTCACATCCGTCCAAAGAATCGTACCGATATTCTCTTTTGTCCCGCTAAGAGACACCTCTTCTTTAATCCGGTACGTATCCTTTCCTGTTGCAAATACCTTCAGAAGTTCTTCTTCTTTTGTCTTTTTAAATACAGGATTTTCTCCTTCTATATCTGTTGTGAGCTCTTCTCCCACACATTTTTCCATTCCGATCGTAATCTCTGCAAGTGTCTTGATATTCAGTTTTCTTGAATGGATTACCGTTACCGTAAGATCAACATCTGCTGTCTTTAGTACCAGATTTCCATCCGGCTCTTGCTCAAGATAGATCATTTCTTCAAATGGAATCCTTCCTTCCAGGCTTGCAGGCTCCGGTATCGTTTCATCTGCAGTATACAAAACTCTGAATTCCAGTTTGCCTGTCACTTTCAGATAATTTTCTACCTGTTTCATCTCTTCCACCTGTAATGTCCCGTCACTTATTATAATCCTGCCTACATCCTTCTTTGCATCCGGAACATTATAATCATCATCAATATAGAACTGGTCATTTACCGTCTTTCCGTTCTGAAAAGTACGGATCTCCTTTTTTAAATACTCCATTGACACTTCCTGCCTCCTCTTATTCATATATGATCTGTTTATCCGTATATGGTATCTTTATGACAATATATGGATATGTCTTTTTCTTATGCGTCTTTTCTTTCTTCTGTGGCCCGAGAAGTGTTGTATGTACAACCACTGTATGTTCCGTCTCATAACACTCATTCACTTCGATGCTGTATCCTGTCGTTTCCTGCCGTCCGTATCCTCTTACTATATAAAGGTATCTGCCTTCATTCCCCGTATCTGCATAACTGATCCACATCTCCGACTTTTCGGCTTCTGCAATCTCTTCTTTTAATTTTTCGGGGATTTCTTCTTTCTTTACGATCTCATATTCTATCTCTCCTGTTTTCTGTTCTTTTAACGTGCCAAAACTACAGCCGGTAAACAGCAACATCACTGCGACGGCTGCCACGGTCCATCTTCTTTTTTTCATGCTGCCCTTCTTTCTGACACTTCTATTTTCTCTTTACTATCTTACACACTATGGGTGTAAAAAATGCCGGATTTATGCTATCATAGAAAATACACAGAGAACCTGGCAGCCATTACAGAATCTTTGACAACTGGCAGTTTCTCTTGCATACTTTGGTAGCAAAATGAAAATAAAGGAGATTAATTATGATAAGACTTATTTTTGTCGCCTTATTCGTAGTTCTATTTCTGATCATCGGTATTCCGGTTCTTGGAATTGAATGGCTGATCGGCAAAGTCAGCAAAAAAACTATGGATTATTCCAGTCTGCGGCTGGTTCAGTGGGCATTTAATATGATCATTAAGCTTGCCGGTATCGAACTTACCGTGATCGGAGAGGAGAATATATCGGAAGGACCGGTTCTTTATATCGGAAATCACAGAAGCTTCTTTGACATCGTTATCACTTACGCCAGATGTAAGAATCTGACCGGTTATATTGCCAAAAAGGAGATGCTTTCTATCCCGCTTCTTCGCACATGGATGAAACGCCTCTATTGCCTCTTCCTTGACAGGGAGAATCCAAAAGAAGGACTGAAGACCATCCTGCAGGCAATCGATTATGTAAAACACGGTATTTCCATCTGCATCTTCCCGGAAGGCACCCGGAATAAAGGGGAAGAATTATCCTTACTTCCGTTCCATAACGGTTCCTTTAAGATCGCAGAAAAGACCGGCTGTCCGATCATACCGATGAGTCTTAATAACACCTGTGATATTTTCGAAGGACATTTCCCGTTCATCAAAAAGACTCATGTCATCTTAGAATATGGCAAACCGATCTATCCGAAAGAACTGGATAAAGACGAGAAAAAGCGTATCGGAGAATATTGCAGTAATATCATCAGTGAAACCATTCATAAGAATCAGGCACTTGTATAGTGCCTGGTTTTTTTCTTTTACATTTATTCCCTTAAGTGCTATAATAAAACGGTATAACTAAAAAAAGAAATGTACTGCAAACAGCAGAAAAAAGGAGTTTGAAAATGAGCAAACGAAATCTTACCTTGCTGACAGATCTGTACGAACTTACTATGATGCAAGGATATTATGAAAAAGGGCAGAACGAAAATGTCATCTTCGATGTATTTTTCCGCCAGAACCCTTGTAACAACGGATATTCTGTATGTGCAGGTCTTGATCAGGTAATCGATTATATAAAGAATTTGCATTTTACTTATGATGATGTAGACTATTTAAGAGGTCTTGGAATCTTCAAAGAAGATTTCCTTCATTATCTGAGCGGCTTCCACTTCAGCGGTGACATCTATGCCATCCCGGAGGGAACAGTCGTATTTCCGAAGGAACCTCTTCTGAAAGTGGTTGCTCCGATCATGGAAGCACAGCTTGTTGAGACGGCGATCCTGAATATCATCAATCATCAGTCTCTGATCGCAGCCAATGGCGACGGTATCATGGAATTCGGCCTTCGCCGTGCCCAGGGACCGGATGCAGGATTATACGGTGCAAGAGCAGCGATGATCGGCGGATGTGTCGGTACTTCCAATGTACTTGCCGGACAGATGTTCGACGTTCCTGTTATGGGAACCCACGCGCACAGCTGGATCATGAGTTTCCCGGATGAGTACACCGCATTCAAAACGTATGCAGAGATGTATCCGGACAATTGTACACTCTTAGTTGACACTTACGATACTTTAAAATCCGGTGTTCCGAATGCCATCCGCGTATTCCAGGAATTTAAAGACGCCGGAAAACCTCTGATCAAATACGGAATCCGCCTGGACAGCGGTGACCTTGCATATTTATCAAAAGAAGCCAGAAAGATGTTAGACGAAGCCGGATTCCCGGAAGCTACCATCTGTGCTTCTAACGATCTGGACGAGTTCCTTCTCCACGATCTTAAGATGCAGGGGGCAGCCATTGATTCCTGGGGTGTCGGTACCAATCTGATCACTTCCAAGGACTGTCCTTCATTCGGAGGTGTGTACAAGCTTGCTGCCATCCAGAATGAAAAAGGCGAATTTGTTCCTAAGATAAAAATATCTGAAAATACTGAGAAGATCACCAACCCTGGCAATAAGACAATCTACCGTATCTACGAAAAAGCAAGCGGAAAGATCAAAGCTGATCTCATCTGCTTTGCTGATGAAGTCATTGATCCAAAACAGGATCTGCTTCTTTTCGATCCTATGGATACCTGGAAGAAGACCAAGCTTGCCGGTGGTACTTACACCGTACGTGAAATTCTCTTACCAATCTTCAAGAACGGCGAGTGCCTCTACAAATCTCCTACATTAAAGGAGATCGCAGCATACTGCCGTGAGGAGAAAGATACGTTATGGGATGAGACCAAGCGTCTTTTCTACCCGCACAGAGTTTACGTGGATCTTTCCCAGAAACTCTACGCTGTAAAACAATCATTACTTGATCAGATGACTATGACAGATTAAAGGAGGACTTATCGATCATGAAAATTATAGTATTAGCAGGCGGACTCAGTCCGGAAAGAGATGTATCCTTACTTTCAGGAGCTGGAATCTGTAAAACTCTCCGTGAAATGGGACATCAGGCATTCCTTCTGGATGTGTTCTTCGGCCTTCCATGCGATTCTGATAAATTAGAAGAAGTATTCGACCGCCCGGACGGCGGACTTGAGATTTCCAAAGGAATCTCTACTTCTGTACCGGATCTTGATGCACTGCGCAAGTCACGTCCGGACCAGTCACCTTCCGAGATTGGACCAAATGTCATTGAACTCTGCCAGATGGCTGATATCACATTCATGGCACTTCACGGTTCCATCGGTGAAAACGGAAAACTCCAGGCAACATTCGACAACCTGGGAATCAAATATACAGGACCAAACTCTCTTGGATGTACACTGTCCATGAACAAACTGGTTACAAAACAGATCTTCAAGACCAGTGGCGTTCCGACTCCAAGAGGAACTTCCCTGACATCTAAGACAAAAGATACCCCTCTGGACGAGCTTGGTTACTATCTTCCACTGGTTGTAAAACCATGCTCTAACGGATCTAGTATCGGTGTATACATCTGCCACACAGAAGAAGAATATTACGATGCGATCCACAAATCCTTCGATGTTGACAACACAGACGAAGTTGTCATCGAACCATTTATCAAGGGCCGTGAATTCGCCTGCGGTATCCTTGCCGGAAAAGCTCTTCCGCTTGTTGAGATTGTTCCAAAGGACGGACTCTTCGACTATGCGAACAAATATCAGGCAGGCGGCGCTTCCGAGATCTGTCCTCCTGTATCTCTCGATGAAGAGACGCAAGAATTGATCCAGCGTGCCGGAGAACGTGCATTTGAAGCACTTCGCATGGATGTATATTCCCGTGCCGACTTTATCGTATCCGATGCAGACGGTGAATTCTACTGTCTGGAAATGAACGCCCTTCCTGGAATGACAGCAGCAAGCCTTCTTCCGAAAGCTGCCAAGGCTGCCGGATATGAATACAGTGAACTTTGCGAGGCTATCATTCAGGAATCTATAAAAGCCCGCTATTAAGGAGGATGAAGATCCATGAAAAATCTTTCAATTGAAAATATAACCAAGGCCTGCAGAGGTACTTTCCATGGTGATAAAAGTATCCTCAGCCAGGAAGTATCCGGTGTCGTGATCGACAGCCGGAAGGTGCAGCCTGGTTACTTATTTGTTGCCATTGACGGAGAACGTGTCAATGCACACAAATTCATCCCGGATACTGTAAAAGCCGGTGCCATGTGTCGTATCACACGAAGATCTCGGTGAGACGGATTTCCCTTATATCCTGGTAGAATCCACAGGCCAGGCACTGCTCGACATTGCCAAGCTTTACCGTGATTCTTTCGACATGAAGGTTGTCGGAATTACCGGAAGTGTTGGAAAGACCAGCACCAAAGAGATGATCGCATCCGTTCTGGCTCAGAAATATCACGTACACAAAACACTTGGCAACTTCAATAACGAATGGGGACTTCCGATCACCATCTTCGATATGCCGGAGGACACAGAAGTTGCGGTCCTTGAGATGGGTGTCAATCATTTCGGTGAGATGCGCCGTCTCTCTTCTGTAGCCAGTCCTGACATCTGTGTGATCACCAATATCGGTATCGCACATCTGGAATTCTTCAAGACAAGAGAGGGAATCCTTCAGGAAAAATCGCAGATGATCCAGGATATGAAGAACGGTGGTTCCATTATCCTGAATGGTGACGATGACCTGCTGTCCAAAATGAGTCCTGTCAAAGGTGTGACTCCTGTCTTCTTTGGAATGGGAGACAACTGTGCATTTCGTGCTGACAATATCGAGCCACAGGGACTTCGTGGAACTTCCTGCACCATCACATTAAAGGATGGCTCTTCTTTCGACTGTCTGGTTCCTGTACCGGGTATTCACATGGTAAGCAATGCTGTTGCAGGTGCTGCTGTCGGATACACACTGGGACTGACTGCTGATGAGATCAAGGCCGGCATCGAATCCCTGCCTTCCATCCCTGGACGTAACCACATCATCGAGACCGATCATATGATCATCTTAGATGACTGTTACAATGCCAACCCAATCTCCATGAAGGCTTCCATTGATGTCCTTAACATGGCAATCGGACGTAAGGTTGCAGTTCTTGGTAATATGGGAGAACTCGGTGACACTGCAGAGGCACTTCATGCAGAAGTCGGTACATACGCAGCCGAACAGAATGTAGACCTTGTCTGTGGAATCGGTGATCTGACACGCTCTCTGGTAGAAGAAGCGTCCAAAGGTGCGAATACAGAGGCACTCTGGTTTGCAGATAATGAAAGCTTTATCCAGGCTATACCTGACATCATCAAAGATGGAGACAATGTTCTGGTAAAAGCTTCTCACGGAATGAATTTCCCACAGATTGTTCACGCTCTGGAAGAATTATAGATTTAAGGAGAACATATTTATGGATTATCAGATTCTCGTCCTTGATCTGGACGGAACTCTTACCAACTCCAAAAAAGAAATTACACAGCCGACCCTGGAAGCTCTGATCGAGATCCAGGAGGCCGGAAAAAAAGTTGTACTCGCCAGCGGCCGCCCGACACAGGGCGTTATGCCGCTGGCCGAACAGCTTCATCTGGAAGATTACGGAAGTTATATCCTTTCTTTTAACGGTGGCCGCATTACCGACTGCCAGACAAAGCAGGCAATCTACAACAAGATTCTTCCTGCTGATTGTATTCAGGGAATCTACAAAACGGTCCGAAAATACGCCAGCCAGGGGATTGATGTCCTGACTTATACCCCGGAATATATCTTATCCGGTATTAAATCCAACCAATATACAGAACTCGAATCCCGCATCAATCAGATGCCTGTCATTGACGCAAGTGAGAACTTTCTGGACTGCGTTCCG
>OBAO01001740.1_pt1 | contig 11478 bp, 9 predicted proteins | sample 1517541 | NCBI WGS metagenome assembly OBAO01 (sample SAMN04571698, study PRJEB22368) | human gut metagenome | biome: human gut; material: stool | host: Homo sapiens | place: Luxembourg | collected 2012-08-10
TTTTGAAACCGCCTCGAAGATTGAGATTTTCGAGCCAGAACAGATCGCACTGATCATTTACCCGCTCAAAGATTGCTTCAAAATCCGTGATACCGGGGATACGAAACAGGCTCTCTGGTATGAATAAGAATTAAATAAAGAGATTGAAAAAGATCGTCTGGCACATGGAAAAAAGCCATTAAAGAAGAAAGATGATAACCAGCCACCTGCATCCGGTGGAACCGGAAATGATAAGGGTTCTATATCTGAAGAACTTCCTGAGCATGACAGTCATACTTTTAAAGCATTATACGATAAAATATCTAAACTGAATCCGCAGATGGTAGTTGCAGATGCAGGATATAAAACTCCGGCAATCGCCCATCGGCTGTTGGAAGATGGAATTCAACCACTTTTCCGTATACCCGTCCCAAGACCAAAGAAGGCTTTTTCGGAAAACACGCCTTCGCATATGATGAATACTATGATTGTTATATATGTCCGGGAGCACATATATTGACATACAGTACAACAAACAGAAATGGATATAAAGAGTATAAAAGCTGCGGTGAGCATTGTGCTGAATGTCAATATCTTTCAAAATGCACAGAAAGCAAAGATCATGTAAAACTAATCACACGTCATGTATGGGAAGAATACATGGAAGTGGCAGAAGACATTCGGCACACAATCGGAAACAGACAGATCTACCAGTTAAGAAAAGAAACCATAGAACGGATCTTCGGTACAGCTAAAGAACAGCATGGATTTCGATATACGCAGTATATAGGAAAAGCACGGATGGAAATGAAAGCCGGGCTTACCTTTGCATGCATGAATTTGAAAAAACTGGCCGCTTACAGCCAGACCGCTCTCGCAAAAAGCGAAGAACTTGCAAAGCAGGCCAAGTTTGTTGAGCTTGCCACCTCCAGGCAGTTCCAGGAGACCTATTTAAAAAGATTGAATTTTTAATTACATCTGTGATGTTTTCTCAAACCCATATACCCATTTTCCTCGCAGGAACATAAACAGAAAAATCACGGAGCTGATACTCCAGGTCAATGGGTATGCCCAAAAGATCACACGGATATCCGAGATGATGCGAACTGCAACGGTGATATAGCTTACACGGAACAGGCACCAGTCACAGAGCATAACGATCATCGGAACAGATGCGTGGCCGGAACCACGGAGTACTGCTGCAATACAATGAGAAAACGCCAGCAGACAATAAAATAATGCAATTGTTCTTGACTGCATCACGCCATAATGTACAACATCGGGATCTCTGTTAAATGCTGCGATCAGCACCGGTGCGGCAGCATATATGATCACGCCGATCAATTCTGCAATAATGATCGAACAGAGAACCCCAAATCTTGCTCCCTTTTTCGCCCGGTCATACTGTTTTGCGCCAAGATTCTGACTGACAAATGTTGTCAGTGCCATCGTAAAACAGGTAACCGGCAAAAAGGCGAATCCCTCAATCTTAGAATAAGATCCACATCCTGCCATCGCCATTTTTCCAAATGCATTAATATTTGACTGTACAAAAACATTCGCGATCGCGATGACTGAATTCTGAAAGCCAGACGGCACACCATTCTGAATAATCTGCTTCAACATAATGCTGTCAAAACGAATTTCCCGCAGTTCCAGGCAATATTCTTCTTCCACACGCATCAGATGAACCATACAGAGAATCGCACTGACAAACTGGGAAATAGCAGTTGCGAGCGCTGCTGAACCAACTCCCATGCCAAGACCTGCGATAAAGAAAATATCCAGAACAACATTGACACAGGATGAAATGATCAGATAGATCAATGGATGACGTCCATCACCAACCGACTGCAGAACTCCAACAAAAATGTTGTACATGACAACACCCATAGAACCTGCAAAGTATGTACGAAAATATATAATGGATTCCGGGAGAACATCCGCAGGAGTCCCCATCAGCACCAAGATCTTTGGCGCCAGAAACATTCCCAAAACAGTCAGGACCGCACCGGCCGCAAGACCAAATGCAACGGTTGTATGGATTGCCTTTTGCAGGCTGTCTCTTTTTTTGGCACCGTAATATCTGGCAATAACTACACCCGCACCCATGGCAATACCGTTAATAAAACCTACCATCAAAAAGATCAGATTTCCAGATGAACTGACCGCCGCCAGTGCATTGCTTCCTAAAAAATTTCCCACGATCAGGGAATCCGCAGTATTGTACAGCTGCTGAAACAAGTTCCCCAGAAACAATGGAATGGCAAAAAAAATGATCTTTTTAGAGATACGTCCCTCTGTCATTCTCAAACTCTTTTTCATAGCTACAATTACTCTTTCCTTTCCGCTCCTCCCTGAAGAATCAATTCCGGCTGGATAATAATATTTTTCTCAACCTTATTTCCCTCAAGAAGTTTTCTTGCAATTTCATAAGAAAGTCCACCAAAGTCCGGTGTCTGTATCGTTGCATCCAGTACACCTTTGTCTACCAGACTCAGCCCTGCACTTTCTCCTTCAAACCCATCCACACCTATCAGATGTACCTTGCCCTCAATCCTGTACTGCTGACAGGCCTGATATGCACCATATGCCATATCATCATTAAAAGCGAAAACTATATCAGCAGAATCATGCGAGATCAGATAGTCTTTCATCCTGAGCTCTGCCCGATCCCGGAGCCAGTCGCCACAGTAATAAGTGATATCTTCTTCCGGTATTGTACCCTGAACAGAATCCTGAAAACCCTTTAGTCTCTGTTTGGATACCGGGGATTCTTCAACCCCCTGAAAGACCACGATCTTTTTATTCTTTTCATAAAGATTATTCAGAATATATTCTCCTGCAAGCCTGCCAATCTTCTGATCATCTGACTTGATAAGACACGTATAATCCTCTGTCCCTGCACCAACACCTGTCAGAATGACCGGTATCTTCTGAAAAGCCTCCGAAAGAACAGAAGAAAGGCTGTCACTTCCATCAGGAGAGACAATCAGAATATCTATCCCGTACTCCATCAACGTCTCAATATCCTGAATCTGTTTTTCCGGATTTCCAGCTGCATCTCGAAAAATTACATTTATTTTTTTATCCTGGGATACTTTTTCTGTAAATACGTCAACAAAATTATTTAGCCACGGTTCTATTACATTTGGAAGGCTAACACCGATCAGATACTGATAACTATCTGTAGATATCTCTTCTTTTTTGCTATACTGTGTACTGATCGTAAGTAAGACTGTTGCTGCCGCAACCAGTATCACTGTCCATATTTTCCATATTTTCTTCATAGTTATAATCCGTTTCTGTCAATCTGCAGCATATTTTTACGGAATTCTGAGGGCGACATACCCTGACAGTTTTTAAATGCAGCAGAAAAATAGTGCTGGTTGCTGTACCCTACCTTTTCTGCAATCTGATTAATCGACAATTCCCGATCTTCCATAAGCCGCACTGCCTGACTGATACGAAGCCTTGTAAGAAAATCTTTAAAAGATATCCCCAATTCCTGTTTCATAATCCTGCTAATATAAGAAGAATTACAGCCAATTGCATGTGCCACCTGTCTGAGATCCAGATTTCTGTCCTGATAATTGGCATAAATATATTTTCTTGCGTCCTGTACAATTGGTCTGCATTCCTGCATTTTCTGCACTTCCCGGCGCATCTCACGGCTAATATCAGGCAATGTTTCAAAAGTACATTCTCTTGCCGTAATAAAACACTTTCCACCCACTTTTTCTTCTGTCTGCAGCTGAAGATCTGCACTGAACTCCTGAAAATTTTCCGGCAGCTTTTCCATAACAATCGCTACATCCTCATACTTACTGGAAAACACACTTACCGTATGATATGGCTCCATAAGTTCTCTGATAATCTTTTCAAGAGTGATCTTATATATTTCCTCAGTCACCGTACCTTTATCAATTTTCTTGTCATAACTGGACTGAACTGACACAAGTATGAGAATCATATTATCCGGAAAATCCATATCAAGAAATCTTGCCTGTTCTTCCCATTCGAATCTAGATAATTTTCCTTCCATCCATTCATTGAAAAACACATCTCTCAGATAATCCTGATTCTGAATCATCTGTTGTTTCACAAGTTCCATGAATTTTTCAGATTTTCGCTTCTGCTTTATCTCTTCAGTCACCTTCACGACCGCAGCTTGAAGTTCTTCCTCTGCGATAGGTTTCAAAAGATATTCGGAAACCCCAAGCTTAATTGCCTGTTTTGCATAGGAAAACTCATTAAATCCGGAGATTACGATTACCGGACAGTTTTTATCCAGCTTTCTCAATTCCTCCAGAAACTGTATACCACTCAACTTAGGCATGCAGATATCCATCAGAATAAAATCCGGTTGAAACTGCTCAATTTTTTCTAATGCTTCCATTCCATTCCGTGCTTCTGCACAGACTGTGATCGGAAGTTTCATTTCCTCCAATACACTTTTTAATCCCTGACGAATTTTCGGTTCGTCATCAGCAATCAAAACTTTCCACATACTTCTTTCTGCAGCCGTTTGAGCCTTACAACAGCCACGGTACCTCCTCCCGTTCTCTTTTCATAATGAAGTCCGTATTCGTCACCGTAAGCGATCTTTATGCGGTCATTTACATTCAACGTTCCATAGGCTTTTACTTCTTCTCCACGTTCTTTCAGTTTCAGCCAGGAATTCAATTGATCTATTCTTTCCTGACTCATGCCAGCACCATCATCTTCTACCTTAAGTATGATCGAATCCTCTGACTCTGAAAAAGCACGGATCCATATAGTTCCTCTGTCCTGATCGGATTCCTTTATCCCATGATAAAGAGCATTTTCCACAAGCGGCTGAAGACAGATTTTTAATACCATATAATTTCCCAGTCCTTCTTCAATCTCTGTTTTATATTCAAACAGATCCTCATACCGTACTTTCTGGATGTCCAGATAATTCTTTACCATTAAAACTTCCTGTTCCAATGTAATAAATTCTTTTCCCTGACTCAGACTGATACGGAAAAATCCTGACAAAGCAAGCACCAGATCAACAATATCCTGCGCATGGTACTGCTTTGCCATCCACTGTATCGTATCAAGTGTATTATAAAGAAAGTGCGGCTTAATCTGCTCATGAAGAATCTTAAGCTCTGCTTCTCTTTTATTTTTCTGTTCTTTGTATACAACGCCAAGAAGTTCATTAATTTTTTCTACCATTGCATTAAAAGAATCTCCCAGCTGCCCTATTTCACCTTTATAATGATTTTCAAAACGAACCGTCATATCTCCGGTCTGCGCTTTTTTCATAAGTTTTGAAAGCGTCGAAATAGGCCTTGTAATGGATGCCGAAAAAATAACCGTTGCTCCTGCCGCAAAGATCATTATTATAACTGCAATCCATTTCGAAACTGTCCTTGCTCTGGAAATGCCTTCGATAGTTTTCCCCCAGTCAAATACTCCAACTGCAGTCAGGTCTGTATATTTTGAATGACTATATATGACATTGTAATCTTTTCCCTTTATGCGACATCTGACACGTCCACTCTCTCCGTCCGTGACCCAGTTTGGATTCATCCGGTATACAACTTCATTTTGGGGTGCATAGAGCACATGCCCCTGACTATCCTGTATATAACCAAATCCAGTCTGTCCCATTGTAATATCTTCGACAAGATTCTGAATACTCTTCAAATCCAAATCTATAAGGATCACACCAATCCCCGCAGACGTCTGTCTGTCACAAATTAATTTAGCTGTGCTGACATAATTGTCTGTACTGTAGTTTTTCCAGGCTTTTAAATTTCGTCCCAGACTGGTAGGACTTAAAACCAGTTCTCCATTTGCCAGAACCGCATCCTGATACCATTTTTCTTCCGTAAGCGGAAGCTTTTTGACTCGGTATGAATCATTAGAAAGATACTGGCCTTTCTCACTGACAACAACAATATTTAAATATTCACTGTATATTCTGGAATAATCCAGAAGGAGGTCTCGCACCTGTCTTTCCAATTCCACACGGCTTGCCTGCTGATTTTCAACATCTACTTTTAAATACTCTTGTACTTCCGGATAATTTCCCAAAGCCTCAACATTATCCTCTACGGATTTAAAAATCAGATCAAGCGATTTCAACACCTGATTCTGGATTTCCATTGTGTTTGCATAGGATCTTTCTGCAATAGATTCCTCATATATATAGTTTCCAGCAGCTGTAAGGACCAATGTAACTAACAAAAGTAGGCCACAGTTCAGTATGATCATTTTGAACAGCATATTCTCCGGATGTAGAATTCTTTTCAGTTTACTGAACATATTATCCTCCTTTTATCTGTCTATTCTTCCATGATATAGTAAGTATCTCTTCATGTCAAACAGAAAGAAAAAACAGGAACAGCCTAAGCCATTCCCGTTTCTTCGCATCGTACTATATTTCATTTTTATAATTTTTCAAATCTGATTATTCTGCAGATCTACCAAATTTTTCGAGGAGTTCTTCTGCATTGTCAGGAGTAACGATTTCAGAAGTAAGAGTCAGAGTTTTGTCAAGTTCTTTGCCTTCAACGAGCAGCTGATAAGCGCTTTCAATTGCTTCTGTACCACCTGTAGGATAAACCTGAGTCATGCTGAGTCTTCCATCCATAACGCTTCGAATACCACCATCTGGTGTAGGAAGTCCATCAAATCCAACAAAAAGGATGTCTCCTTCTCTTCCTGCATTCTTAGCTGCGATATATGCACCTTCTGCCATCGGGTCATTTAAAGCCAGGAAAAGATCGATTTCATCATTTGTCTGAAGCATTTCTTCTGCAACTGTGATTGCTTTTTCACGAAGCCAGTCTGCATTGTTTACAGCTACGATTTCAATCTTGTCATTTTTCTTGATACCTTCGCGGAAACCATTATCTCTGTCGATTCCACCAGAAGTTCCTTCAAGACCTTTGATCTCACAAACCTTGCCACCGTCAGGAAGAAGTGTATCTGCAATATATTCTCCTGCAATACGTCCCATATCTACGTTGTCTGCACCGATAAACTGAGTATACTTGTCTCCGTCAATCTTTCTGTCAAGAAGAATAACCGGGATTCCTGCATCATAAGCTGCACTAACTGCATTAGTAAGTGGTGTAGCTTCGTTAGGAGATGTAATGATAAGGTCTACACCCATCTGTACAAAGTTTTCAATATCTGCAATCTGTTTGGAGTTATCCTGAGCAGCGTCTGCGAAAATAACCTCAAATTCCGGATGTTTTTCTGCTGCCATTGCAATCTGATCATTCATAGCTACACGCCATGGCTCACCAAGATTACACTGTGACATTCCGATCACATATTTGTCCTTTTTCTCTGCTGCACTGACTGTAACTGTGCCTGCTGCCAGAACAGAAACACCCATAGCTGCTGTTAAGAGGATACTGATCGCTTTTTTATTCATACTTACCTTCTTTCTCCGGCATCGCTTTTGTTTATTATTTTATTCTCCGGGCCTGCTGCCGGACAGAGCCTGAGAATTATTATCTTTATTAATTGTTAGTCGTTTACTTTATCTGCCTGCATAAATACTGCAATAATGATAAGGAATCCTTTTACCATCAGCTGAAGGTTTGAATTGACTCCTTTAAGACCAAGGACATTATCCAGCATACCAAGGATAAGCGCTCCGATAAGTGTACCAAAAACAGTTCCCTTGCCGCCTGCAAGACTTGTTCCGCCAATAGCACAGGCTGCAACTGCATTAAGTTCATAGCCCTGACCTTCGTTCGGTCCACCCTGGCTGATCTGAGCTGCATGAATCATAGCTGCAACAGATGAAAGCATTGCACAGATCATAAATGCATAGATCTTAATTCTGTCTACTTTGATACCTGAGAGATATGCCGCATTCTTATTTCCACCAATTGCATATACCTGTCTTCCGAATCTTGTCTTACTCAAAATAATCTGGAAAACGATCAGAAGAACAATGAAGATGATTGCCGGTACCGGTATGATTCCCCATAGACGCATCTGAAGTACTTCAAATGCCGGCGGAGCCATTCCCTCACCTTTTCCATATGCAAGCGGGATACCGATTCCGTTTGCCCAGAATCTTGCAAGTCCTCTCGCGATATTCATAGATGCAAGAGTAACGATAAAAGCCTGAAGTCTCAGCTTTGTGATACATAATCCATTAAACAGTCCAAACAATGCTCCGATTCCAAGGCTTACAAGGATGGCCGGTACAAATCCCAGACCACTCTTTACCATCAGATATGCACATCCTGTTGAGATAAGACCTACAACAGAACCTACAGAAAGATCAATATCACCAAGGATCAGGATGATCGTCATACCAATTGCAATGATTCCATTTTCTGATACGGCTCTTAGCACATTCATCAGGTTTCTTATATCCAGAAAGTTATTTCTGCCATCCTTAATACAGATTGTAGATGCCACCACAAAGATAATAACCAGTGCGATTACACTCTGCATCTGCTTAATCATAGCTTTCATTTTCTTTTTGTTATCCATCTATCCACCCTCCTTATTTTGTTGCACTCTGAAGAAGTTTTTCCTGAGTTGCTTCTTCCTGGAGATATTCACCCGTCAGTTCTCCCTCACAGAAAGTAACGATTCTGTCTGAAATACCGATTACTTCCGGAAGCTCTGAGGATACTACAATGATCGCCATCCCCTGTTTCGCAAGATTGTTGATCAACTGGTATATTTCTGCTTTTGCACCTACATCAATTCCTCGGGTAGGTTCATCCAAAAGAAGAATCTTTGGCTCAGTCATCAACCATCTGCCTAGTACAACTTTCTGCTGGTTTCCTCCAGAAAGAGCACTGGCAAGAGTTTTTGTTCCAGGAGCTTTTACTCTGAGGGTTTCCATCTGTTTGTTCCACTCTTTTTTCTCTTCTCCGGATTTCATAAAAAATGCCGGACTAAATTTTTTCAGAAGAGGAAGAGACATATTCTCTCCAATGGATCTCTGCAGAACAAGACCTGTTCCCTTTCTGTCTTCAGTTGCAAAGGAAATGCCCGCTTTGATCGCATCTGCAGGATTTTTTATAGTTACTTCTTTACCATCAATAGAAATCTTTGCTGTAGTATCTTTGTAATGTACACCTGCCAGACATTCAAAAAGTTCTGATCTTCCTGCACCTGCAAGTCCGGCGATTCCAAGAACTTCGCCATGCCTTACATGCAGAGAAATATTCTTGAGTGATCTTCGAAAACTTCCTGCTGGTGGAGTGTATGTAAGGTTTTCTACTTTAAGAGCAATCTCACCTTTTTCAGTAGGATCTTTTGGATACTGCTCGCTCATATCACGTCCAACCATCATCTTTATAATCTCATCTTTTGAGGTCTCAGAGGCCTTTACGGTACCTATATACGTTCCATCACGCATTACAGTAAGTCTGTCTGCAATCTGGAAAATTTCTTCCATTCGATGTGTGATGTAGATAATTCCTTTTCCCTCTGAACGAAGCTTTCGAATGATCGTAAACAACTTTTCAGCTTCTTTTTCACTGATAGCAGAAGTCGGTTCGTCCATGATAATAATTTCAGAATTCAAGGATATCGCCTTTGCGATCTCAACAAGCTGCTGCTCTCCGATTCTTAAATCTTTTAATTTTGTTGCCGGATCAACATGTACGTCCAACATCTCCAGATATTTACGAGCCTCTGCAGCCATTGTTTTAAAATCAACCGATCCGCCCTTTTTCTTCATCCATCTTCCAAGAAAAATGTTTTCTGCCACGCTCATTTCCGGAACAATCTGAAGTTCCTGATGAATTTTAGAAATTCCAAGTTTTTTTGCTGCGATCGGTCCCGGGACAGTTACTTTTTCTCCTTTCAGATAAATTTCTCCTTTTGTAGGCTGAAGAGAACCACTGAGAATGTTCATCAGTGTGGATTTTCCTGCTCCGTTTTCTCCCATCAGAGCAAGTACTTCACCCGCATAAAGGTCCAGAGAAACTTCTTTTAATGCCTGCACACTTCCGAAAGTTTTGCTTATGGCCTTCATGTTCAGTAATACCTTTTCCATAGTTCCTCCTTTTCTTCCCTCATTCATGATGTGTTCATTATACATAAAAAATCGCCGATTGTATTTCTAATAATCGGCGATTTTTTTATAATTTTTTTACTTTTGTATATTGATGTTGTGATTATTGTATATTTTTTCCTATTTAAGCGGTACTCTATGTAAAATATTGATAACTATTCTGTTCTCCGATGCTCTCTTCAATGCCTGCAGCACCTGGTGTTCCGTCTCGGCATCCAGGTTTGCAGTAATCTCATCCAGAAGCAGGATCTCCGATTCTGCCACGACTGCTCTTCCGTGATCGACTCATCGTATAAAGTAATCTGATCTCTAATCGTTCCCGGCACCATGTGATAAGACTGCTCCACGTAGCCAAACCATTTTCGTCTTTCTTTTTCGGTCAGGTGCCCGCAAACAACTTGGATTCGCATTCAAGGATATCTCTGAACATCTTCCAGGTGCATTCATCATATACAGAGCTGACAAAGAAGATGATGAACTATTTTTTGCAAATGATGAATTTCTTCATATGTCCGGATATAAAGATATAGATGAACTGTTCAGACTTACTGAGAAAAGTTTTCGCAACTTGATTCGTGAAGATGAACAGCAACAGATAGAATCAAGTATCTGGGAACAGATTGACAACGGCAATGAAAATGACTATATTCACTTTCATCTTCGAAAAGCTGACGGAACTTATTTTTCTGTTCTTGATCATGGAAGAATTGTAGAGAGCCCGCAATACGGGAAAGTATTTTATGTATTGTTCATGGATTGGGAAGATATGCATATTCGTTACAATGATAAATTCGCAAGATAAAATATTGCAAAAAACAGAGCGTATGATCTATTTTCATATAATGTTTATGTCGGCAAGCTCTATCAAAAGGAAATCGACTTTGTTGCTCAGAGAAGCAACGAGAAATTTTATATTCAGATCAGCGACAACATTTCCGGGCAGGAAACATTTGAGAGAAAATGCTTTCCTCGGCTTCAGATTCGAGATGCTTCCTTTATACTTGTGGATCCTTAACAAACTTTCTGAAAACGAAAATGAATAATGTATTTGGTGGCTACACCCCCAAGCCCCTGTGGAATCAATAACGCCGGTACTGGATATCAAAATCCCGCACCGGCGTTATTCATTGTAAAAGGCAAAACTGCACTGCCTTTCCTGGTCAGGTACAATTCCACCTCTTCGCATTCCTTTTTTGTTATTTAATGTATTCTTTTATTAACATCTGATCTTTTAGACAATGCTTAAATACTTTGTTATAAAGGATTCAGATATCGTCACTTTTTCTCACTAACGATGCGATTTTCCTGATGCTCCAACACTTATCTGTCATTTTGTTTCTGCTTCAGTTCCTTTTCCAAACATGTATCGTCTTTAATGTATTTAGCGATTGTATCAGTTACTTCTTCCATGTTAATCGGCTTGGAAATATGGTCATTCATGCCTGAATCCAGGGATTCCT
>OBAO01001757.1_pt1 | contig 11359 bp, 11 predicted proteins | sample 1517541 | NCBI WGS metagenome assembly OBAO01 (sample SAMN04571698, study PRJEB22368) | human gut metagenome | biome: human gut; material: stool | host: Homo sapiens | place: Luxembourg | collected 2012-08-10
CCAAGATTCGTGTTCGCTGGAGCGTTACCGCTGTTATCACGTGAACCGTTCGTGGCGTAAATATCACTTACAAGCTTGCCGTCTTCAACCTTGAAAACTTCTTCTCCTGTATTGAAGGGGAAGAAGTTACCAATACTGCCTACCCCATCAGTTCGAAGGCCAGCGGGTTCATCGTAAAGGATGAAACTGTTAGCAGGGATCTTGGAACCATCGCGACCTTCTACTTCAGTGGCAGTATATTGTGCGAAATTCTCACGCATGTTGTAGTAGTAATAACCCTGATCATCGATTTGAAAAAGACCTTTTACATCCTCGTGTGTCTCAGTTCGACCAGGGGCAGCTGAAGCCTCAGCGCTCGTATCAAAAAGATAGCCAAGCGAGCGATCATTACTCCATTGATTTTGAACCCTGTCAGAAATATTCTTTCCACCAGCATTCGAAAAAAGGAGTGTGCCTGGTGTTGCCCAGCTTGCAAGAGGGAAGTCACTGTTGCCGTAGCGCTTAGCCGTGCTATACAGTGGAGGATTCGAGTTATAGCCGCCAACTTCTGGCCAAGAGGTGAGCGACTGCGTCATCCAACCATCACCAGTACTCGTGGTCACATATTCAGTACCACCGCCCTTAACCACCATGCTACTGTCTGAGAGCATTGGATAGCCATCATCGCCCAACACTGGCGAAACAATATTCTGAAAGCCTGGCGTATATCCAGAGAAAACACCCATGCCGGAGCCAGAACCAGCATTCCAATAACCCATATTGTTGTTCATACCATTACCAAAAGTAAGAGCATGATCCCTATTGATATTGTTTGCGCCATTAAACCAATTGTCTGGATTCGTCGAGTTATATTGCTCATCGTTCCCATTTGCATCTTTGAAGGAAGTGTAATCATAGAGATTGACCGTGGTGTTCGCTGGGTTGAGGCCCGTAAAACGATTATCAACCAACACTTGCATCTGTGCCGGATCGCTTGCGTTGATACTCGCAGTCGAGATTCCGCTCTCGTCTGTTGTGGGAGGCTGAAGATCAGGCGAGGGTGCAATCATACCTTCACCAGGAATATACGTATATCCATCCTGACCATTGAAGGTTTCTTGTCTATTGTTGGAATCATTCACAGAATCATTGCTTGTTGAGCCGCCGTCAGAACCATCCGAGCTATCTTTTTCTACTGTCGGAGCGCTCTTGGGATCACCACTGCTGTTATTCGCTTTATTCAGATTTGTATCCCCTGAAGCATTCGGCGAATCGGATAGGTTGTTGCCTTCTTTCAGATCAACAGGCGTAATCTTTGCTTGACCTTGATTCGGTTCATCAGCAAAAGAGAACGTGGGTATGCCTGCGGCAGGAAGAGATAGAGCTACCGCCATGATCGCGGCAATGAAACAGGTAAGGAATTTATTCGCTGCCTGCTTGGTGTGTTTGAGCTGTGAGTGCGTAAGCAGTCGTTTCATGGGTTTCCTTATTCGATTGTGAAATGCGAATCGCTTCATTGAAACAAGCGGAAACGCTTCCCCCTAATTAAAACAAGTTTAGTACTAGTTTTTGACCTTGACTAGCCTTAATCTATATATGGCGACCTGGGAACATAGAATCTAGCCATAAATACAAGAACCGCATGTTTATCATGCGGTTCTTGAACTCATTTTGCCTACCAAATAAGATTTGCTTTAGCAACTGTAATGACCCACGTAAAACTAGGAAGCATCCTTACTAGCACGCTTCTTCGCAACCATGAGCGCAATAACCGAGATAAGCGCAACCACTACAAGCACGCCAAGCACCCAAGGTAGGTAATTGAGCGGGTTGGAGAAGGTCTCCTGAACTGCGCTTTGAGCGCTTGCCAATGGGTTCGCGTCATCATCGATATCGAGCAACTCAGCTGGCTCTGCCTCATTCGCAGCGCCATCCTGCGTGCCAGCCTCATCCGCAGCCTCATCGCCTGTTGCTTCGTCGCCGGCAACATTCTCATCAGCCGCGTCGCTCTCATCACCTGGTGTTGCCTGTCCGTCAGTCGTGCCAGCAGAAGTTCCGCCATTAGCTGCTCCTGCTGAAGATCCCTGGACAGCCTGATACTTGAAGGTGAATACGTTTTCTTGCTCATTATCACTTAGAGTGCCCGTTTGATTGTAAGCATTCGTAGGTTGATAGCCTTCAATATACTGGTAAGCGACAACCGGTCTATCACCTACGTTGCCATAGAGCCTGTCGCTTTTGGCAATCTGCATTCCATTTTCATCAACATAGTTGATCGTATAGGCGACCTGCCCCTTCTTTAGACCATAGGCAACCACAAACTGCATGTCCTCTTTCACAGGAAAATGACCAGAAGCAAACGGTTCATCGTGACCAGTCAAACGGATGCCCTTAACGTAGTACTTATCATCGTCGGGCTGGATGTCCAGCGTCTGCCAGGCAATGGTGCAGCTTTCACCATAACCGTAAGGGCCATAACTCTCAGATGTATGTCCATTGACCGTACCGTTGCCCGCATAGAGCGTAACCGTATACGAATAAGATTTACTCTCATCAGCGAACGCATCTTCAGAAGTTGCCGTTTGAACACCAAGCGCAAGAACGCAAGCAACGAGAGCTGCGCAGAACATCCCGATAATCCGAACGAGCGAAAAGCGTGCCTTAGTTTGAGCAAAGCGTGTCATTAGGCATCACTCCCTTTACGGATCTTCCTGAGCGATCTCAGCGAAACGATCGTGCAAACAAGCGCCGCAACGATACCAACGATATAGAGCACCATCAGCACCTGGTCCATGGTCTTCGGCAAGGTCGAGCCTGCCCCATCTCCATCACCATCAGGGACCGGCTGCCCGGCTGTGCCGCCCGTGCTATCTTCTACCGCAAAGGCAACATTTAGCGTGCCACGCGTGTTCATGTAAATGTTGTTTTGAGTTTCGCCATCAAGCGTCATCTTGATCTGAACTTTACCAGAAGCACCACTTACAATAGTTCCAAGATAAAACCATTTGCCGGTCACGCCAGGAATCTCTTTGAATCCCTGGCCACCATCTCCGCCTACTCTGTCGGAACTATAGACCACGTTATTGTCAAAAGTGATCTCGTAAGAATAAGCGCCTCCAGCTTTTTCGGCTTCTGCCATGCGTTCTTCGAGCGTTTCAACAGCCTCACTGGTCATATACCAATCAGTACCCGTATCACTTAAATTCATTAAGTCAGCATTCATCGTGAAGCTGTCACCCGGCTGCATGTGAGAAAGTGCACTGTTCACCGACTCTTGGTTGTAATCCGACACCATCTGCTTATCAGCACTATAGGTAACGTTCCAGCTCACGCTTTCTGTTTCAGCATAGGCAGTGCTCGAGAAGCCAAGCGAGCAAGCAAGAGCAACCGCGCAGGTGGCAACGAAGGTGCCGAACCATTTGACCAGTGTTCCTGTTTTAGTCATTATGCTGCACCTCCCACATTGATACCGAGGCTGTTCGCATCAACACCCCATGCGCCCTTGATGGCATCAGCAGCATTATGCGTTTGGACTGAATCGACTTCAATATCCACGCAGAATTTGCAGCCATCGTAGTCGTACGTTATTGTCGTACGCGTAACGCCATCAGCGATTCTTCCTTGATTCTCTAACTCCGTTTTTCCTTTGCTGTTCAAGATACCTGGATCGATGCGCAACGTATCAGCGAACAATAACGTTCCGTCTTGATCAACAGGATTCACACTATACAGAACCGTTTGCTCCTGAGTGTTCAAGTTCAAGTCCACAACCCAACCGCTATTACTAGGAAGATTCTTAAGCTCTGCACCCTCAAGAGTTAGCTTAATAAGGCTAGGATCAAGTTTGGTTGTTTTCTTGCCTTCCGCGTCCCTCCAATACGTGCGAACGGAAACGCGCATGAATTCTGGCTGCTCTCCTGTATTTACTGCTGCAAGTTGCTCATCGTACTTTTCGCCAGGATTGATCGATTTATCTTTTAACCCGCTCAAAAGAGCACCCTCACCAACAACGGGGCTGCCGTTCTCGCTCAAGCCAACCTCAAGACTCGTGAGCTCAAGAGTTGCCTCGTATGTTTCCGATTGCTTGGTAAGAGCCGCCTGAGCAGTTGAAGCCATGATCGCGATCAAGGCTGCAACAGTTAGGAGAAAAACAGCAAGCAATGCCAAACCGCGTGCTGACCGCTTGGTTGTGTTCATCTTAGTTCTCCCCCTCTACTTCTGATGCCTTATAGGCATGAGGATTGCCTTGATCATCGTAGTAAACAGGATAGTAATGTCCTACAACAACAATATTGAAATTCGAAAACTCACTAAGATCCTCAGGAGTTTCCACGTCCACAACTAACGTCTTATTACCACTTGCGTCATTCGTAGATTCGCCTGGCTTCAAAACACCGTTGTTGTTACCGCCTACATAGGTCCATACCTGCGAATCCGCCCCAATAGATTCCGAAGGACAGGTCCACGCATCATTACCATTAACAGAAACCGTTGCGCCATTGTGCGAATAAGCGCCGACAAGACGAACATCCACCATGATGTCAGACTCTCCCGTATTGGTTACCGTAATGAGCTTGTCTAGATCACTGAGAGACTCATCGATACTACCATCATAGTTCAGCACAATGTTCTTTTCCCCAGATGCATTAACGGTGTCTGTAAAGTAGGCATAGGCTGGGACAGCGCACACAACCAAAGCAAGAAGTGAAGCTATCACTATCAATATGGGTCGTTTACTTATTTTCGTCATGGCGTCCTCGCTTTAACGCTCTTTCATATATCTCAAATCACAGCCAACTCTTAAGTCGCAGTATGACTACTTTACGACTTTCTTCTTCTGTACGATAACTTTGTTCTGCTCCTCATCGTAGGTGTACTCGTTAACGATAGAAAGATTAGGTGAGTCAGAATTAGGATCGAGCTTATTCTCGAAAGTGATTTTATGTCCTTCGCCATTAGGTCTTTTGCTGCTCAAAAGCTGTATAACGGCCGGATTGCCCAAGTTCTCATCTCGATCATCAAAGTATGATTTAACGAACGTATAGCTCGGATCGGTCTTTTCAGTGATCGTGTACTCTGCAGGGTATGGCAACTCGAAAGACTCATCCTCGGAAAGGGGATACTGTACCATTCCCGAGGTTATGGGAATGGTGATGGTCGACTCATCAAGATCGACCTCAGCACGCACCAATGGCCCATTGGGCATGTTGCCAACCGTACAGCGTTGAAGTTCAAGCTTCTTTGAATTCAACAAGATATATTGGCTCTCTCCATTGTCATTTACCTCATCAAGGATGCCGATGTAATAGTCTTTACCAGCTTCGAGGGCACATTGTTCAGGAAAAAGGAATCTTTCGGGCTGATTGCTCTTATCGTCTGCTGTGTCGGCTTCACCACCCACTGCAGATGAACTACTCTCGAAGGTGTTCTCTACCACCGTGCCAATGATGCGATCTTCATCATTCTTCTCGCACTTGACCTTCTTAATGCTTATATAGGCATCTCGATCGTTACCATATTCGTCTATTCCTGTGTAAAACACGCTGTTGTTCTCGCCATTATATACATAGCCATAGCTATTACCGTCATCATTAACAGCGATCAAAACCTGTTCATCTTTTACGTTTTTTTCAGGATACAGGCGCAACGATTTCCGTGGATCAGCATCGCTATCGGTGTCGTAAATACCCTTGTCGTCCTTAGAAAAGAGCTTCTTCGTATCGCCATTTTCATCTGGATTACTATCTTCGATGTAATACAAATCACGATGCTTAAGATCTTTGACTTTAGTATTTGCAACATTATCGGAGTCTACATCAGCAGGATCTGCACAAAACCACTTATTGCTTTTGTCTTTATAGATTGGGCAACCATCTTCATCAAGATAGGCTCCCTTTATCTCATATTCAACCGTATAAGGCGCGGTATCGTCATCGCCGCCTTGCTTGGTAAGGAAAGTTGCATCTGATGTATTAGGGAACATCTTTATGATGGTCAACGGAGCATCGCCCAGTTCACCGTATGTTCCAAAATAGGAGGCAAGAATAGCCGCGCGAATCTCGCTTTTTGCAATATCCTTTGGGTCGCTTTTTTCTTCCATCTCTTCTTGTGCAGCAATTTTATTACCAGTTGCTTGCGTGCCAATAAGCTCGCCTTCAGCACCAAGCACAGCCCCAGCTTTTTCGATTCCGCTCAGTTCGCTTTGCTCTGCATCATCCTGCGCTGCCTTCTTCTTCGCATCGGCGCCCCAATCGGAATCTTCTGTGCCCGAAGAAACTGCTTGCGTCTTCGCAGGGGTAAGGACTTTAGGCTCGGACTGCGTATCCTGTTCACCATCTGCTTGAACAGAGACTCCCTCTGAAGCATTGGAGTCTGGCGTAGCGAATGCAGGCATTGCGGAAATACCGAAAACCAATGAAAGCGCGATTATGCAGGAGAACAATTTTGATCTTATGTTCACTTGATGCTTTTCCATGAGAGCCTTCCTCACCCATACCAGAATTGTAGGAACTTCTCCAACTCACTGTGCGAATTATAAAATCATAGCGAGCTCATAGTATGCAGCGTAATTTTACCATTTTTTCAGGCCTTACGCAATTAAGCCTTTCCCCCTCTTACTTCCTGAGCCAAGAATACAAAAAGGGGTATTGCATCAGCCTCTTTTTCTCTTTTTAGCTATAATGGGTTCTTCGCATAGTTCAATCAGAATGGCAGGTCGAATCTCATGGCACAAATTATTGCTGAATCCTTGGAACAGCATAGAAGCCGATCGGCAAGTATTCTCGTAATCGTGCTCATCCTGGCGTTAGCTATCTTAACTATGTCAGGCGTTGGCACTACCGCAATTCTTTCACTCATAGGCATGGTGATCTGCGCGGTCTGCTTCTTCCGCCGCGAAGTACGGATCGATTGGTGGATCTTCGTTCCCCTTGCTATCTATGTAGCTATGAATTTCATTTCATCCTACGTTATCCATGACAATCCTCTATATGGATACGGACGTTTGCACATCATCTTTTTGTCGGTCTATGCAGCAACTTGCTGCTTACGTGATCGAGAGATGCAGCTTCTACGGGTTCTTTGTATTGGATGGGCTGCGTTTGCCGCCAGCTGTGCGATCATTGCTTTCACTGTTCAGTCTTTTGAGATCGCCTCCACTCGTCTCAGTTTTGTCATTGGCACCCCTAATGGCCTTGCTATCTTCCTCGTATTGAGCTGGTTCGCTCTTCAGAGCAGCTGCATGTCGCCTAAAGACGACCGTCCCGAAAAGCTCCTTGCGATTGTACGCCGCTTTGAGCCAGTTATCCTCATTGCGCTCACCATGACGCTTTCAATCGGCAGTTTATGCGCGCTTGCCGTGGGTGTCATCGTTATGTCCATCTCGAAAGCGCGCCAGACTCGTTCGCTGTCTGAAACGCTGAATTTCGTTACCACGATCCTTGCTAGAGTTTTTCTCTGTATTGTCATTGGCTTGCTAATGTATATGTCTGCTGAACGCGCTCAGATGCCTATCTTGTGCGTGGCGATCTTGCTCTATATCATCGTCATGATCTGCCTCTGGGATCGCTTCACCCAATTCTTGAACGGCAATCAGAAATTCTCACTTGTTGTGTCTGTTGTCGGTCTTGTATGCATTCCTTTTGCGATCTTCATGCGGCCGAATGTATTTGCAACCTTTAGCGAGCGCCTCGCGATGGTAGGCAACGGCATTGGATACCTAGGGGAAAATCCGCTTATTGGCGTAGGTGCATTCAACTGGAGAGCGCTCAATCTTCAGGATGTTGATATGTATTACAACACCAACCATATCCATAATGCATTCGTCCACGTTGGAGTTGAGTTCGGCTGGATCGCGATGATCGCATTGATCGTGATCGCGGTACGTCTTTTTATAAAGCATTACAAGCAAGCGCAGCACGGTGAAGATGCGGCGTTCCTCTTCAATATGCTCACTGATACAGGCTTTTTCTATGTAGGCATCGTAAGCACATTCATTCTAACTGCTGGTGGTTCGACCACACCTGCTAAAAAAATCACAAATGTTGGAACAAAACTACTCTTCGCAGCACTCTTTGCGATTCATTTGATTATATTCTGGAGCTACATAGCGATGTTCTAAAAAGATCATCAATATACCTATCAGAAAGTATTCCTATGTCAGAAATAAATAGCTCGAAAACAAAATCCAATAACGCACCAAACACAAAAAACCAGAACCGCTCTGCTTGGATCCTTATCATCGGATCGGTTATCATCGCGGTCTTGGTTCTCATTGCCTGGCTGAGTGCTTCCTCTAAAATCCCAGACTATGTTGGCTATCCGCTTGAAGGCGAAGAGAAAGAGATGGTTATTGAACAGAATAGCCCATTAATTGATTTCGTTTATCTGACACCCAATGCCGATTTCCCTCGCGATAAAGAAGTTTCCAAGATTACGATTCATCACATGGGTGGCGATATCCCACTGGGCAACCTTGGCGACCGCTTCGTAAAGCGCGATGTACAAGCATCTTCCAATTACGCGATTGATTCCAAAGGAAATGTTGGGCTTTATGTTGAAGAGGCAAATCGTGCTTGGACGAGCAGCAATCGTGAAAACGACGAAGAAGCCATCACGATCGAAGTTGCCAACGATGAAGAAGGCGGAAATTGGCACGTGAGCAACGAGTCGTTCAATAAACTTGTAGAACTCTGTGTGGATATTTGCCGTCGTAACGGAATCGAAGAGATCGTCTATACGGGCGACACCACGGGCAACTTGACCTATCACGGCATGTTCGATTCGAACACTGAATGCCCAGGCCCTTACCTGACAAGCCGCATGAGCGCACTTGCTGCCGCCATCAATGAACAACTTCATCAAACTGATGCCGATTGAGCACGGTAAGTAGCTTGGTGCAACCGTTAGAAAAGCGACGTTATTATCTTGATGTACTAAGGATCGTGGCAATCTGCGCGATCGTGCTGTTGCACGTTGCTGGTTCCTATTGGTATCAGCTTAGCGTTTACACCTCGGAATGGCAGGCGATCAATCTCTACGATTGCATCACGCGTTGGGGCGTACCAGTATTCGTCATGATCAGTGGAGCACTCTTCCTTGACCCGGCACGCGAACAACCCATCAAAAAACTTTGGACCAGGAACATACCAAAGCTCGTTCGTCTGATCTTGTTTTGGGGTCTCCTCTATGCATTTGTTTATGACCTGCCTAACATATGGACCGGAGAAAGCGTTGCCGGTTTCATCCATGACATACTGTTCGGCACACCACATCTGTGGTTCTTATTCATGCTGTTAGGACTCTATATTGCTGTGCCGATCCTACGTTGCATTACAGCAAATGAACAGGTTATGCGCTACTTCCTTGTCTTCGCCTTTGTGATGAATTTTGTAGTACCGCTTGCTACGGGAGCAGGAACTATCCCTGCGGCACAAGAGTTCTTCAGCGCATTCATGATCCAACTGCCACTAGGCTATACCTTCTATTTTGTTCTTGGCTACTATCTTGCCTCGCATGATACTTCACGCACGATGCGCTGGACGATCTATGTCCTAGCAATCTTCACGCTCTCAGTAGCAGTCTTGTGCAGCTCATGGGTGTCTCTTGAACAAGGATCCGCCAACGCTCTTGTAATCCGCAACCACTTCCCCTTCATGTTCGCTGCAGCCGCGGTATTTATTTTGGTAAAGCAATGCTTCACTCGACGCTGGGGCGATCTTGTGCAAACTTACGAAACTGAACCTGAAACAACTCTTGCCAATCTGCCCAAGGATCACACGCACCTCGAAACCATCCGTGAGCTTTCAGCATGCACCTTAGGGGTCTACGTCGTTCACATCTTCGTTTTACGTGCTTTGATTGCAATGGGCTTCAGTGCAGTAAGCTTTGACCCGATCATCGCCGCACCCGTTATGGCGCTTGTCACCATAGTGATTTCGTTCGGGATTGCATATGTTTTGAAGAAAATCCCGTTCTTCGGAAAGTATTTCGTTTAACAAGCAGGGAGCTTACGCCTCTTTGCGCGTAAGCGGATAGCCCTGGCGATCGAGCTCAGCCACCACGGTCTCCACCAAGAACGGCAATCGCTCATACACCTTCGGGGTGAGGCCCTCTACCAACTCTGCGGGCGACATGTTCTCGATCTGCATGCCGTAGCAGATGCCATCGCATGAATAACCGAGCAGTTGCGCCGCATCAAAGAGGTCGACGAGCTTGAGTTCGTGAAGTGAAGCCATCGCATCTTGTGTGCGCGCGATGTCTTCGGGCTTATAGCGAAACACCGTGCCTGGTTCACTGTCCGTTCCATCAACCGCATCGACCGTGATGATGAAGTCGTATTCGTCCACTTTGTTCAGTAGCTTCATGGTCATGCAGCCCAGATCGTAAAGATCGACCCCTTCAGGGATCTCATAGTGCTCGACCAGTTCATCGTAGACTGCAGGGCCGATACCATCATCGAGCATCAGGCGATTCCCCACGCAAAAGACAGCGATCTTCATAGCGCCCCCTTCTTGCCTTACGCCACTGGCATGCCAGGACGAATGACCAGGTTGTAATAGGTGGCACCGAAGATCATCAGAGCGGCCAGGATACCCATAGCGATCGCCCAAACGCGCTGGCGCTTGATATACCACTCTTTGGTGCGCCCGAGCGAGATGGCGCGCTCGCAGGCATACCCCTGTGAAACGCGAGCGAACACGATGGTGACCGCTGCGAGCAGAACAGCAACGATGATCGAGAAGACCACCGAAAGCGGAGAGGGGTCCGTGAAGGACGCATAGAAGAGGTTATCAGCGAAGAGCCACAGCGGGTAATACAGGATCGTGATCCAAATGCCGTTTGCTGGTCCCCAGATCGGCGGCATGAAGAGTGCGCCAAGGTTGATAGGAGGCAGGCCCTTCATCAGCTCTTTGCGGTACTTCTGTTCCTGTTCGTCGCTCTTTTTCATGGCAGCCCTTCTTAAAGCCAGTGTTGTCTTTCATTATACGAAGGACCCCGCGCGCTTTAGGCAGCGCATAGTGCTAGTGGCTTCCTTCTTCGGGAAGCACCCCCTCGTCACTCTCCCGACGAATCGAGTCCTTCCTGATGACCGTATTTCGTTCAGTAGGCTGAACGGTTCGGTTCGCGCACAACGTGCGCTGCGCCAGAGCGCATGCGATTAGTGATCGCCTACGCTGTGGTCTTCGCCAACGATGCAGTGACGCTCGGGGTCGTAGACCAGACCGCCGTGCTCTTTGCCCGCCAGCATGTTCTTCGCGTTCGCCGTGCCTTCGATGAAGACCAGGTAGATGTGGATCATCGAGAAGCAGATGAAGACGAACATCATGAAGTAATGGATGATGCGCATTGACATCATGCCACCCACTGCTGCCGTACCTGC
>OBAO01001761.1_pt1 | contig 11350 bp, 9 predicted proteins | sample 1517541 | NCBI WGS metagenome assembly OBAO01 (sample SAMN04571698, study PRJEB22368) | human gut metagenome | biome: human gut; material: stool | host: Homo sapiens | place: Luxembourg | collected 2012-08-10
CATGTCGCTTCAGTTTGGGAAGTATCTGGCGTCCGTTGTCTGGCAGATCCAAAGGACGGGTACCATCTGCCTTTAGGAGAGCATCCCATAGTCTGCGGCTGATTTCAAATTCCTCTCCATCAGCATTTTCGATGTAATAGTGGATGGTGTCGGAACCTTCGTAGTGGAAGGTTCCGATCGACACGCCCTCTTTGAGTACTGGATACATGTCACAGTCCCCCCTCGTTAAGTGCTTAGTTAACCTTTCTGAATATAGAATATCAAAAAAGAATTCCAGTTTTTTTAAGGAGTAATATATTGAGATCCGAAATAGAGAAAAACAGGCAGGTGACTCGAAGTGATTGCGAGTTAACTGCCTGTTTCTGCTTCATCTGGGGTCCCAACTATACGACTTCTCTCAGATTACCACCACGGAAGAGAAGAGTTGCTGCGGTTCTGGAATCAAGAAATTCGTAAATTTCGAGCATATGTCCATAGTTAATCCGTTCAGTAAAACCTGTAGCAGTGAACAGTCGTGATCCCCCAGATCGCTCAATTAAGGACACAACGGCATCTGGGCTGTCACAGGTTGAACAGGTTAGTCCTCCCAACAGTGTAGTTCCACCATAAAAGACACCGTTCATGGTGCGCTTATGTGCTGCGGAAAGAACCGCGATAAACACCGGAAAACCTAGTTGTCCCACCGAGCTTCCAGCGTTGATGCCATATACCTGAATCTTGACATCGAGACATTCAGTATGCAGACAATTACAAGCACAAATCGCGGCTGCTTCCAGTTCCTGCTGTACCAAAGTGTCAGAAACGCCAAACAGATGAAATCTCCACTCTTTAGAAGGTGTCACTATACACTGAACATCGACATTTGTTGCCCTACCATCAGACAAGAGCACAGCTCGAATGCTTCCGGGCTGCTTAACAAGAGTTGTTCTCCGAATTGCCTGCATAGGGAGAAAGGCCTTAACCATTTCAGGCGTATAGTGAACTCTGCTCTTGCATCCAGAATGATTCAGCAGGTAGTTACAAATAATCCTGTCTGAAACCTGCTTCATTTCGCGTATGCCGGCGGTTTGCGAAGTCGAAACAATCAATGAGATTGCTTCTTTTATAACGGTTACTTTAGAACGATCAACATTTCGTTCCTTAAGGGCTTTTGGGAATGTATATCTGCGGAATATTTCAGCCTTTTCTTCATCGATATATGGGGGAATCTCAATTACCTCGAAAAGGTCAAGAACAGCTTTTTGTATCCTTGAACTATCGTTTGCATCTGCCACAATTACCACATTGCTCAAATCGATATGTGCCTGATGATAGACATCAAAGAAACTGCGGTTATCATCTGCCATCCGAAGAACTGCTGACTGCACACTTCCATGGTGCCCTTTTTCTGCATCAGTCTTATCAAGTTCGTTAAGGAACAAGACCTGAGCTATCTGATGTACTATTTTACGAGTTCCGTTAGGCAAATCAAGAACCGGAGACATGAGTGCGGTAGTAGCTAACCCTTCTTGTGCTCCAGAATAAGTTCGTGCGAACCCTACAAATGTTTCCAAATCAGCGTAGGCACTCATTGGAACCACGCTCATGGGCAGCCTCAGCATTTTGGCCACAGCCTTCATAAGAGTGGTTTTTCCGGTCCCGGGAGGATCAACAAGAAGAAGGTTTTTCGCCAGGCTTCCACTCCTCCGAATTCCCTCTAAGAATTCCAGAAGCCTCTCTTTTGCGGGTTCCATGCCGTATACAGTTTGATCCAGAATCTCTTTTGCTTCCTTTACGGTTGGCAATTCAAGGACAGGTGAACTCCAATCCATCATGATAAAGCGACGGACACTATCCCGATAACTTTGATCTTCCAGGTGAACATCAAGGTACCGCTGAATACCTTTGGGATATCGATCTCTGAAGATTTTATAAAAGAGATCATAATTGTCTTCCGCATCTTCGGAGCATCCTTCTGCCTTAACCCACGGCGGATATTGAAACGTAATACCAATCTTGGAAAGGAAGTAAAAGAAAGCTTCTTTGCTCAGTGCATTTTTTTTTTCTCGGGTAAAACGATCTCACAAAGAAGCGGTTGTCATACTGACGTCCGTACATATCCACCCGCAGGTTATGTTCGGACATAACCTGAATTATCTTGAGCAGTTCGCGGTTTCTAGGATGAGATTCCAGATTAATCGTAAAGAATCCTTTTGAATTCGGATTACCCGTTTTGCGTTTTCCGTTTTTGATCTCCGGGTACAAAGACTCAACATCAAAAGTCACAGATTCATCAGGCCGAGGTGTATAAACCTCATGAATTCTATCGAGTTCAACAGCAATGTTCTCAGGATGATCGTTGATATACCGCTCCGGCAAACCGGTCACAGTGATTCCTGTTGCTGCAAACGCCTCTCGGTTCCGATCAAGCGCATTCAAATCACATTCCTCCTTTGCAATGCCCCATTTATAGGTTTGGTAATGTAATTGTACCATCTATAGCTTGAACGTTTTTTTAGTGCGATGGCTTTTAGGCGTATAAAAAAGAAGAGGCTCTTAGATGTTAATCACACCACGAGCCCCTTCTGGTACAGTTGTCAAATAGTTACGAATATTGCTGTCTTCGCTCCTTCATTCTTTGTTGCCGTCAGCCTTTGCTAAACCTTTATAATGCAAAATACCAGTCACCATCTTCATCCACTCCGTCAAATACAGTGTAATATTGACACCTCCTGATATAAAATGCTGTCATCCCGCAGAAATAATAGATTATTGAAGATAATGTACTCTCCCACCATGGTTTAAGTGGAAAATACTCTTCTATTCTATTTGTACCATCATAGTAACGGTACAGGAACTTTCTAATATCTTCGGTTCCGTTATAACCATTCTCATCACAGAATTTATCCCTCAACTCCATGGATTGGTCAAAGATATAAGACATTATAACAGTATCCAGGAATTCGATCGCGGACTCGAGTGTATCTGCCCCTATTGCTTTTTTATAGGCGTCGGGAAAGATGGCTTCTCTATCGATCGACTTAAACCAGCTAAACCATTTAATTACTTCGGGGGTTCGCTTTACACTCATTGCAACAGATTTTGTGAGATATGCTTCTACTTCGTCGTAAGGCACATGTACATCTGACAATGATCGTTTTGTATTCGTTGAGAACCTAATTCCTACAACTCCATGTTGTCGCTGCTTTTCTTCTGAGTAATACTGATTCATATCAAGATGATTTGACCCGGTAATATCTTTCTCCTCGTATCCGCAGTCAACCAGAGAAATATGTTTAAATAGAGACTCAAATGACGCAGCAGTGATCACAGAATCAACGATTACGCTGATACTGCGATAGGGATTGTGAATATGGGTAAAAATGATTTCGTCACCCGGCAAAACTGTTTTGCGTTTTTCATCATATAAGCGTAGTTCTATTGTTTTTTTGCCAGAAGCAATTTTATCAAACGGCTCCGGATTGAGTTTCATGTAATGAGTCATGTAATGCTCCTTCCAAATCAAAGCAACATGTGGTCGATATTTCTAACTAGTTCTTTGCCCAATACATATCATGAACCTTAACCAGAACGTCAATCAATTCTGACGATAATGCAATCCGCGATCTATAATGGCCATCATAATACAAATCTATTTTCTCATCGTTTTTCAGGTTTCGTAATCTGATCATGGGATTCCTTGAAAAAATTTCATATACATCATATCCGCTCTCCAAGAGCATCTCATTGATGTCTGTTATAACATTTCTACAAAGCGATATGTACTGCGGAGGAATATTATCGACAAAGAAATGTCCATCTACGCAATCCTGGTAAAACTCGCAAGCGCCATCGGAATCTGCGCGGTCAACGTGTATTCTTACAGCAATGCACGGTCTGCTATAATGTTCAATGTGATATTGGAAGCCACCCTGTCTTCCGCAGCGCAATTCGAATTTAACACCGGGTCTATAGGTATGTAATCCGTTTTCACTGATTTCTTGCCATTTCTGAGCAGCGCTTATTTTTTACCATTTATATCGACAGCGGGAATCACCAACGACCAAATAGAACCATCAGAAGCTTGATTGCTGAAAGATACTTTCTTTATGGAAACAATACCGGCAACATCATTGGACGGAGTATAGGCATCAGCCAACCCTCTTGCGTAAAGCCACTCCCCGATGGCCGTCTGCAGGCAGTCCCAATTTGTATAGTATGCACCACCTTGATCACCGCCGTGGTTTATGGCAGTTCTTATTATTTCATTAACTAGGTCGATTTCCTTTTGTATAGATATTTCCATTCCTGTCATCCCTCCAGTACTTATCTATTATACTGCTACCCTCATACTATTTTTTTAGCGGAGGGATAATGGTTCGCAGCAGCTACCACTGGCTTTCCTTTACACTTTAAGCATTTCCAAGAGTATTCACTTGACTGTTACCTGCTTTACCACCTGATATTGCTCATCATAAAACATCAGTAATGTTCCGTTTTTATTAAATGGTGTTTTTCCCATAAATAGATTTCTTGCAATAGGATAATCCATTTCCTCGATCCAATCAATCGGTTCACAACTTCCAGATGACCCAAACCAATGCCGTTTCGCTTTTTCTTCTACTATATATTCTAATGAGCATGGAAGCGCAACTCGCAAGTCATGCAAGTAGAACGCATAATTACCTATCTCTTTCACTGTTTTAGCGATTACAACTCTTTCTATACCACTACCAATGAATGCCTTATACCCAATTTTCTCGCAGCCTTCCGGGACAATAAATTCTTTAAGCGACCGACAACGATAAAATGTGTGGGATCTGATTTCTTTAATAGTCCCTGGAAGGATCATGGAGGACAACTTTTCACAGCAACCGAATGCATGTCTGCCAATATCATTAATGCTATTTGGAATATTTATTCTTTCCAAAGACACACATCCATCAAATGCAAAAGATCCTATGCTATTCACTCCTTCTGGGATAGTAACGGAAACAAGATTTTTGCAATTATAAAAGCACCTTTTCCCGATACGAGATACGCTTTTCCCATTGATCATCAAAGGTATAGTCACTTCGGTTTTATACTTTGTGATATATTTGGTCAGCCATATGCCCCCGTCTGGTTGGACTTCATATAAAAACGAATCCAGATCTTTTTTCATTTATCTTCTCCAATTATTGTCAATCCTACCGAACCGCCTTTAGTGATAGCAGAAATCGCATTTGAGAAGCTCGAAGAGAACTAGTGATTCCATACACACTCCGGCAACGCTAATCGGTTCTGTTTCTATTATACCGTCTTCCCAATTCCGTTTTTTTAGAGGAGGGGCAGCTGCGTCCCGAAGGCTGTCGCTGTCCCTCCTCTAAAGCCGAGTCATTATTCATCATGTACGATGGATTTCCCTATTTCTGTTGTGTACAGATCACGCTTTACAAGCGGTTCAAAATGTTTCGCATAAGGCCTGAGCACAGCGTATCTTTGTTCAATAGTTCTGCTGTACTGCCGATCTTGATTCAAGTCATATGCAGCCTGATAAAACTTCAAAGCGTCTGTTACTGTATCGGGCACTCTGAAGTTCTCTGTATGGGCCTTAGCATCAAGCGCAAGCGCTTTCCGGTACATGAAAAAGCCAATTGCTGCCGAGGGTTGCTCTTGTGTCGTGTTACGCAGCCCCTTTTCACATATTTGAATGATGAAGTCATAATTATTACTGTCATCAAGAATGCTCAAAAGTGTGACACAGCATTGAGCAGTAATCAACTCTGATATACTGTCCTTTTCATCAGGCTGCGTCTCAAAAATGTATTGCTTCAATTCGGAGATTGCCTGTTCTCTTTGATTCATAAGAATCAAAAGTTCCGCTTTTTGATTGTATCCATGTTCATCAAACGGGAGGTATCGGATATAGTCGTCAGCCAAAGAAAGGGCGCGCTGATAAAGATCATCATCCAAAGGATACGCGTTAAGTTTTGTTTTCAAAAAATCAATGCTATAGAGAAAGAGTCTAAAACTCCAGCGTTCGCGGGGAATCTGCATAGCGCGTTCAAGATATGCGTCACCTTTTTCGAATTGACTGCTGTCGCCACAAGCCTTAATAGCATCACCCAGAATATCGCGGTTGTACGGAGCGTATTCAAGAGCATATTCACAGACCTGAATAGCAAGATCATAGTCGCCGACCCTGAAGAGGTCCATAATGAAGTTGTGGTATACATCACATTCGCTCAGCACACGGTTCTCGGGATCTGTGATAAACTCCACCAGCCGTCTGCGATAATGAGCGCCACCAGGAGTCATATGTTGTTGAAGAAGAATGGTAGCGTCGTGAATAGATGATACGAAGAAATCTGAATTATCCGAATCATCCGTATCGCTCTGCCCGTGGAGTGCACTCAAAAGTGCCAATTTTTTCATCATTTCGTCATCCATTTTGTTGTCTTCCTTTCTCAAAGTAGTTTGGATTATTGTACTTGTCGATTGAATAACGGCGTTCATTTCTACTGGACATTGAGTCATCCTCGTCACCTTGGCCGTGCCGGATTAGCTGTTGAATCAGGAAATCCTTCTGATGATTAAAGAATGCAATGTCTTCCTTGTCCTCAGATTCCAGAAAGCCCTTAGCAACCACTTGATAGACCTTTTGTTGATCACCGGAATAATCCTTGAACTCTGTCATCCACAATCTACAGCATTTGGGGCACCGCAAATCCCTTGATGAATCTTTTTTAGGATCGTATGGGTTAAAAATCAGGTCTTCCAGCCGCAGTCTCGCTTCATCCCTCCTACCAACAAGAATGAGGAGTCTTGCCTCTGCAAGATACCCGTCTTCTCTGCCGTAAAAGCTTTTCTGCATCCCTATAGCCGCTTCTTTAGCATTGTCGTAATACTCGACATCAATCCCACCAATAAGTTTATTGGCCACCAGCATATAAAAGCATGTGTATACTGCCCAAAACAGCCTCAAATCCCAATGTGTTCTGTCTGAACGGAGTACCCTCCCTAAATGGGTTCCGCAATATCGGATTGGGTTCTCAAAATGCATCCCAATTTCGATAATGTCTGTATACAAGATGAGAGAATCAATTCTTGATAGTGCGAACCTACAAAGTTTGAGCGCTTCTTCATAATCTCTACGCTCTTTGCATAGATTTATCAACAAATGAAATGAGTTGGGGCTTCCGTGAATTCCTTTGCTAACAACGTAATCAACAATTTGCTTTAGCTGATACGGTCTTAATATCACTTTGTAAATAGCAGCTTCGACAGAATAAACAGTATCCAGAGAGTCTTCATTATAATAGTTTTCTGATAGACCCTGCAGGTCAAAATAAGGATCCTGTTCATACATTTGATTGCACCTTCAAACTGCTATCATAAAGCGAAGAACAATTTACCTGCCTTTGACGGGCTGGGCAACAGCACCTCAAATCCATCTGGTCCTAATAGTGCGAATAATGTAAACATTGCTAGCCCAACATAAGGCGCTTTTCTTATGTCGCTATTGCAATTATAGTAGCACTCTCTAAGTCGTTCTCCTTCATCACCAAGCAGTTGAAAAAGGAGTCGTTGACTGACAAAGAAAGTTTTTTCGTCGTTCAGTAAAGAACGACTGGTTTCAAGGAGACGTCTCGTGCCATATTTCTGTACCCTCCTGCAAATCTCTCTTTTCCAAGCAAAATCATAATTGCACGAGAGAATACCTTTTAGGGCATTTTCTCTATTTGGCTGCTTAGCAATTCTATCCATTAGGATAGCATAGATTTCTTCTGGTAGAACAGAGCGCAAAAAACAATAATCGTCATCTAATGTTTTCCACGATAGTCCAGAATAAATACTATCGGGAAGCACAGTTGGATCAACACCCATCCTATCTTGCAGTTCATCAGCCCAACTGTAATGGCTATCTTCGCTGCCTATGAGCATGGATTTTAATGAGTATAAAGTGAACGCCTTTGTATTGTCGGGATTTAGCGGGTGAACTGGAATAATGTTCCTTAAAGTGCGAACATCTTTAAGCATGCTGCTAACGGTTTGATAGCGATCAGGCATTGTACCGGTCGCATTGATAATAATTCTTTGTAAATCCCTCAGAATTCTCTTGGGGATAGAAAGATATGCTGATTCTCTCTGGATTTGGCGTTTTCTGTTACGGGTAATCTCAAGAGCATTTTCCCCCACACAAAGATAAAAAAGGAGAATACCGACAGAGTATAAATCTGTAGCCGGAGTGAGGCAGTTGCAGCCTCGCTGGACTTCTGGAGCTGCAAACCCAGGACTATATGAAAGTTGGTATTCTGGATGGTACTCTCCAGAGTCCATTCTGACAGAGCAACCGAAATCCGCAAGGAACGCTTCACAGTTTTCGCCAGTTGCGACATCACGGCCTGCCCATATTACATTCCGGCTACTGATATCAAGATGAAGATATCCGTTTCCATGAACACTTTCCAGTGCCGCGAGAACGCTTTCGATAATTCGAAGAGCATAACGGACACGAATCACATCTTGAAAAACAGGATCACGATCCACGGCGTTTCCTGTAAATGGCATTGGCGGCTGTTTCTTCCACATTTCAACCAAATCAGAAAGGGGACGCATATCCGCACTTTCCCGCTTCATTACAGCGTAACCAGCGCTGCTTTTCAGAAAAGGAATCGCTTGAAAACTGACTTCTGATACTTTCCCTCCAATTGACCCTTCGTTTTCAAATCGAATTAGATTTCTCTGAAAACTATCTTCATTACCAACACCCGGAACCACTATCCCATCTTTATTACGAAAAGCCCCTTCAGAAGGAAAGAACTCTTTTATGACAACGGAAGATGTTCCTCCTGCAGTGTCAGCCGAATAAATCAGCGAAAATCCACCTTCGCCAATAAGTTGTCTGATTGTATATGTACCACCATTGGCCATTGATAAACTGTAGCCACGGGGAAGAGGCTGTCGGATCACTTTAAAAGCACCTCCTTAAGCATCAGTTATCCTTTTCTTTCTTTTTATTCGTGTGAGATGCCCTTCGCTCAATCACAGATGAACAAACTAATTCATATGTCTCTGCCGGATCACACTTGTCAGGCCCACTAAAAGCATAGACGACCGACAGCATCATGCTTTGCTCGACCAAGTGGGGCGGATAAAACTCGGGCAGCCCAGCAACATCCAAGCACAACTCCGAAGCATCAATGAAATCATTCAACCTGTCAGTAATATTCTCGGAGCTCAGTCTGCTTTTACCATCAAACCAGCAAAGATTTGACGTAAACCAAAGAAGATAGAGCATGTCACTTTTTTCGATACGATCTACCTTCCCGGAGAGGATATCCCTCACTCTCGTTCTGCTTTGGTTAATTCCTCCGCTAACTGTCATTCGCCCGTCTGTCATTACCTGTATAACATGCCAGGCTTTTGTTTTATCGGTCTGATTGGAGAATGAGAAGTCCATGTTCTCCAATAAAAGAGTGTCAGCAACGTGTTTGCATTTGGCTAAGGAGATTACACCATTCTCAAATAAAGCCTCAAGCGTTTGGTCGGCGTAGTCCTCCACTTGAGCGATTTCTCTCACGCATCGAACAAAATCCGTTTCACGCCGACCATTTCTGAGTTTCTTAACATCAACATTCGGGGCGTCTTCGACTTGAGTTGCCAAATTATGGGCAAATACAGCCAAGTTTCGATAGACTCGTAGTGCAGTTTTGGAGGGAACATCAAGATTTGTCGCTCTCTCGTTCAGCCATTGGAGAAATAATTTATCCTGGTTATCTCTGTCATAAATTGACCATGTTCGGACTTTTTCTGGCAAAGATCCTCCTACATCTTTAGTCCAATCACCGTTCTTCTCTTCCGCGTCTGCTTTTGGCGTGTCACCATAAGCTTTAGCAAAGTTGTCCTTTAATCTCAAAACCGCTTTGCTACTGATTCCAGATAAAAAGCCATACGCCTCTATCAGGTCATTTGATGTATTGTAACTGAAGCTGTTTTCAACATCAAAAACTCTAAGGAGGAACCACTCCATTTCTTGTAAAGAAAACTGCAGAGTATGCCCGAGCTGAAAGGCTTCTTGCCGAGTCAATAACGTTGTTTTTTTTCGGACAGGAAATAGCGCTTTTTTGATGATTAAAGAATCGGCTAAAATGTCAAAGTCACTTTGCATAGAGGCCTGATCCAAAAGGAGTTTCTCAAACTGAAGAATCTCTCCCTCTGTACAACTCTCAGCGTGTTCTATGGTTATATCCCTCAAAGTACATTCAGTACCATCAGATAGTACAGCTACAAAACCACAGGAAGGGTCATTCATGTCAATAAGTTGGTCTGCAGCGGCTCTATCAAGAAAAATACGCATGAGCGCAAATCGACTGGAAAAAGTGTACTCTTTGGCAATCGATTTGAGTTTCTTCTTCCACTTCTGCGAATCTGTATCTGTAGGCATTTGCTCAATGCTATTCCAAATGCTTTCAATGTCAGAATCTATCAAAGCTAGGCAACGCCGCTTTACGTCTTGAGTGTAGTTCTTAATCATATCTGCACCAAACCCCTCATTTGCATACAATTATTCAATTTATTATATCACATTAATTCCGGTAATTCAATGATTTCGGGAAAATCTAACACGGTCTATTTGCAAATATTTTAGTCAGCGTGTAACAACTTTGCAATTTACGCGAAATCTATGATGACACAACTGGCATCATCAGTAGGATTGCTTTCAACTAGGCTAGTAACAATGTCAGTTCTACTGCCGCACCCGATCAGCTTTCGAGTTTTTTCAGAGATATTTTTGCCATGTGCTAAAGCAGTCGCTCCATCCGTGATCATCACGATACGCTTAAAATCTTGAATGCAGCCAAATCCAATCCTTAAATGAAGTAGTGCTTCTTGGGAAGTTGTCAGCCATGTGTAGCCTGTTGTAAGTCCATTTTCCGGAGAACTGAGCATACTAATGCCACCGCCTTTTTTTCGACCAATAATGCTTCCATCGCCCAAATGAATTATTGCGTAATTGCCGGTATATGTATCATATGCCAATACCACTAGTGTTGAAGCATATTCTGCTTTTTCAACTTGCTTGTTTGATGCCATTTTAGAAATGGTCTCACGAACAACTCTAATGAGTTCATATTGCAACTCGTCTATGTGTTCGTATTGGGACATCTGAGTGATGCCTTTATCTGATATAAAGTGGAACACTGCTTCTAGAACTTCCTTTCCACCTTCACGACAATACTTTTTCCCCGTTTGACCGTCAGCAAGACCCCAAAACTTTATCTCAGGTGTTTCATCAATAAAAATGACATCCTCGCATTCTGCATCTCTTTCCATATTATTTTTGCCGATTGTGGAATAAGCAACGCTTAGTTCCTCAAAACACTTC
>OBAO01001767.1_pt1 | contig 11316 bp, 8 predicted proteins | sample 1517541 | NCBI WGS metagenome assembly OBAO01 (sample SAMN04571698, study PRJEB22368) | human gut metagenome | biome: human gut; material: stool | host: Homo sapiens | place: Luxembourg | collected 2012-08-10
AAAATCACATATAACCCAAGTTCCTGCGCCGTTTTTACAAATCGTTCTATGTCAAGCATCCCCTCAAAGTGGAATTCACCTTTTTTCGGTTCATGCATGTTCCACGGGATATATGTCTCCACTGTATTGCATCCCATTGCCTTTAATTTTTCAAGTCTGTCCTGCCAGTATTCCGGAACGATTCTGAAATAATGAATTGCACCCGATATGATCTGAAACGGTTTTCCATCCAGATAAAAATTGTCTGTGATCTCAAAATTGCCCATGCCATCTCTCCTCTTTTTCACAAAATGTTCCTTTTGTATCAGTTCTTTCCTATAACAAAAGGTGTTGATCCCCTATTTCTTAGAATCAACACCTTCTGTTCAATAGCGGCACATCATGCCTTTATTGTATACCTATTTGTATAATGCATCAAACTGTTCCTGCAGTGCTGCGGTTACTTCTTCAATACCAGCCTGTTTTAATGCTGACTGCATCTCTGCAACGATCTCCTCCGCAGTTCCCTGATATTTACCATAAGAGATCTGTTTTGTATAGTTGGTATATACTTCGTTGATGTTATCGATCTTAGACTGGATATCATCAACTTCCGGTACAAACTGTCCATACGGATAATCAATCTTTAAGGAATCATACTCACTGTAAAGTTTGTCAATTGCATCCCAGTTTCTTGTAGCGTCTCTGATCTCAAGATCGTCGTTACGCCCCCACCACCAGTTGGTCATACCGTTGATGTTGTCTGTGTCTGAGTTGTAGCCTTCCGGAGTTGTGCGGAGTCCCTCATCGTTGATCTCGTAAGATACGCCTTCAATACCATAGCAGAGTAATCTGTAGCATTCTTCGTCATTTCTTAATAAATCATATACCATCAGTGCTCTTTCCGGGTTCTTGCTTGCTGCGGAAACTGCCATTGCACCGTGTGTGATGGAAAGTGCTACCACGTTTCCGGTCTCTTCTCCGAAGTAGAAGAAACCTGACTCTGCATCCGGATCATCCTGATAAATCGTATTTGACGGAGTTGCACTGCAAAGATCTGTCCAGGTCTGTGTGTGGTGCTGCTCTGCTGCAACACGACCGATACGGTAATCATCACGGTTTGAGGAAGCAGTATTGTTTAATACATCTGTCTTCCATACGCCGATGTTATCCCATTCTTTCATTAATTTTGCATACTCAACCATCATATCTGTGTCTGTGTATGCAGGTGTTGTGATCGTGTAAAGGTCATCTTTTGTACCGCCCCATAATGCGCCGGAACAGACACCGTCGATTGCAACAAAATTGCTGTGGGAGGTGATCCAGCCGTTTGCCATCTGTGCATACTGTGTACCGTCAGAATCCCATGGAATCACATCCGGATATGCTTCTTTTACATATTTAAAGTAAGTTGTAAGGTCTTCCCAGCTCTTGACACCATCTGTCAGTCCTGCTTCTTTTGCCCAGTCAAGACGATAGATGAATCCATGGTTGGTCCACTGTGCGTAATTATCCTCCGGGATCAGATAGATTGAGCCGTTATATTTACACAGATCCCAGTGATCCTGGCTTACGCTCTCCCATGTTTTTGGTGCGTAGGTCTTTAACATATCCTCGGAAAGCTCTAAGAATGCTCCGTTCTTTGCGTTTGGCCAGGCATCGAGCCAGTCAGAAGCAGTTCCGACAAGGTCGACAGAACCATCCATCTGTGCCAGTGTCAGATTGTAGTTGGAGAGATAATCTGTCCATCCGATGTAATAAATCTCAAGTTCTGCATTTACTTTTTCGGTCAGGATCGCATTCAGTTTTTCCATCATCTCATCGAGACGCTCTGCGCTCTTACCATCCGGTTTATCACCGGTCACCATATAAGTGATCACTACATGTTCGGATGTGTCAATGTCACCACTACTTGTCGTTCCCCCTGTTTCCGTAGTGGATGCACTGTCTTCCGATTTTGCTGCATTTCCTGTTGTGGAAGAATTGCTTCCTCCGCCACAGGCTGTGGCGCCAAGTAACATTGTACCTGCGAGTAACATTGCCCCAAGTCTCTTAAATCTTTTCTTCATACCATACCCTCCATATGATTTATTTTTGCAGCAGATCTGTCTTTTTCTAAGACAAAACTGCTTTTATTATGACTCTGCCCCATGCAGAGCGATAATCGTATCGATCAGCCTTTTACGGCTCCAACGGTAATACCGCTGATAAAATATTTCTGAACGAATGGATACAGGAAAATGATCGGTCCGGTTGCAAGAATCGCATTTGCCATCTTGATTCCCTCTGTCGGAATATCTGCCAATGATATATACTGTCCTGCAATGGAGTTTTTAAGCTGATCCATTTTATTTACAACTTCATATAATGTATACTGTAACGGTTTTACATCCACTTTCGAGCTTAAGAAGAGAGAGGACTGATACCATTCATTCCAGTATCCCAGTGCAAGGAATAATCCGATCGTCGCAAGTGCCGGTTTTAACATTGGCAGGATCAGGGAAACAAAGATCTTCATATCCCCGGCGCCGTCGATCTTGCCGGACTCTGTAATCTCATGCGGGATCGCCTTCACAAAGTTTTTCATCATGATGATCAGCCACGGCGACATCATAAGCGGTAATAAAACTGCAAAATAGCTGTCCTTTAAGTGGTAAGTCTGTGTCATCAGAAGATAGTACGGTGCAAGTCCTGCGGAAAACAGGCTTGTAAAATATATGTAGAAGGAAATTCCGTTGCGGAACGGGAAATCTTTTCTCTGCAGTGCATAACCTGTCATTGCTATGATTGTCAGTCCGACCGCCGTACCGACCACCGTCAGGATGATCGTGAGCAGATAGGATTTCCAGATACCACCGCCCTTGCAGACCATCTCATAAGCTGCCAGTGTAAACTGTTTCGGAATCAACTGTACACCTTCCGTACGGATCACTTCTTCTGCCGTAAATGAACTTCCAAGAATCAACAGGAATGGAAATATACATGCCAGTGCATAGATTGTAATCACTACATATCCAAATCCCCGCACAATCTTATCAGAAGCTCCAAGTTTTACTTTATTGCTGTTATTTTTCTTCATAGTCGACCTCCATAGATATTAAAACAGGGAATAATCCGGTTCAATTTTCTTAACCACATAGTTTACGATCATAACGATCACAAAACCAACGACTGACTGATACAGACCGACTGCCGACGCTGTCGAGAAGTTAAAATCTGTCATCGTAGCCCTGTAAACAAACGTCTCAATAATATCTGTCGTGTCATATAATAAGGAGTTCGTACCAATGATATTGTAGAACAATCCGAAATTACCTTTTACGATGCCGCCCAATGCAAACAGTAACAGGATGATCACGGTAGGTTTTAAACTCGGGAGCAATATGTAACGAATCCTCTGAAATGCATTTGCTCCATCGACCTTGGATGCCTCTATCATCTCTGCGTCAATTCCGCAGATAGATGCAAAATATACAACGGAGTTGTAACCTGTCTGCTGCCACAGATAAATGATAACCAAAAGTACCGGCCATACATGTGGATCACTGTAAGGTCCCCATTTTTCCATTCCAAGTCTAGTAAGGATCTCATTTACAAATCCGGTATCATAATTTAATAAGTTAAATACCAGAAATCCGACTAAAACCTGTGAAATGAAATATGGAAGAAACATCATCGTCTGTGATACTTTCTTGAACCATTTACATCTCATTTCATTTAAAAGGATCGCTACCACGACCGCAAGTAAATTTCCAAGAAGGATAAATGCCAGATTATATAAAATTGTATTTTTCGTCAGTGATAAAAGTTTTCCTGATTCCCAGAGGAACTCAAAATTCTGTAACCCTACAAATTTGCTACCAAAAATACCATCGCGGTAATTGTATTTAACAAACGCAACATAGATTCCTGGCAATGGCATATAGTTAAATGCAAAGAAAAAAATCATTGCCGGGACACACATCAGTGTCAGTACACGGTACTTCCAGAGTTTCTGCCAGAAGTTTAGTTTTTTGCCAACCTGTTTTGTAACACCGTTCTCCTTTTTCATATATTTTCCCCTCTCCAACGTTTTCTTGAAACCGATTTCAAAACCTTGTAAAAACAAAGCACTTATATTTTTCACAAAACTGTCTGCCATCTTCCATAAGGTGTAATATTTTTTGATCCTAAGTGTCAGGAACGCCTTTACATCTTCTTTTTTGCATGTTTCCCGCACTTATCTTACACCTTTGCTGTGTAAACCCCATCCATGCAGCCGGCTTTTACACCAGTTGTGTATTTTATAGTGCTTTTTAATTTGAAACCCTTTTCATATTGTTATATTACAATACATATTATGAGTTGTCAACAGGTTATTTTACTTTTTGTACATATTTATTTCACATTTATTTTATTTTTCCGTTATTCTAACGGATTTTACCGTTTTAACTCCGCTACGGATTCTCTGATGATCAGAGTCGGTGTCACTTTCTGTACCTCCGGCACTTCTTTTCCGGCAATCTTATCTAATGCGGTGTCAACCAAAAGCTTTCCAAATGCTTCATAATCATAGGAAATACTGCTCAGCCTTGGTATGACGGTATCTACGATAAACGAATTATCAAAACTGATGAGGGAAATATCCTCCGGGATCCTAAGTCCATGCTCTTTGATGGAACGCATCACACCCACTGCACTGTAGTCGTTGATCGCGATCACCGCCGTGGGAAGTGTCTTATTTCCCTGAAAGAGTGCCTCGAACCCCTGATAACCGCCCTCAATCGAATAATTGGAATTGATCACATAGCGCTCACAGTAGGTCAGACCGTTTTTTCGCAGCAGACTTCGGTAGCGGATGCGCTTATCGTAAGTGGATTTCATCTCCTCGACTCCGCCGATCAGTGCGATTCTTCTATGTCCTAAACCGATCAGACATTCCATGCTCTGGTTCATGCCCTCCGCCTCGTCGATCGTGACCTGGCAGCACTCACCGCCCTCCACCTTTCCTGTTGTGATGACCGGGATGGATTCAGCGACACGGTTGATCAGATCTGCGTATTCCGGCTCCGTGACAAGGCTGTCTGATTTTCCCCCGATAATGATGATCGCATCCATACGCATGTCAAACATTTTCTGGATATATTCCACCTCGAGATCCGGATTGCTTAATGTTCCGCAGATCATCGGCACATACCCGCGCGCAATGATCTCCTTCTCACAGTTTTCCACCATGGATGAATAATAAGGATTGACCAGATCTGCAGCAAGCACACCGATGACGTTCGTTTTCGTCTTAATCAGTCCCTGCGCAAGCGCGTTTGGCCTGTAATCATATTTGCGGATCACTGCTTCCACACGCGCTCTCTTTTCCTCGCTCACCCTCGCATTTTTTGTCATGACTCTTGACACTGTTGCCGGTGAAACTCCCGCTTCCTGTGCAATTTTATAAATATTTAACTCACTGCCCATCGGCCATCCCCCTTAAAAGTCATATTTGAAAACGTTTTCAAGTTAATTTTATCGGGATTTTGCAGGTTTGTCAATATAGGGTCAGATTCTTTTTTTCGTCCATTTTCGTGAGCGGAAACGGATAAAAAAGATACTTCCGCGGAACATCTCATCGAGCATGAACGCGATCCAGCATCCTGCCAGTCCCATCCCAAGGCGTATCCCAAGCAGATATGCAAACAAAATGCTGACGCCCCAGCAGGAGATCACGGCGATGACCATCGGGAAGAACACATCCCCCGCTCCCCGGAGTGAATTGTCCTCAACATGGTTGAACGCGCGCCCGATCTCCACGAAAATATCGATAAAAAAGATCACACCCGTCATCCCGATGATCTCCTCACTCTGCGTAAATAAATGCATCAACGGTCTATGGCAGAGAAAGATCAGAACCGAAAGCACGATATTTAAGCTGACCGCGATTTTTAACACCTGCTGGTTCAGCCGGTATGCCTTTTCATACTCCTTTGCACCCGTCATCCATCCCATCAGGATCGCGGTGGAAAGCCCGAGTGACATTCCGGTCACATAGACATAAAACACGATGGATGAAACATAGATCTTTGCGGTGAGCGCCGCTGTTCCAAGCACCGCCAGGATCGAAGTTGACACGATCTGTGAAAAGGAATACGACAGGGAACTGATCCCTCCCGGCAGTCCGATCTTTAAGATTCCACCCACGCAGGATAATGTCTTTAAATTTTTCGAGGCAAAATCAAGATGCAGTCCGCAATGGAACAGAAACCAGACGCCAAGCAAAAGCGCCGTCCCATGACTTGCCACGTTTGCCATTGCGATACCTTCCACGCCCTCCGGCACAATTTTCACCGGCTGGAAAATCACAACGTAATTTAACACTGCATTCACGATATTCATAAACAAAGATACTGTCACTGCAAGTTTCGGTTTTCCATAGCTGCGCAGTACCGCGGAGATGGCGGAAATAATGCCCTGCAGCACGGAAAACCCGATGCAGATGCGAAAATATACCACCGCCATCTCATACACCGATGTTTCTAACTGCATCGGACGCATGACTGCACCTGCAAAAAATGCCAGTATCGTTCCTAAGATCAGGCTGATTGCACCTCCGCACACGATGGAGGTAAACGCTGCATCCGACGCCCTTTTTTCATCTCCCGCCCCCAGTCTGTGGCTGATGACGACCGATGCGCCGCCGCTGAATACCGCATAAAACGTGTACAAAAATCCGATCACCTGGTTTGCCGCACCGACTGCCGCGACCGCATCATCCGCATAGTGCCCAAGCATCAGCGTATTGACCGTACCGGTCATATTCATCAAAAGCTGTTCAATAAACAACGGGATAAACAGTCCCTTCAGCGTCAGCGTTCCCTCTGCCGTGGTAACGCTAGTGCAGTCTGCATCAATCCATTTCCACTTCAAGATGCATTCCTCCTTTTTCTTCTGTGCTGTCTTTTTCTGCTATGCCGGTCTTTCCTGTGATTCTGTTTTTTTCTGTGATAGTACTTATTTCCGCTATGCTGTCTGTCTCTGAAATTTCTACACGGATTTTTCCCTTTTTTATTCTTCTCACATAAATCATGAGCCTTCCATCCTTTGTCTTTCTCATGTTTTCCGCATATGGAGTCACATCCGACAGATCCCCGTTCTCAATTCCTGCTAACATGCCTGCCCCGCTCACTGCCACACGCAGTTTTCTGTCATCCCAGACAACCTTCTGCCCATTTTGATCCACAAGTGTGAGCGCGACCTGATAGAGATATCCATTTTCCTGTGTCTCTGAAAAAGGAATCTCCTCCGGTTGATAGACCTCAGCTTTGATACCAGCGGCGTTCTGCGTTGTAAGCAGTCTCTCCTGTTCTATGATATTTCCGTTTTCATCATAACCACTCGCCTCAAGGATCCCTGCCTCCCAGAATACCTCAAAACGATATGCGCCGTCGTCGTTGTAGCCGATCTGTCTGCCAGCCTCTTTTCCATTGATAAAAACAGCTGTCTCCGGCAGATTTGAGTAACACATCACGATGACCTTTTCTCCAGCTTTGTAATTCCAGTTTTCCCGACATGGGATCCACTCTGCAGATTCCTCACTCCACGGTCTTGTGGCAAGATAAAGCTGCGGTTCTTCACACCACAATGATTTTCTGCGGTAATATCTTGCTTTTTCAAATCCGGCACAGTCCAAAATTCCGGCTCCAGATCCATGAACCGGCCAGCCATGTGCCTCCCCTAAATAATCGATCCCGGTCCACAAAAACTGTCCGCTGATATAATCATTTGATTTTACCGCATCCCACGCCTCATAGCTGTGCCCGTTTTCACTCCCTAAAAACGGGATCTGAGGGAAATCTTTGTGATCGGCTTCGTAATACTGCTCCTTATAGTTGTAGCCTGCCACATCCAGATGCTCTAACATACCAAGCTTTGCAGACAGCTCCGGGTAGGCAAGTGCCATGGTGACCGGACGGCTCTCATCTTCACTCTTTACAATACTGGAAAGTTCCCCGGCGATTGGAAGCAGTCTCCTCATGTCCGGTTTTGCCGGATCATACTGCCGTTCTGCCGCCGGTTTGTTCGCGTCGTTATTTCCGGTCATCTCCAGAAATCTCATTTCCGATGCTCCACAAAATGATGGACGGATGATTGCGGTCACGCCTTACCATGGCACGCAGATCCTTTTCGTGCCATTCTGGAAAATCTTCAAAATAACCCTGATGTTTTGGCGGATAAACATTGTGTCCCGTGGACCATTTGTTTTTTGCATTTTCCCACTCATCAAACGCCTCATCCATCACAAGAAATCCCATCGTGTCGCACAGCTCATACAGTTCCGGCATATGCGGGTTGTGGCTGCACCGGATCGCATTACAGCCACATTCCTTTAGTTTTGCAAACCGTCTGTGCCATACTTCCTTTGTCACCGCAGCGCCGAGACAGCCGGCGTCATGATGCACACAGACACCTTTGATTTTCATCGGCACACCGTTTAAGAAAAATCCCCGGTCCGCGTCAAATTCTGCCACACGGATCCCGACCTTCTGTGTGTCTGCAAGATAAGATATTTTCTTTCCATTCTCATCCGTTGTCTCATACCAGGTTTCCATCCCATAGAGATCCGGGTGCTCCGGCGACCAGCACTTCGGATCACGGATGGTGCCATGCATGCTGCAGGATACCGTATTTCCTGCCGGGATCTGTACCTGTTCTTTCCACTCTGCCACAGGTGTTCCCTGCGGATCAAACAGTTTTGTGCAGACCACACATGTTTTCTGCTCCTTCGTCTGGTTGCATATCTCATGACAGATACTGACTGCCGCCTGCACTTCCGGAAACTCTTTCCCATCAGCCACAAGTTTCTCTGTCACAAACGTCACGCCATATTCTGCCGGATGCACCTGTTCTTCCACCACAAGAGTGACTTTCCGCGTGATCCCACTTCCCGTGTACCATCTCGAATCCGCAATGTCCGTGTGCGTCACTTTCACACTGACCACATTTTCCTGCTCCCCAAAATGTGCGATCCCAGAGATATCATAGGAAAATCCGGTGTAACCATACGGGTGTTTTCCCTGATAATAACTGTTGACCCACACCTGGCTGTTTTTATACACACCGTCGAATACCAGACGGATCGCTTTCCCCTGATATTCCTCTGGCAGATAAAAATGCAGCCGGTACCAGCCGATATCCGGTGCCGCTGGAATATTGTTTTGAAAACGGATAAGCCACTGCCCAGTCATGCGGCAGCATGACACGCTCAAATGCACGATCGTCATATCCCTGATACCATGCCTCCTCACATTCTCCAAAATGAAACTTCCATCCCTCATTTAATAACAGTTCTGTTTTATTCATAATCATAAAAAATACCTCCATTTTTTACTACGGTCTATGTTTTCTTTTAAACACATCATAGTAAAAAACAGAGGTATGATACAATGGAGAATAGTGACACTTTTTGTCTTTTAGCGATTTTTCATGATTTATTTTTTGACAGAGAATCTGCGTAGGCGCGCGGTGATATCCCGACATTGCGCTTAAACACTTTGCTGAAATAATATTCATCCGGGTAGCCGACCTCCTGGCCGATCACCCCGGTATGCATCGTCGTCTGCGCGATCAGACGCTTGGCATGTTCCATGCGGACTGCCGTCAGATACTGGAAAATGGTCTGTCCTGTCACGCGCTTAAAGATGCGATTCATGTAATCAAAATTGCCGTCAAACTCCTCCTCTAACCGCTCCCCCGAAATGTCTGCCGCATAAGACGCATTCAGCCATTCCTGTATTTTCTGGACTTTATAATAGCTTTCCGGGAACCCGCCTGCAGTCCTTTCGCGTTCCGCTGTCGCAAAACAGCGCGCGATCTCGATCAACGCCTCCTGTATCCGGCAGGCACAGAGGATCTTATGATTCTCAAACGTGCTGTAATCCTCCGCGATCGCCTGCTTGATCAGCTCATCAATGTGGATCTGGTCGGTGACTTTTTTGATATGCCAGTATTTCGGCAGCCAGATCTCACTCTCATCATAACTTCCATAAGGCTCACACGGCTCCTTTGCCATCGCCTTTCTCCGGCGTTCAAACTGCTGCCTGGCGACTTCCTCTTCTTTTGCATCGACCAGTTCCATCTCCCCATGCATGAAATGTACATAATAATAATTGCAGGTCGTCGCCTTTGTTCCCTCATGCGTGCGATCCTTATCCAGCAGACAGACATCCCCCGGCTTTAAGATCAGAGGCTTTCCGTCCTCAAGCAGATGCATCTCCCCGTGCCGGATAAAATATAAGATCTGTTCTCCCGCCCTGCGTTTCCTGTGGACATAAGGCGGTCTTATCTCTGTCTCATCCACAAAATTTACCTTCGGGAGCATCTGCGCATTTATCCTGTAAAATTCCATCTCTTCCCCTTTACCAGTAGATCTGCCAGTCTTTCTGCAGCCTCGTCAGCGCCTCCATGTAAAAATAATCGCCCCAGCTATTGCACTCATCCACACCGCACGGATTGCAGGTATTATACGGCGAACGGTTCGAATATGTGCTGTGCAGTACGATCCCGTTGGATTTTTCAAAATCTTTTACCGCATAGTTCCGGTATACAGAACCAATAAATTTTTCCGCAAGATCCCGGTAAAATGCCGCCTCCTCATCATATAAGTATTTTGCCATCTCAAGCATTCCGCACGCTGCAATGGAGGCGGAGGAAGAATCCCTCGGCTGTGCATCACCATCCGAAAACTCCAGATCCCAGTACGGTACGAGATCTTTCGGCAGATGCTCTATATAATATTTACTGACACCACGGAAAATATATTTGTATTCCTCTCTTTTTGTATAGCGGTATGCGAGTGCCGTTCCGTAAATTCCCCACGCCTGGCCTCTCGCCCAGGCAGAACCGTCCCGGTAGCCCTGACAGGTTGCCCCGTGATCCGGATTTCCAGTTACCGGATCAAAGAAAAATGTATGCCAGGTCGAAAAGTCCGGGCGGATCACATTTTCAAGTGTGGTATGTACATGCCGGTCAGCGATCTGACGGTAACTCTCATCTCCCGTTTCCTGTGACGCCCAGTAAAGCAGCGGTACGTTGAGCAGACAGTCTATGATCAGCCTGTAATTTTCCGGCTCTCCCATAGTGCCCCACGCCTGGATAAATTCTCCCTTTTCCTGAAAACGGCTCTTTAACTGGTCTGCCGCAAGGAGCGCCGCTCTTTTTCCCGTCCCGGAACCGGTCAGCTTATAACCTGCGACACAGGATGGTGTATACAAAAATCCCATATCATGATGATCCACACAGATCTTCTGCTCGATCCGGTGCAAAAAATCCTGCATCTGGATCTCTGCCGCCTTTAACAGAACGTCCTCC
>OBAO01001768.1_pt1 | contig 11310 bp, 28 predicted proteins | sample 1517541 | NCBI WGS metagenome assembly OBAO01 (sample SAMN04571698, study PRJEB22368) | human gut metagenome | biome: human gut; material: stool | host: Homo sapiens | place: Luxembourg | collected 2012-08-10
CACGGCAGGATGTGCTTGGAGAGCTTTTTATGATGATGGATTTTGGAGATAATACCAAAGGCCAAGTCTTTACACCTTACTCGGTCTGTCAGCTAATGGCAATGCTAACTGGAGGAGACGTTAAGAAGATTATTGATGAAAAAGGCTATGCTGGCGTTTGCGATGAATGCTGTGGATCGGGCGCATTATTAATTGCTAAATGCTGGAACATTGCGGATGAACTCAAAAATGAGCACATTATCTGGCAGAATCATACTCTTGTCGTTGGTCAGGATATTGATATGATTGCTGGACTTATGGCGTATATTCAGCTTTCAATCATTGGGGCTGCCGGTTACATAAAAATCGGAAATAGCCTTACTGATCCGATAAAAACGGGAGATAAACTGGATAATTATTGGTTTATGCCGATGTTCTTTAACGATGTATGGCGCATGAGGGTTATGTTTCATAAAGCAGATGAATTACTGAAGGAGAAACCTGTATGAAGAAATTCTTAGGTTGTTTAATTCTTGCAATACTATTTATTATTTGCATTGTTTTACCGGCGATGACGGCATTCGTCGTTTTGGTTATTAAATTCGTTCCCAAAATGTTTATATTACTTTTTGCGGCACTATTCGTATTGGCTCTATTTCTGATTGGAGATGACAACTAATGTCTAAAGTTACATTTGAAACCCCAAAATATAAAGTGAAAGTAAAAATGGAATCCGATGAATGCTTTTGCGGTATCACGGCATTCTATGAATTTCTGGCTAAACAATTGGGGTTTGGCGAGAAAGTTTATGCTGAAAATACTCTTTTTGATTGCAAAGCGGTTGAAGTATCTAAATCGGTGTTTGAAAATATCCGTTCTTATTATGAAGCTGAATACTTAGATAAATTCAAAAAGGAAGATGGATTTGCTGAATCTTTCGGAACCCTTTGGATTTGGTATGGCCCGAAAGCAACGCTTCCTGACGAAGGATATGTTGCTGTTGTAAACACGCATAAATTTATTACTGGGAAGGTGCCAAAATGATACGGCTTCGAGATTATCAATTAAAAGCTCTATCAAAAATGAAGAATGGCTGCATCCTTTGCGGTGGCGTTGGTTCTGGCAAAAGCATTACAGCATTAAGTTACTACTACCTGCAAAATGGCGGTGATATTTCCAGTATAACCGGAGAAACTGACTATATGCCGATGGATGATATTGGAATTAAAAATCTTTATATTATAACAACGGCGCACAAACGAAATACGCTAGAATGGGAAAAAGAATTAGCGCCCTTCCTTCTTTCGACAGATTCTGAAACGAATTTATATTCTAATGTAGTAGTAATCGATAGTTGGAATAACATTAAAAAGTATCAAAATATCTACGGTGCTTTCTTTATTTTTGATGAAAACCATGTTACCGGATATGGGGCTTGGGTAAAATCATTCCTGAAAATTGCCAGAAAAAACGAATGGATTGTTCTTAGCGCAACACCGGGAGATAGTTATAGTGATTATATTCCGGTATTCATCGCGAATGGATTTTATAAAAATAAAACCGATTTTTCCAATAAGCATATCGTTTATGATGGAAGAGTACAATTTCCGAAAATTGACCATTATGTTAATACCGAAATATTAAATCGATACCGACGAAGTATTTTGGTGCCGATGGATTTTGAACGAAATACCGTTAGCCATCATGTTGATATTTATTGTGACTACGATAAAAATAAGTACAAAACTATTTGGAAAAATCGATGGAATCCTTACACGGATGCTCCTATCGTTAATGTGGCCGAACTCTATTATATTACAAGAAGACTTGTAAACTGTGACCAATCGCGATACGATACGCTGCTTGAAGTCTTGAAAAAACACGATAGAGCGATTATATTTTATAATTTTGACCCTGAATTAAATGTACTTTTAGGTCTTGATTATGGGGATAAAATAATTGCTCAGTATAATGGTCATAAACATGAATCAATCCCCAGCGGTGATAAATGGGTGTATCTAGTCCAATATGCATCTTGCGAGGGTTGGAACTGCACAAAAACTGACACGATGATATTTTTTAGTCAGAATTATAGTTACAAAATTACAGAACAAGCACGGGGAAGGATAGATCGAATGAATACTCCTTATAAAGATTTATTCTATTATCATCTAAAGAGTCGTTCCCCGATTGATATTAGGATTGCGAAATGCCTTAAAGAAAAGAAAGATTTTAATGAAATGACAGATTATCGCTCCTACGCGAAATAGTCATACCCTATAGTGAAAGGAGTGACCTTATATGAAACAGGTTTATTTGTATGGATTTGCTGATGTGCATAAGAATTATAAAATCTTGTGCTGGTATTTCTTGAATGAGGAAGATATCTCGATCAAAAATATCATAAATACTGCGATTACATTGAGGGGACGATTCCCGGATGTTGAGCATGTTTATGCTGTTGATAATCGGAAAAACTTAAAACGAGATTTAGAGTACACGCTTAAACATGATGACTATGCACATTACGTAGATTTCAAAAATTATTGTGCTGTTTCAGGAGTTAAAATCTTTTAACGCTAATAAAGGCTCTATAAAAACATAGAGTCTTTATTTTTTATGAGGAGGAATTATGAAAGCTTCGTGCAAAGATTGTGAATACTTTAATCCAATAAAGGATTATCCTGATTTGATCCATTTTGGAAAATGCAGTTTTAAAAAGTCAATTTACTGGATGCTTGACATCTATATCTCGAATGATAATATTTGCAGTTTCTATAAAAGAAAAGAGGAAAAAAATAATGATTGAAGTATTAACGGGTTTTGTTATCGGGTTTACGGCAGCCATGACGACCATTGGACTAAATGCCGGAAATAAGATTCTTGAAAATGGTAAACTGCATAAAGCCCTGGAGATTAAAACGAGAGATGCCCGGGATTGGGAAGCAAAGGCCCTGGAACGAGGCGATGAACTTAACCATCAGCGAAAAATGGCTGAATACTGGCGGGCCAAATGCATGAACGAACACTTTAATTTCGATGAAGCAGTATCTGAGGAAGGGTGATATTTATGGAATACCCGTATAAAATTGTTGACTTTGAAAAATATTGTCCCAAATGCAAATACCACAAACGAAAGGAGAGCGAAGACCCTTGCAATGATTGCCTGAATGAAGGCGGTAATATTCAGTCGCAAAAACCTGTTAATTTTAAGGAGAAATGAGTTATGAAAATGTTTATGTTGTTAGCATTTTTGTGTATTGGTTTTTTATTATTGGCAAAAATTGCAGGGGATTACGCCGGCGATGTGGTTTTCGTTATTACCGCGGTTCTTTTTGGATTTTTCTTTATTTCAATGATATCTGTCGGATTCACAATGCTGTTTAATTATTATTTCATGTCCGGAACGGTTTTAGCAAAATATCAAGTTAGGAGAAGTGCATTAGTTTATCAGCTAGAAAATTTAAATTATTCAGATCAAGTAGCAACAGAACTGTTATATGAGCAAATCATTTCTTTTAACGAAGATGTGATAACGGGTAAAGTAATGGTTTATAATCCATGGCTGCAATGGGCCGTATCTGGTGACTACCAATATATTGACTTAATTGAATATCCAAAATCAGGAGGGATAAATCATGAAACAATTTATGCTAATTATTGACAAGGATGGCCCATGCGTTAATATTCATGGGAAAAATCGAAAGTTCAGTAAAGATGAAGTAATTCATTTCCTTAAATATACTGCCGCCGAACTTGAAAATTCAAATAGCTGCGACTTTGAGCGATTTGAAGCGGTTCTAGACAACGATAATCAACATTATTACGGAGAAAACAATTATGGGCGAACATTTTGACAATCTCGATTCTATCGAAAAAACTGCTGAGAAATTATATGTTTTAAGTATGGCAGGGACCGTTTGGTTCAAACAGATGTTTCTTTCACTTTGTCCAAACAAACGTGTAGTCTATCTTACAGGACACGGCAGCAAGAAAACGCAGAAAAAGAACTTTCATCGGGCTATAAAAATTATGTCTAAGGAGGGCGTATAATGAGCACTTATTCTCTTAAATTTGAAGATAATGGTGATACAATTCGTTGTGATGCTAAAAATGACGGATTCAGCATTTTGGAAATGATTGGAATGCTTGAAGTTAAGAAAGATGATCTGATGCGTCAGCTTAAAGATAAAAACAAATTTACTCATAGACGCATTAGTGTACCTCCAGATGATGTCTTAGATGTGATCGAAGATGTGTTAAAGCCGAAATATGACCACTGGATTGACAATGCTGATTCTTGGGTTTGTCCGGTATGTGGCGAAGAGGTAAGAGACCCTGGTAAATATCCAGGATGTAAATGCCCGAATTGCGGATTCCAGGACGAAAAAGATAAAAATAGGTGACAGTATTATGAAACGCAATAAATGTCCTATTTGCAATTATTCATTTAACTACTGTCAGTGCTTGTATGGGGGAGACGCTCATCCGGATAGAGAAAAACGTAAGCAAGTGGTCAAAGATCATTTATATTTACTATCCGATGATCTAAGATTTGAAAGGAGAAAATGTTATGAAGGCTATTGATTATTATCGTGAGTACGAACACTACTTCTTTGGTGTTGCTGCTGTGAAACCTCTCAATGAAATTCAGGAGCGTATTGAGGAACTTGAGGAGGATTTCCTCGATGAGGCTCATGAGATTTTCAATAAGCGCAATGGTCAAACCAGCGAAGCTTATGAGAAAGTGTGCCAGGAGCAGACTGATAAATGGAATGCTCTTGTTCGCATTTTCGAGAAAAAGCACGGTGTATCGCCGATTAAGCCTCGAGGTGTACCTTTTAAGAAGGGCGTGTACGAGAAAGAGAAGCCCATCGACGAAGGATAAATGGCCAAACGTACGCTTGTCGGGCTTATGATACTTGGTCGCATGTGGCAGGAATTGTCCACCGGAGGATATAATGGCTGACCATGGATGTCACGATTAAACCTGAGCGAGATCATTACGTCGTCTATATTGACAATAAATTCTTCTGTACTGCGGATACATATTCGGAAGTAGCTAAAGAAGTTAGAGATTTTCTTTTGAATCGCTGTTATTAACTGACATTATGTGAAGGGAGAAAAGCAATGATTAAAATTGAAAACACCGAAGTTATGGGCTGGGATGCTGCTATTAGAGGCATGCGTAATCCGATGAACTCTTGGGAGAAGAGCGATAGTAACTATAGACTAATTCTTGCCAGCAGATGCGATACATGTGCGTCTTATCTACTCAATAATTGTGACGACTGTGACAATTGTGAGGTACATAAGCTGTGCAATTCGCCAAATTATTTTCTGGTTGGTCCGAATGACCTCGATCTCATGACTCGTCTTAGTAAAGCCGGTACAGACCATCGTAAGTTCATGCGGATGATTACCGTATACCTTGATATTACGGCTCCGCTGTACTGGTGGAAGGAGTTCGATACCTACAAGGTTGGAACTGTTGCGAACTCTTGCTCGACTATGCATAAGATTGCGGATAAGGAATTCACACTGGAGGATTTTAGTTATGAACATATGAACCATACATCTTTGAATATTCTTAAAGAAATTATCGATCTATTAAATAAGTATCGAGAGGACTATTTGAATCCTGAAGCTGGAAAAATCGGTGTAAAAAAGGATTATTGGTGGCAGATGATCCAGCTCCTGCCGAGCTCTTACAACCAGCGACGTACTGTAATGCTGAATTACGAGGTTCTGGCGAATATTTACAAGTCTCGTAAAGGACATAAACTTGACGAATGGAATAGCTTCTGCGACTGGATTGAAAGTCTGCCTTATGCTGAGCTGATCACGGGTAAAGAGAAATGATATTTTCCTGTAATCGGTTCGCTCTTTTTCCACGTATGTGCTCCGAATGCAAACGTTATATTTGGATGGAACCTTATAGAAGATCAGACGTTTGGCATGGAGGTTTTCTCAATAGATATTTTAAAGAAAACATTTGTAAAAAATGTCTACCTAAATTCTTACCAAAAACTGAGCAAGACACAACCGCGATATAAACAGATCCTTTAATGAAAGGAGTTGATTTAACATGACTATTAGAGATTGGCTGAAGAAACCGGTAAGGGCACACACCTATTCTGATGGATCGTATGAAATCCAAGAGAATCGACCGAGATTGTACTGTAATGATGGATATTCCATTTCGGTACAAGCCAGCAGCTTTCATTACTGTAAACCAAGACTTAATGGGATACAGGACTATGAAAGCGTTGAGCTTGGTTTTCCGAGTACGGAAGATGAACTCATTAACGAGTATGCCGAGGATGATTCGGATTACACAAAAACCGTTTATGGTTATGTGCCTATCGAAATTATCGAAGAGCTTATTAACAAGCATGGAGGAATAAAAGCTTAACAATAATAGGACATCTGAAACATGGTGTCCTATTATTTTTCACATTGAACTTTTGTGAGATGGGTTTCTAGTGAAATGAACTTTTTGAAAGGAGCTTATTATGAAAAACTTTATAATAGAAATTACTAAATATATTATAAGGAGGGCTAAAAATGATTAAAATTCCAGAAGATCATATACAACAGTATTTAAAAATATTTGGAACTGGTCTTGATCAGATTGATATTCTTCAGGAAGAATGTGCAGAATTGATTAAAGCTTTAGGAAAATATAAAAGATCTGTAGGTCATTTTACTAACGTCGATCCTATAGACAATATTGTAGAAGAGATGACGCACGTGGCTATATCATCAGAGATTGTGGCAAGAATTCTCAACATAAATCCAGAAGACATTCAACGTGAGGTTAATAAAAAAGCCGTAAAATACAATTTAAGTAAAGGAGACGGAATTAGTAATGAAAAATGATTAAAATAGAGCACATAGTTCTGGCGAGTCCAGAACAGATGGAGTTTATTATTGAATGAATGCAGTACGGATGTAAGAGATTAAATCCTGTCAGAATTGCGAGTATAGTCTTATTATAACGCGAAATAAAAAAGTCCTTAAATGAAAGGAGCGGTTTACATGAAGCCATTAACAATTAAAGTAGAAACGCTTGCTAAAATTGGACTCGGGGTATTGGCTATAGAATTAGCTACTGATATGGGCAAAGCGTCCATGCTTAGGATGGTTAAGAAAATTAATTCTGAAACTGCTGACGAGGTATTGGATGCTATGGATATCGGCATTAATTCTGACAGATTCCATGGTCTTGACAAGATTAAGCTTAAAATTGTAAGGGGCATGTGTAAAGCATGTATTGAAGACTAAAAGGTTTAGGAGACTTGGAAAAATCTGAGTCTCCTATTTTTGATTATGGAATTTGTTGCGATAGAAGGGAGAAGCCATGAAAATTAAAAATGCAAAAATCCGTTCCACAATGCTTGGACGAGAAAATCATGGAATTATGACATTCATGATTTATATTAGTGCAGACGGTTTCGATTGTGGCATCGGAGGATATTGGCTTGATGAATTCAACTCTGCTACTCAGACACGAGTGTTCCGAGGTTTTGGAGGTAGTTGGTGTGGATAAGTGGGAGGACCTTCCTGGAAAGTATATTCGCTTCGAGGATAACGGCTGGGGTTCTAAAGTAACCAAGATCGGTAATATTATCGAGGAGAAATGGCTCAATTTGGAAGAACTCTTTGGAAAGGTTACGGATTGATTATTACTGCACCGTTATATTGGTAAACTCTTTCTGCCAACGAAACACTTTTCCTAGTTATCGCTAGGGGGTTACGCGAGAATTTCATATCGTATTATGAGAGAAAAGAGAATCATGTATTGGTGATGGCCTTTGCCCGGTGCGTAAGGGGAATTGTACATTATTACAACAATACAGTAGAACTCGCACTTTTCTCTTTTATTTTTTTTGTTTGCGTGACTAACGGGGAACCAACCATTGGAATCCTGTGGGAAACATTTCAAAAATATATTCGCGAAAAAAAGCAGCTCCTATAATGAAAGGAGTGATTATCATGTCACTAGAAAAGATGGTACTTATTATGGCAACTCATTATTATGCGAATTTAATTGATATTCATAATGCTTTGCACGCTTTAGGTTTGAGAAGCGATGAACAAGCAGAAGAATTTAATAAGAAGCATATAATGAAACTTGTTAATATGTTCGCTAGAAGAGGATACGATATTACTAAATGAGATTAAAGCCCTGGTTGAAATATACTAGGGCTTTTAATTTTTTTTTTTGAAATGAACCTATAGAGACTATCCACCATGCCTTCCGAGCGGGGGAGTAGGGCTACTATTGATATGTAGCTTGGTTTTAGGAAACGAAGCCCGTGAAAACCGAAATGGTGTCCTATTTTTTATTTGTATGCGAAAACGCGTAAAAATCAATCCCTTTAACGAAGAAAGGAGGAATATATTTATGGCAAGACAATATATTGTTAAAACGATTAAGTACGGAAGAGACTGGAAGAAAATAGGAGAAGGCATTGATTTTCTAGAAGATAATAAAAAATATCGACTAGAATTTTATGCTGATGGATTAATCCAGGCTATCCGAGCAAAAATAGCGTTTAAACAAAATAAAAGATTTAAATATTATACTTATTGAGAGAGGGGGCTCAGTGTTATGCTGAGCCTTTTCTCTTTTATGTTTCAACACACAAAATAAAATCGATAAGGCAGGTATGTCGAATGGTTAAAACGTTTGTCAAGAAGCCCGTCCAAGTCCAGACAGTTCAATGGACTGGTGATAATGATGAAGAAATTAAAGAGTTTGTCGGCAAAGAATGCGATATAATTCGCGTTCGCACCCCTGGTATTAAACCCGATCTCATCATTCACACACTCGAAGGTGATCATCATGCTCTTGTAGGCGATTATATCATCCGTGGCATTAAAGGAGAATTCTATCCGTGCAAGCCTGATATTTTTGAAAAGACATATGAGGAGGTAACTCATGATTGAACGAACAGTAACTATTAGTGGCAGAGAAGAGGACGTTGCTACTGTACTTAGGCTCCTTAGACATATGGAGTATCTTGGAAATATTGGAGCAAGCAGAAATCTCCTTGTATGGGTCGACGGAGACGGCTGTGGTCAGATTCATGTAACGGACGAAAGCGGAGAGAAGCTAGATAATGTCCATTATAGTATAGAGCAGATCCCTACTATGGGTGCTGTTGCTGGCATTTACGATATCGGTTAATCTGAACTTATTATAAAGGAGAATAAATAATGAAGAAACTAGCGATTATGTTAGCCTTGGCAATTAGTCTTTCAGGGTGCTCTGGCGGAAACTCTAATACTGAATATGAAAATACCGGACGATTTCGTAAAGTCTATGCTGATTTTTCAAATACAATTTATGTAGACTCAGAAACCAACGTAATGTATTTTTGGCACCATGGCGGTTATACCGGGGGTCTTACTGTGATGGTTAATGAAAATGGGCAGCCTCTTATTTGGAAAGGAGAATCAAATGGTTAAACGATACGTAAAAAGACCAATCGTTATCCATGCGGTAAAATGGACTGGATATAATTTTGATGAAATTGCCGAATTTGTTAAAAGGCAACCTCTTACTTTATACGAAAACACTTTTGGCATTACAAGGTTATTTATCGAAACACTAGAAGGGGATATGGACGTAGAAGTTGGCGACTACATTATTCAAGGTGTTCATGGAGAGTATTATTCTTGCAAACCCGATATCTTTACGGAAACATACGAGGAGATAGAAAATGGCTAATACGGAACAAACCTGTCAATTAATCGTTGATATTTTGAACGAACATATGAAAGAAGAATTGGATCATTTCATCGGCGAGTATTTGGGTGATAGGATTTCTCTTGACGAGCTAGTGTATAACGCTAATATCATCACATCTTATTATGGATTCCGAATTACGGCTGTTAGAAACAAGTATTTTTATCCGAGAACGGAGAAATAAATCGATGAAACTAACATTCACGAAGCTTTTAAAAATCATTCCTGATGGGATTTTTGAAGCGGATGATATCGTTACGAAAGATGGGCGTAAAGGTGTCCGCTACATGCTCTATCAGCCACTAGGAGAGCGTCAAATACGTTTGTTGGCAAAGTATTCGAACATTAAATTAAGCGTTGCTAGGTACCGCTATGCACCGGAAATTACACATGACTGCGTTACTATTTTGGAGGATTGAATTATGGAAATTGTTGAATATCAGAACCTTGCTTACCGTACTATGAATCATGATTTAACTTGGAAAGAGCAGGGAAAACACGCTCTTCACGGTATGGTTTCAGAAATTGGGGAGCTGCATGGGATTTATCAGAAAACTTATCAGGGACATGAATTTAACGAAGAACATGCGAAAAAGGAACTCGGAGATTTAATGTGGTTTATCGCGGAATATTGTACTGCCCACGGTTGGGAGCTTGATGATATTTGTCAGATGAATGTTGATAAACTCAAAAATCGCTACCCTGATGGGTTTGAAGCTGATAAAAGTTTGCATCGAAAAGAGGGAGATATTTAATGGCATTTTATAGAGAAGATGATTGCTCTGAATGCTTTTATTATCCGGAATGCCGGTATAAAGGAAGCACAGAAAGGTTTCAAAATCTTCTTAAAAAGGCTGTAATCGAAAGCGATGATATCGCACGGGTTACGGTCGAAGAAGCACTCAAACCTCAATATTGGTTGGATTTAAAGCTATCCTGCTTACATTTTATTCCTAAATTCCGCGTGCAAAGAGAGGTTTAAATCACTTTAAAATGACTGTATTTGATGAAAATTGTATCTATATTTTGAAACTTTTAGCCTTTATTTTTATTGGCTGCCCTGCAATTTTGACGGTTGGAGGGCTTCTTTTATACCCAGAAATCGCTCTTTTGAAGCAAATTTACTCTAAAATTTTTACGAATAAAGGAGGAGAAAATGAAAAAATCGACCTTTGATTCTGAGAAAAGTGCTTGGAAAACGAGTGAAAATCCGAGAAAAAATAGTCTCGGATATACGGATTTGACTCCTTTTGAGGCTTTTAATAACATGGAAAAAGATGATGAAATCCGATTTAAGAAGCTTTTGGGAACAATTTTTTACATTTGCGAGCTCGCAGAATTCAAAATTGAAGAAAGAATTGTGCTCACTGATAAAAAGAGCGGAAAGACTTGGCGGTGAAAAAATCAGATGATTTTTAATAAAAATGGCTAATTTTGGGCAAAAATCGGTCAAAAATGGCTAAAAATTCAGAAAAAATAAAAAAATTGCCATTTTTATTAAATATGCGCGAAATTATCTACTTAGATAATATTGGTATATATTAATATAAAATCGTTTTTTTTTTTTTTTTTTT
>OBAO01001786.1_pt1 | contig 11175 bp, 5 predicted proteins | sample 1517541 | NCBI WGS metagenome assembly OBAO01 (sample SAMN04571698, study PRJEB22368) | human gut metagenome | biome: human gut; material: stool | host: Homo sapiens | place: Luxembourg | collected 2012-08-10
GAGCAGGATACACAGCTTCGTAAGCAGTTAAGAGAAGCTGGTGTCGTTTACAAGGTTTATAAGAATACTTTAGTAAAGAGAGCAATTGCAGGTACAGAGTTCGAGCCAATGGCAGAAGTTCTTGAAGGACCTAACGCTATTGCAATCTGCAAGGAAGATGCTACAGCTCCAGCAAGAGTTTTAGCTAACTTTGCTAAGACAGCAGATGCGCTTGAACTTAAGTGTGGTGTTGTTGAAGGTACTTACTATGATGCTACTGGAATCGCAGCTATTGCTAACATTCCTTCAAGAGATGAACTTCTTGCTAAGTTCCTTGGAAGCATCCAGTCACCTATTACAAACTTTGCTCGTGTTATTAAGCAGATTGCTGAGAAGAACGAAGAGGTTGCATAATTACGCGGCATAATCAGTATGATTATTGACGGACAGGTGTGACTATGTCAGCCTGCCACGAAACTTAATTAAAAGACTATTAAAAAGGAGATTATAATAATGACTACTCAGGAAATTATCGAAGTTATTAAAGGTTTATCAGTATTAGAATTAAATGATTTAGTTAAAGCATGTGAAGAAGAATTTGGTGTTTCTGCAGCAGCAGGTGTTGTTGTAGCAGCAGGTGCAGCAGCAGGTGCAGCAGCTGAAGAAAAGACAGAATTTGACGTAGAACTTACAGAAGCTGGTGCTAACAAGGTTAAGGTTATCAAGGTTGTTCGTGAAATCACAGGTCTTGGATTAAAGGAAGCTAAGGAAGTTGTTGATGGCGCTCCTAAGGTTGTTAAGGAAGGTGCTTCTAAGGAAGAAGCTGAAGAAATCCAGAAGAAGCTTGAAGCTGAAGGTGCTAAGGTTACTCTTAAGTAATTCAGATTGTCAGTTTGATACTTGCTTGACATATATATGCCGTATGGCATAGCATATATGAACAGAATTTTTAATATATTGCGGTATGCTGAATAATCACTTGATTTTTTGAAGCATATTTGGTATATTATATAAAATATGAAAAAGTTCCAGTTGTTGTATTGACAGCTGGAACTTTTTTTGTTACTATGAATAATGCACTATTATGGTATGGTGTGCATAGTATTTGCACGCATATCGATAATGTAATAAATTAATGTAAAGTAAAGAAAACTAAGGGGTGAAACGTCAATGGAGAAAAACAGAATACGTCCAGTAAAGTCAGGCAAATCGATGCGTATGAGTTACTCAAGACAGAAAGAAGTTCTTGAGATGCCTAACCTTATTGAAGTACAAAAAGATTCTTACCAGTGGTTTTTAAATGAAGGCTTAAAGGAAGTCTTTAGCGACATCTCTCCAATTGCAGATTATAACGGAAGGCTCAGTCTTGAATTCGTTGATTTTGCATTATGTGAGGAAGAGAGAAAGTACTCTATAGAAGAGTGCAAGGAAAGGGATGCTACATATGCAGCTCCACTTAAGGTACGTGTAAGACTTCATAATAAAGAGAGCGAAGATATAAGCGAACATGAAATCTTTATGGGTGACCTTCCTTTAATGACTAAGACCGGTACATTTGTGATTAATGGTGCAGAACGAGTTATTGTCAGCCAGCTGGTACGTTCACCTGGTATTTATTATGATATACAGAAGGATAAGTATGGAAAGATATTCCTCTACAGTTCAACAGTAATTCCTAACAGAGGTGCGTGGTTAGAGTATGAAACAGATGCTAACGATGTATTCTATGTTAAGGTTGATCGTAATAAGAAAGTACCTATTACAGTTCTTATAAGAGCACTTGGTTTTGGTACTAACGCAGAGATTCTTGACATATTTGGTGAAGAGCCTAAGCTTCTTGCAACAATGGAGAAGGATACATCTACTAACTATCAGGAAGGTGTACTTGAACTTTATAAGAAGTTAAGACCAGGAGAACCATTATCAGTAGAGAGTGCAGAAGCACTTATTTCTGGTATGTTCTTTGATCCTAGAAGATATGACCTTGCAAGAGTAGGCCGTTATAAATTTAATAAGAAGCTTTCATTCAGAAACAGAATTGCAGGACACATTCTTGCAGAAGACGTTGTAGATGGCAATGGTGAAATTCTTGCTAATGCTGGTGATAAGCTTACAAGAGAAACAGCTGAGAAGATTCAGAATGCAGCTGTTTCAGCGGTATTTATTGCTGCTGAATTAAAGGGTGCAGAAGGTGCGGTTACTAAGAGAACAGTTAAGGTTCTTTCTAATCTTGCTGTAGATATCACTAAGTGGGTAGATATCACAACAGAAGAAGCTAAGGAATTAGGAATTAACGAAGCTGTTTATTATCCGGTCCTTGCACAGATTTTAGCTGATAATGAGTCACTTGATGATATCAAGGATGCTATTGCTAAGAATACAGCAGACCTTATGCCAAAGCATATTACAGTAGAAGATATTCTTGCATCTATTAATTATAATATGCACCTTGAGTATGGCATTGGATACAAGGATGATATTGATCACCTTGGTAACAGAAGAATAAGAGCTGTTGGTGAATTATTACAGAACCAGTTCAGAATTGGTATTTCAAGAATGGAAAGAGTTGTTCGTGAAAGAATGTCAACTCAGGACTTAAGCGGTATTTCACCACAGTCATTAATCAATATCAAGCCTGTAACAGCAGCTATCAAGGAATTCTTTGGTAGTTCACAGCTTTCTCAGTTTATGGATCAGAATAACCCATTATCTGAGATTACACATAAGAGACGTCTTTCAGCACTTGGTCCTGGTGGTCTTTCGAGAGATCGTGCAGGTTTCGAGGTTCGAGATGTACATTATACACACTATGGTAGAATGTGTCCTATCGAAACACCTGAAGGTCCTAATATCGGTCTTATTAACTCACTTGCTTCATATGCAAGAATTAATGAGTACGGATTTGTTGAAGCACCTTATCGTATAATCGATAAGACAGACCCTAAGAATCCTAGAGTTACAGATGAAGTACATTACTTCACAGCAGATGAGGAAGATGATTTCCATGTAGCACAGGCTAATGCAGAGATAGATGAGAATGGATACTTCGTTAAGAATACAGTATCAGGACGTTACAGAGAAGAAACATCAGAATTCGATAAGAGTATGATTGATCTTATGGACGTATCTCCTAAGATGGTGTTCTCAGTGGCTACATCTATGATACCTTTCCTTCAGAATGATGACTGTACACGTGCCCTTATGGGTTCTAACATGCAGCGTCAGGCGGTGCCTCTTCTTATGACAGAAGCACCAGTAATCGGTACAGGTATAGAGAATAAGACAGCATGTGACTCAGGTGTATGTGTAGTTGCAGAAGAAGATGGTGTTGTACTTTCATCAGAATCTAACAGAATTCTTGTAAAAGAGACAAGTGGAAAGGTTCACGAGTACAAGCTTACAAAGTTCTCAAGAAGTAACCAGAGTAACTGCTATAACCAGAGACCTATCGTATTTAAGGGTGATGAGGTTAAGGCAGGAGATGTTATCGCAGATGGTCCTTCAACATCTAATGGTGAGATTGCCCTTGGTAAGAACCCTCTTATCGGTTTTATGACTTGGGAAGGTTACAACTACGAGGATGCTGTACTTCTTAGTGAGAGATTAGTAAGAGATGATGTTTATACATCAATTCATATAGAAGAATATGATACAGAAGCAAGAGATACTAAGTTAGGACCAGAAGAAATCACAAGAGATTTACCTTCTACAGGTTCAGATGCAGTTAAGGATCTTGATGAAGATGGTATCATCCGTATCGGTGCTGAGGTAAGAGCCGGTGATATCCTTGTTGGTAAGGTTACTCCAAAGGGTGAGACAGAGCTTACAGCAGAAGAAAGACTTCTTAGAGCTATCTTTGGTGAGAAGGCAAGAGAAGTAAGAGATACATCACTTAAAGTTCCACACGGTGCTTATGGTATCGTTGTAGGCGTTAAGGTATTTACAAGAGAAAATGGAGATGAATTAGCTCCAGGTGTTAACAAGAATGTCCGTATCTATATCGCACAGAAGAGAAAGATTTCTGTAGGTGATAAGATGGCTGGTCGTCACGGTAACAAGGGTGTCGTTTCAAGAGTTCTTCCAGTAGAAGATATGCCATTTCTTCCTAATGGCCGTCCACTTGATATTGTACTTAATCCTCTTGGTGTGCCTTCGCGTATGAATATTGGACAGGTGCTTGAAATTCACTTAAGCCTTGCTGCCAAAGTATTAGGTTTTAACGTAGCGACACCTATCTTTGATGGAGCTAACGAGAATGATATTATGGATACACTTGATATGGCCAATGCTTATGCTAATCATCCATTTGATGATGAAGAGCTTGCACGCGAAAAGGCAGATGCAGAAGCTAATGGTGAAGAATATCCTGCTGATATGACAACATTTACTGCTGAATACAAGGAACTTTTAAGAGATGACGTATTCCAGTTCCTTTCAGATAACAGAGCTCACAGAGCTGAATGGAAGGGTGTTCCAATCGGAAGAGATGGTAAAGTAAGACTTCGCGATGGTAGAACAGGTGAATACTTCGATAGTCCGGTTACTATCGGTTTCATGCACTACTTAAAGCTCCATCACCTTGTTGATGATAAGATCCATGCTCGTTCAACTGGTCCTTACTCACTTGTAACTCAGCAGCCACTTGGTGGTAAAGCCCAGTTTGGTGGACAGAGATTCGGAGAAATGGAAGTATGGGCTCTTGAAGCTTATGGTGCATCTTATACACTTCAGGAAATCCTTACTGTTAAATCTGATGATGTTGTTGGTCGAGTTAAGACATATGAAGCTATTATTAAGGGTGAGAACATTCCTGAACCAGGAATTCCTGAATCATTCAAGGTTCTCCTTAAGGAACTTCAGTCACTTGCTCTTGATGTAAGGGTTCTTGATCAGGACAATAACGAAGTTAAGCTTCTTGAAAGTTCAGAATATGAAGTTACAGATTTCAAGAAGGTTCTTGATGATGGTGGTTATAAGAGAAGTAGCCGTGATGAAGAAAATGAATTAAAGAACGCAGGTTATCACGCAGAAAAGCAGGGTGATGACGGTGAGGCAACCATAGAAGAACTCGGATCAGAAGATGACGATTTCGATTATGACAGCTTAGATGATGACTATGATGATTACGGTGACGGAAATATAGAAGAATAATAGAAGGGAGCACTATAATGGCAGAAGAGATTAAGTCAAATAAATCAATGAAATTTGATAAAATTCAGATAAAGCTTGCTTCTCCTGAGAGTATTTTAGAGTGGTCTCACGGCGAGGTAACTAAGCCTGAGACTATCAATTACAGAACTTTAAAGCCAGAAAGAGATGGTCTGTTCTGTGAAAGAATATTCGGACCTAGCAAAGACTGGGAGTGTCATTGCGGTAAGTATAAGAAGATTAAAGATAAAGGCATCGTATGTGATAAGTGTGGTGTTGAGGTTACTAAGGCAAGTGTACGTAGAGATCGTATGGGTCATATCCACCTTGCTGCTCCAGTTTCACATATCTGGTATTTCAAGGGAATACCTAGCCGTATGGACCTTATCCTTGATATAGGTCCTAAGAATCTTGAGAAGGTACTTTACTTCGCTTCTTATATCGTAATTGATCCAGGCGAAACAGATATACCATTCAAGAAGATTCTTACAGAAACTGAGTACAGAGATCTTTATGATCAGTATGGTAATACATTCAGAGTTGGAATGGGTGCTGAGGCTATTTTAGAGCTTCTTCACAACGTCAACCTTGAAGAAGAAGTAGCTAAGCTCAAGGAAGAGCTTGCTACTACTACTTCACAGAAGGCTGCAAGACTTATTAAGAGAATTGAAGTTATGGATGCGTTCATTGCTGCTGGTACTAAGCCAGAATGGATGATTCTTACAGAAATTCCAGTTATCCCTCCAGATTTAAGACCTATGGTTCAGTTAGAGGGTGGACGTTTTGCAACATCTGACCTTAATGATCTTTATAGAAGAATTATCAACAGAAATAACCGTCTTGCAAGACTTATTGATCTTGGAGCACCAGAAATCATTGTTCGTAACGAGAAGAGAATGCTTCAGGAAGCTGTTGATGCACTTATAGATAATGGACGTAGAAATGGCCGTCCTGTAACAGGACCTGGTAACAGAGCTCTCAAGTCTTTATCAGACTTATTAAAGGGTAAGCAGGGACGTTTCAGACAGAACCTTCTTGGTAAGCGAGTTGACTACTCAGGACGTTCAGTTATCGTTGTTGGACCAGAACTTAAGATTTATCAGTGTGGTCTTCCTAAGGAAATGGCTATTGAGTTATTCAAGCCATTTGTTATGAGAGAATTAGTAAGGCGTGGTCTTGCTGAGAACATAAAGAAAGCCAAGAAGAGCGTAGAGCATCTTGAGACAGAAGTATGGGATGTACTTGAAGATGTTATCAAAGAGCATCCAGTTATGCTTAACCGTGCTCCTACACTTCACAGACTTGGTATTCAGGCTTTCGAGCCAATCCTTGTAGAAGGTAAGGCTATTAAGCTTCATCCACTTGTTTGTACAGCTTTCAATGCCGATTTCGATGGTGACCAGATGGCGGTACATCTTCCATTGTCTGTAGAAGCTCAGGCAGAGTGTAGATTTATGCTTCTTTCACCTAACAACTTACTTAAGCCATCTGATGGTGGTCCTGTTGCTGTTCCTTCACAGGATATGGTACTTGGTATCTACTACCTTACACAGGAAAGACCTGGTGTTAAGGGTGAAGGTAAGATATTCAAGAGTGTTAATGAAGCACTTCTTGCTTATGAGAATGGAATTATAACACTTCATTCTAAGATTAAAGTTAAGATGACTAAGACTAATGCAGCTGGAGAAGAGATTTCAGGTGTTGTAGAGTCTACACTTGGTAGATTTATTTTCAATGAAATACTTCCTCAGGATTTAGGATATGTAGATAGAAGCAAGGAAGAGAATTTACTTCTTCCAGAAGTTGATTTCCATGTAGGAAAGAAACAGTTAAAGGATATTTTACAGCACGTTATCAATACACATGGTACAACAAGAACTGCTGAAGTTCTTGATGATATTAAGGCTATGGGTTACAAGTATTCTACTAGAGCGGCTATGACAGTTTCTATTTCGGAGATGACAGTGCCACCAGTTAAGAAGCAGCTTATAGCTGATGCTGAAAAGAAGGTTGAACAGATTAACATTAACTACAACAGAGGTCGTTCAACTGATGAAGAAAGATATAAGAATGTTATCAGAGTATGGCAGGAAACAGATAAGACATTGCTTGATGCACTTCTTTCTGGTCTTGATAAGTATAATAACATCTTTATGATGGCTGACTCTGGTGCCCGTGGTTCTAACCAGCAGATTAAGCAGCTTGCAGGTATGCGTGGTCTTATGGCAGATACTTCAGGTCATACAATCGAACTTCCAATCAAGTCTAACTTCCGTGAAGGTCTTGATGTACTGGAATACTTCATTTCAGCCCATGGTGCTCGTAAGGGTCTTTCAGATACAGCCCTTAGAACAGCCGATTCAGGTTACCTTACAAGACGTCTTGTAGATGTTTCTCAGGATCTTATTATAAGAGAGACTGATTGCAGCGTTGGTAAGATAATACCTGGTATGTATGTTTATTCATTTGTTAACGATAGAGCTACTAATTCAAGTGATGCCAAGGAAGATATTCTTGAGCCATTACAGGAACGTATTACTGGAAGATATCTTGCAGAAGATATCAAAGACCCGGCTACAGGAGAGATTATCGTTGCAGCTAACCACCTTGTAACTCCTAAGAGAGCTGCAGCTATCATTAAGACTGGTGTAACACAGGTTAAGATAAGAACTATTCTTACTTGCCGTTCACATATCGGTGTATGTGCTAAGTGTTATGGTTCTAACCTTGCAACAGGTCAGGCAGTTCAGATTGGTGAAGCAGTTGGTATTATCGCTGCCCAGTCTATCGGTGAGCCTGGTACACAGCTTACTATGAGAACTTTCCATACTGGTGGTGTTGCCGGTGATAACATTACTCAGGGTCTTCCTAGAGTAGAAGAGCTTTTCGAGGCAAGAAAGCCTAAGATGCTGGCTGTACTTGCTGAGTTTGGCGGAACTGTAAGCATTGTTAAGACTGAGAAGAAGACTGAAATCGTTATAACTGACGATGAAGGTAATTCAAAGGCTTATCCATTATCTAAGGATACAAGAGAAAAGGTTGTTGAAGGACAGGTTGTAGCTAAGGGTGAAGAAATCACAGAGGGTTCTGAGAATCCACATGATATCGTAAGAATTCTTGGTGTAAGAGCTGTTCAGGATTACCTCCTTCGTGAAGTTCAGAAGGTTTACCGTATCCAGGGTGTTGATATCAATGATAAGCATATCGAGCTTATTGTTCGTCAGATGCTTAAGAAGATAGTTGTTGATGAAGCTGGAGATTCTAATTTCCTTCCAGGTTCACAGGTTGACACAATTGAATTCCAGGAAGTTAATGAGAAGCTTGAAGAGGAAGGAAAGAAGCTTGCTACAGGCACTCCAATCATTCTTGGTATTACTAAGGCTTCACTTGCTTCTACATCATTTATGTCAGCTGCCTCATTCCAGGAGACAACAAAGGTTCTTACAGATGCAGCTATTAATGGAAAGATTGATCCACTTATCGGACTTAAAGAGAACGTTATTATTGGTAAGCTTATCCCTGCTGGTACAGGTATGAAGCGTTATCAGGATATTAAGATCAGTTCTACAAATAACTACATCGAAGAAGATGAAGAATCTGGTGATGATGAACTTATATTCACACAGGAAGATTAATTCTTTATAGATAATTTATGGCGTGTCAGATTGATAAAATCTGGCACGCTTTATCTTTTTTTGAAAAAATGCTTGACACTGCATTTGCAAAAATATATACTAATAAAGCGTGCGAATAGGCAAGTTCTATTTTTGCGCTGTTTTGATAACAAAACATTTTCTTAGTTGATACTAAGATGCAACCATTCATTATTCTAATTTCGGGAGGTGAAAACGGAATGCCAACATTTAACCAGTTAGTAAGACAGGGAAGAAAGACTGCAGAAAAGAAGTCTACAGCACCAGCTCTTCAGAAGGGTTATAACTCACTTCAGAAGAAGGCTACAGATATCTCTTCTCCACAGAAGAGAGGTGTTTGTACAGCTGTTAAGACTGCTACACCTAAGAAGCCTAACTCAGCTCTTAGAAAGATTGCCAGAGTACGTCTTTCTAATGGTATCGAGGTAACATCTTACATCCCAGGTGAGGGACACAATCTTCAGGAGCACAGCGTTGTTCTTATAAGAGGTGGAAGAGTAAAGGATTTACCAGGTACAAGATACCACATCATCAGAGGAACACTTGATACAGCAGGTGTTGCAAAGAGAAGACAGGCTCGTTCTAAGTACGGTGCTAAGAGACCTAAGGACGCTAAGTAATTAAGCCTGAATTAAGACACGCATTTGTATGAATGCATGCAAGTTTTACAATTTGCAAGAGTCGGATTCGTAAGAATCTGATTTTTACGAACAAATTAAATTTTGAATTGTGCCGGAATTAGATTAATCAAGAGGTTGCAGGTTAATATATACGGCGCGAACACATTTTTTATTTGTGAGTACCTATGATTTAATAAATTTATTAAGGAGGGAAGAACCGTGCCACGTAAAGGACATACACAGAAAAGAGATGTATTAGCAGATCCTATTTACAACAATAAGGTAGTTACTAAGCTTATCAACAACATTATGCTTGATGGTAAGAGAGGAGTAGCTCAGAAGATTGTTTACGGTGCTTTTGATAGAGTTGCAGCTAAGACTGAGAGACCAGCTATCGAAGTATTTGAAGAAGCTATGAACAATATTATGCCAGTTCTTGAAGTTAAGGCTAGACGTATCGGTGGAGCTACTTACCAGGTACCTATCGAAGTTAAGCCAGACAGAAGACAGGCTTTAGCTCTTCGTTGGATGACTACATTCTCTAGAGCAAGAGGCGAGAAGACTATGGAAGAAAGACTCGCTAACGAAATTCTTGATGCAGCTAACAACACAGGTGCATCAGTAAAGAGAAAAGAAGATATGCACAAGATGGCAGAAGCAAACAAGGCTTTTGCTCATTACAGATTCTAATTATAATTATAGGAGGTTTTATCCATGGCTGGAAGAGAATATCCATTGGAGAGAACCAGAAATATCGGAATTATGGCTCATATTGATGCTGGTAAGACAACATTAACAGAGCGTATCCTTTATTATACTGGTGTTAATCACAAGATTGGTGATACTCATGAAGGTACTGCTACTATGGACTGGATGGCCCAGGAGCAGGAAAGAGGTATCACAATCACTTCAGCTGCTACAACATGTCACTGGACACCTGAAAAAGAAGGTAAGCCAGATAAGACACAGCCAGAGTACCGTATTAATATTATTGATACTCCTGGTCACGTTGATTTCACAGTTGAAGTTGAGCGTTCACTTAGAGTACTTGATGGTGCTGTAGGTGTATTCGATGCACAGAACGGTGTTGAACCACAGTCAGAGAACGTATGGCGTCAGGCTGATAAGTACAACGTACCACGTATGGCATTTATGAACAAGATGGATAAGATGGGTGCAGATTTCTTCGGATCATGCAACCAGCTTATTACTAAGCTTGGAAAGAACCCTGTACTTGTACAGATTCCTATCGGTAAGGAAGACGAGTTCAAGGGTATCATCGACTTATTTGAAATGAAGGCTTATATCTTCAATGGCGATAAGGGTGATGATATTGAAGTTGGTGAAATTCCAGCTGATTTAAAGGATCAGGCAGAAGAATACCACGATAAGCTTATCGAGCAGTGTGCTGAACTTGATGAAGACCTTATGGAGAAGTTCTTTAATGATGAAGAGCTTACAGTTCCAGAATTAAAGGCAGCTTTAAGAAAGGGTACTATCGAAGGTACAGCTATTCCTTGTCTTTGCGGTACAGCTTACAAGAACAAGGGTGTTCAGAAGCTTCTTGATGCAGTTATCGAATATATGCCAGCTCCTACAGATATCCCAGATATCACAGGTGTTGATGAAGACGGTAATGAAGTGACTAGAAAGTCATCTGATGATGAACCTTTCTCAGCTCTTGCATTCAAGATTATGACAGATCCATTCGTTGGTAAGTTAGCATTCTTCAGAGTTTACTCAGGTACATTAAACGGTGGTTCATATGTACTTAA
>OBAO01001788.1_pt1 | contig 11171 bp, 10 predicted proteins | sample 1517541 | NCBI WGS metagenome assembly OBAO01 (sample SAMN04571698, study PRJEB22368) | human gut metagenome | biome: human gut; material: stool | host: Homo sapiens | place: Luxembourg | collected 2012-08-10
TAATTTGCACCAGTTTTTGGTGCTTCATATAATTGGGATAATTTTTGAAAATAAAAAGAAATGTGATAATAGAAAATACCTATGACACTTCTGTTTAGTACTCATTAATATCTGTGGTACTATCAAAACAGGTATCATATAGGTATCACGATAAAAGAAAAAGCTCCATAAATGGCTTGTTTACGCCATTTATGAAGCTCTATTTACTACTCAAACTCGCAAAGATTGGTTTGATGTAGGTTATTTTAATGTGGTTATCTATACTGTTTTGTATTGATAATCTATACTTTTTCCACACGTTATTTTTCGTTTCACATATTTTTAGTACCAATCCAGTACCATTGCATTTTTTCATTATTGTGTGTAGTTCAGGTGGCTTGCAGGTTTCTTTTACTACTCACAGAATAATTTTCTGTCGGTTTGCTTGTCCACCTATGGAAATTATAATCTACATCCAATATTTCTGCAAGAAAAAGTTTTGTGGTACTAATCGTTAGTACCACGATTGTTTTCTATGTACTGAGCAATATCAATTACCTTTGCAGGCTTTCTCTTAGTAGCAATCCCTAGTCGTTCCATGTCTAATTTAAAAGTTCACTCGGATATCCATACGCATCAAATCCCTCTGGCTGGCAGATATCTCTGTTCAGATACTCACTAAGTTCCCATTGATATTTTGCTTCTTTCTCCAGCTTCTTACCAAAATACTGTGCATCCATTACCATTCTGTTAATGCCACCAACCGATTTCCTACCATGAGTTTTTGTTACAGTTGTATCGCCTGACATTTTAAAATACTGCCCTATCTGTTCCTCGGAATATCCCATTTCCTGCATCACGCCATGAATCACACTGCGGATATACATTGTATAGTAATTCCAGTTTCTTGGTTCAATATCTGTCATTGCTATTGTATAACGATTACTGGCATTCACAATAAACAAGACATCTCATATATCATTGGGATTCCCATTGAATTAGTGTCTATCATATACATATTTACCATAGCATTACATAAGAATGCATTTCTATAATATGGTGGTTTATACCCCGGCTCCAATGCCTGTTCCATTTATAAAGGCAAAGTGCGAAATATTATCTTTATATTCTTTCTTAAACCAATATTTAAACAGAATATTGCACATTACTTCAAATGCATGATTAGAGGATTCTCCATGATTATTAAATTTTGTCCAATCCATATTTCATCCTCCTATCCTTTATTTTAATTATAATATTCTGCCATAAATTGCATTCCATTTCCTTCATTATTCTGAATATACTGTAATAGTTTCTTATCAAACCTATCATTCATATATTCAACAATTATTGGACATACCCAATATTGACTTCCCTCCTGAGGTTCCATATCCATTTCTAAAGCATCAAGATAATCCGAAGAATGAAATTTTATACTATCTATAACTGACAACAAACTCAAAAATATATCTGTAATATTTTGAAGTGTCTCTATAAGCTCTTTATCTTTATCTTCCTTTTTGTTCTGATATATATAATTATCCATTACAAATCTAATGCCATTTGCATGGACATAATTATTTAACTTTCTGTCCTCTCTCAACCACTTATCTACAAGAAAATTATCAAAAATATATTTGACCTTTTCATTGTTACTTACCAAATATGATTTGTATTTTGATGCATCAAAAAATTGTTTTCTATCCTTATTATTTTCAGAACTTTCCAATACATTATAAATCCATTTTTCCATAGCTAGTTCTGCATCTGTTTTTCTTTCACCTGAAACCAATATAGACACATCTAACTCTATCATTTTCATCATAGATTCCGAGTTTATGGTGAATTCTTCTGCTTCTTCATCCGTTAAGCCATGTTTATTCTGTATAACATTCAATACAAATAAATACTGCATTAAATCATCTCTATACTTCCGTAGTAAAGTATACGCATCCGAATAAGCATCTCTATGGCAACAAAAATCGATAGTCTCTAGTGTTTTACAGATTGACATCATTGTCTCTCCTGATAACATATATGGTCCTTTTTTCCCATAAGATACATCTACAGACGAAAATGTTGAATCTGCTAAACAGAAGAATATATACCATATTTTTTCAATATCTTGGGAATTAAACTTATAATTTGTGTCTTCTATATCATCCATACATTCTCCTTCGCGACTGCTCTAGATATTGCTTCATTCTCGCCATTTTCTTCATAATCTCTTCATCTGCTTTGCCTTGCCATTCTATTCGGTTAAAAGTCCTATAGCATTTCCATGCATTCCTATCTATGCTTTTTGTTTAATTCTCAATTGAGGAAATTCAGAATTATATCTTTCTATTGCAATCATAAGTTCATTTTCCATATCTGAATTCCATAATTTCAGTTCTGAAAGTATAGCTGTTCGGTACAATTCCACATACTTTCTAATATAAAATCCACACTGTCCACCAGTTAATATGTCCTTTTTTATTTTTACATGAAGCATTTTATTTCTGGTATTAACAGTTTTCTTTAAGATTTTCAGAACATCATCTCCATCAAAAATTCGTAGTCCATATGCACGAACAACCGATTCTATCTTATCTCTCAAACTTGGTCTATTTTGCGTTGTGATTTTGAATTCAAAATCACATTTAGGACACCTAGCGTTTCTCTGCCTAGACTGCTGTGAACAATTAATTTGAACTTTTTGAAAATATTCAAGGTGTTCTGATAATGGTTCAAATATCTCTGCAAACAACGCCAATCTTAAATCAGCTGTCATTCCATTGCCAAAGCCAATATAATAAAACATTTGATTCATACTGAGTAGTTTTTTATTAAAACGCTCCCATGCACAAAATCCTCTTTTATATATTGTATCATTCATAGGTTGACTAAATTTTGTATAAGCTTTTTCTCCCTCATAATACGACAGCATGCTTTTTCTCATCTCGGCAGTAATATCTAAGTTGTCAATTTCATATTTTTGCATTTTAAAAAAACGCCCATCAAAAAGACATTCATATCTTAAAATTTTGCAAAGCAATTCATGCACTTTACTCAAAAGTACAGGAGCGGACATTGTTATAATTATACTTTTTCGATTCATTACAGTCATAATCTCCACATTATATTTTATTTTTTCACGCTGTAATGCCCACTCTCGCTGAATGTTATATGAAAGCAACCAATCTGTTTCGTATCGACCTATATATTTTAATTCTTTACAATACCTCTTCTCAAAAATTGTTTCCATTTATTATTTTCCTATCTGCGATTTCAATTCTTGAAAACTCTCTAAGGCACTCTGCAAGTTCTCGATAATATCTGATGCCAGCACATCTGGCTCCGGCAGATTGTCAAGATCTGCAAGAGACTTATCTTTAATCCAGAAAATATCTAAGCTCGTTTTATCTCTTTCAAGTATCTCCTGAACATCATAGCACCGGAAACGACCATCTGGATTTTCTTCAGACCATGTTTCCGTACGCTCATAGCGATTTTCAGGATTATAACATTTAACAAAATCATCCAGATCTGCATCAGTCATAGGATGTTGTTTTAAAGTAAAGTGTACATTAGTACGGAAATCATATACCCATATTTTTTTTGTTTGCATCTCTGCACTAGCTGGGCGTTTATCAAAGAAGATTACATTTGCTTTTACACCCTGCTTGTAGAAGATTCCGGTTGGCAGTCTTAAAATTGTATGCAAGTCCGTAGTCTCCAGTAATTTTTTACGAACGATTTCACCTGCTCCGCCTTCAAACAGCACATTATCTGGAACTACCACAGCTGCTTTTCCAGTTGCCTTCAAAATTGTATTAATATGCTGTACAAAGTTCAACTGTTTATTAGATCCCGTTGTCCAGAAATCCTGACGGTTATAAACCAGCTCCTCCTCTTCCTGCTTCCCTTCTTCATTGGTAAAAGTAATGGAAGATTTCTTTCCAAACGGAGGATTGGTTAGTACATAATCCACACGATAACTTGGATCAGTTAGAAGTGCATCTCCTTGAACAATCGGCACTTTTCCGTAAATATCTCCAATGTTATGAAGATATAAGTTCATTAATGCAGTTTTATATGTTGCAGGCACAATTTCATTACCATAGAAGGTTTCATTCTTCAAGAATTCCTTTTGTTCTCTGTCCAACGAATAGTTCTCCGGATCTGCCAAAAATGCCTGTGCCGCTAAGAAAAATCCTCCTGATCCACAACATGGATCTGCGATGGTTTTCATTGGCTCTGGGCGAACACATTTTACCATTGCTCTGATCAGTGGACGTGGAGTAAAATACTGGCCTGCTCCGCTCTTAATATCTTCTGCATTTTTCTGTAATAAGCCCTCATAAATTTCGCCTTTTACATCTGAAGACATGGCAACCCATTTTTCTTTATCAATCATCTGCACAACTCTATAAAGAATCGCTGCATTACTAATTTTATTTGTTGCTCCTTTGAAGATTTTTCCAAGAATTCCTCCCTGCTCTCCAAGTTTTTCAAGTATGGATTTATATTTTTCTTCCAGTTCTGCCCCCTTCAACGAACTCATATCAGACCATGTACAGTCTACCGGAATACCAGTATCTCTCTTGTAAGGTGGCTTAGAATACTCTTCTGCCATCTTCAAAAATATTAAATATGTAATCTGTTCCAGATAGTCACCGTAGGATACGCCATCATCCCTCAATGGACCACACATTCCCCATACCTTTGAGACTATTGTTGATGTCAGTTCACTCATTTAATTTAATCCTCCTTCAAAGGCTTTTTTTAGTATGCTTTGACGCATGGCTTCAGCTTGTGAAAGTGCTACGTTTACGGTTTGTTCGATACTATCACAAACAGACATGCGTGATTCAATTTCAGAAACAACTTTATCCGCTACCTCATCTGATACAATTGGAACTGACGTATTTCTAATATCGTCCAATCCTAATCCTAACTTTCCACCACCTCTTTTATTACATAGTAATTCTTTTTGTCCATAATCACTTTTTAGATACCACGCCATAAATTCTCCTTGATGACAGTTTAAAAAGCGCACTAATGCTATATGTTGATTAATATAGGCTTCTTCGATATCTTCGGGCACCAATGCAATACTGCCCAAATCAGCCGTAATGGATATTAAAACATCGTTCCCTTGCAACCGGCTTCTTTTCCCCTCCGCTTCTTCAGGTAAAAGTACATGTTGAATTGCATTATTTTTTAATTTAATTTTATCTCTATTCAAGTCTGTAATTCGAATAAATCGAACCCCCTCTTCGCTGTAATATTTTGCCCATCCACGCGAACCGCTTGTTACTAAAGAAGATACTTCTTGTATTGGTTTTCTTTCATTCATTGATGCAAAAACCATTTTCAGTACCGCCTGCCGATATACAGCCAGCTGTTCTTTAATAATTTGCAGTGTCTCCACACCTTTATCCAACTCAGAAAACACTTCCTCGATGCGTGAAACAATACGGGCTTGCTCATTCAATGAAGGAATATATACTTCTTCCTTTTCGACATATTGGTAATGTCTAGCATACCCATGATCCTTTATTTTCAAAACAACATATTTTGTCAAATAGTATAAATACTTTTCAGAACAATCCTCCTTAGGCTTAAGAACTTTTATTCCATCTGCTCCTGCGCAAAAAGGGAAATTTACATATTTAACGCATTTGGTGTGATCTCCAAATACTATAACGGGCAGATTGCACTTAACTATTTTTTCTTCATCATCAGAATAACCGCCAATCAACTTGCTTCCCTGATCAATTACTGGTAATCTGCCATTCTCAATGTATTGCTTTTGCTTTATTTTATTCTCTGCAGGAACAGATATTTTTTTCACCACTTCTTTGTAACGCATTACGCCACCAATTCCTCATTCATTTCTTGTAATATTTCTTCATAATTATCCCCGAAGGCATCATAAAATCCCAACCGTCCACCTTTCCGATCAAACGGTGTCAGATCCAGATCTTCCGGCAAGATACTGAGCGAAGTTGCAATATGATCTTTGATCAAGCGTAGCCACTCCATCTGTTCTTCCGTGAAATGTATAGCACCAGCATTTCTCCGCAATGTCCATTGCATGAAGTTATAATTCACCTTGTCTGCGAATGGCGTCAGATTATCTGTATATCCCATTTCAAAGCGAATGATGGAAATCAAATCTGTCAGCTGTGCTATTGTTCCTCTCTTCACTTTGTCAGACTTCTTAATAGCATAACAATCCCACAGTCGTTCCACAGTAATTCCCTTTGATTTAAGTTTCTCATATAAGGCTTTCAGCTGTTCTATTGCCATAGGTCTGTTTTTATAAGTTTCATCATAGATAATTCGCAATGCCACAATCTCATCCTTGTTTTCTTCAATGAACTCATGGAATGTCTTAATCACACGCTCTGCTGTTTCTTCCTGCTGAGTATCAAAGCCAGCAAAGATTACAGAATCAATGTTTACATTGTCAATAATCTGATCATGATTACGCCTTACATTCTCTATGTATTCACGTACATCTGGATTATGGAACGGTGCTACTGCTTGCTTTATTAGTTCCTTTTGGGCTTCTTTTCTCTCCTCTTCGTCAGGCTCTTCAACACTGGTTTTGAACTGTGCCCTTTTTTCTATCACATCTTCATCAAAGGCGTTCAAAAGTCTTTCCGCGACAGTTCCTGCCGGAGTACCCACTTTCTCTTCAAATTGCTTTCTCTCTGCTGGTGTCATCTGACTATTTAACCGAATCACACGGTTTGCAAGAGAAGTCAATGTTTTTTCATCCTTAGCACCTAAAGCCACATTCATCATCAATTCTTTCATGCTGACGGATGGCTTACTCTCTAATGGTCTGGTATCTGATTTTTTTGATTTTGTAACACCAACTGCATCCACAATAACAAAGTGATCCTTATTTTCTGTAGCAGATGGAGTTACCTTCTGAAGTTCGTCTTTACTTAGTGTTCTGGTTCCCCGACCTTTCATCTGCTCAAAATAATTCTTGCTGCGCACATCACGCATAAAAATCAAACATTCAATCGGCTTAACATCTGTACCGGTTGCTATCATATCAACGGTAACTGCGATTCTAGGATTATAATCATTTCTAAAAGAGCTAAGTACAGATTCCGAATTGTCTACAGAATAGGTAATCTTTCTGCAAAAATCATTTCCTTCCCCAAACTCTTCTCTCACAATCTGAACAATATCATCTGCGTGACTATCCGACTTTGCAAAAATCAATGTCTTAGGAACCTCTTTTCTTCTTGGGAACAAGTTCGTATAAAGATTTTCTTTGTATGTCCTAATGACAGCTCGAATCTGGCTTGGATTTACAATGTCTCGATCCAGCTGTGTCGGCTGATAGTGTACATCCTCATCCAGCTGTTTCCATCTCTTTGCTCTGGACAAACGATCTCTGTATTCAATCAACTGTTTCATCAAATGACCGCCATTTTTTCCAACATTTGTTTCAATCAGGAAAATATCCTCTCCGACATTTACACCATCCACAATGGCCTGTTCTCTCGGATATTCACTGACAATATTTTCATTAAAAAATGCAAATGTCCTATTGTCCGGTGTCGCAGTCAAGCCCACGACAAATGCATCAAAATAAGACAAGACCTGACTCCATACATTGTAAATAGATCTGTGGCATTCATCTACGATGATGACATCAAAGAATTCCGGAGGATATTTCTCATTATAAACCACTTCTTTTGGTGCTTTACTTTCAGCTGTCGTAAACTCTGCAAATGAAGTCTCTTCAGCAGATTCATCAAGTTCTTCACCTTTTAAAATAGAATACATTCTCTGTATTGTACTGATGCATACTTGCACATCGCCTGGAATATAGGAGCTTGTCAATCTTCTAACACCATAAATCTGTGAAAAGGATCTTGGATCATCCGTTGGAGTATAGGCAAGGAATTCCCTCTCTGCCTGTTCGCCCAATCCCTTGGTATCAACCAGAAATAAAATCCTATTGATTTTTCCATATTTCAGCAATCTATATGATGCAGTAATGGCCGTAAACGTCTTTCCTGCACCAGTAGCCATCTGTACCAATGCCTTCGGTCTGTTATCAGCAAACGACTCTTCCAGTTTTTTTATAGCATTTACCTGACATTTACGGAAACCTGTTTCATCCAAAACCGGAAAATGCTTCATATTATTACGAATCGTATCTGGTTGTCTCAGTAACTCACGAAGTGTCTCCGGACGATGAAATGAGAAAACTGTTCTTGACCTATATTTTATGTCCTTATAATCTGTAAATCTAATCAATTTATCTGTCGCTTCATATGCAAAGCGGATAAAATAATCTTTCCTAACCCATTTAAAGGTACTATGGGCGTATCTTCCAGACTGAATCTCTACATCTGTGATTGATTGACCAGCTTCTTCTCTCTTAGCCTCTACTACACCTGCTGGCTCACCATCAATAAACAATGCATAATCTACCTCTCCAGTACTCGTAGGGAATTCTCTCACAGCAACACCTAAAGACACAGCAAGGTTCAGGCGATTCATATCTTGTATAACCCATCCTGCCTGACATAACTTTTCATCAATTATACGACGTGCTTTTTCTTCTGGTGTCATATCAATCTTCCCCCTTGTCTACAAACTCCATAATGTCTCCGTAATCAACATCAAGCGTCTTGCATATTTTTCCAAGAACAGATAGTGTTACTTCTTCATCTCTACGCATTTTTGTCATAGTATTAGGTGCAATGCCAGAGGCTTTTCTTAAATCAGCCTTACTCATCTTTTTATCTACCAATAATTTCCACAAACGATTGTATGAAACTGCCATAATTGCCTCCTTTTGCACCTTTACTCATATTAATTTTAGTTTATCACGAAACATTCATCTTCGCAAGGTCATGCGAATGTCTATCAAATAAAATGAACTGAGTCCTGTTCTTTCTTACAGCTCCTATCTTCCGCCTTTTCTTTACAGGCATCTCTATTGACACTCTCATCATAAATCCTCTGAAACTCCTCATAAAGCTCATCCCCATCAAGCTTTATCCCCAGCCGTTTCATTACATCTGAAAACAATTTTATGCTTCCACTCACATCGGTAATATCAAATCCGAATACATCAGCCTTAACAGAATCACTGACATTCTCATAACCGCCAAGCTCTAATATTCTCCTGATAATCCAACCAACTTTGTCCACAGGCTCAGTTTCTTTAGTTTCCACAAATTCACTTTTACCTGTTACATCAGTTGTACTTTCGTCCATTCTTGCCACATTCACATCAGACGAATTATGAACCTCTGGTATTCCTATCCCCTCTAAACCAGTCTGTTGTTTTCTCGCACTATCAGCTTGCTCTTTCTGTCTGCTTATTTCATTCTGATTATTGTCAGGATTCATCACCTCAACATTTCTATCAAGCTCAACCTCAGTATCCTCTTCCATCCCTGGTATCTCAACATCCCTGTCAGCAATAATTTCTTCTTTCCCCGACACCGCATAATAAGCCGTATACAAATCTTCTTTTATAATGTCATCAGCAAGCTGTATCTGCCTCTTAACATTTCTCTTCTCCTGCTTCAGCTCATCCAGTTCTTCCTGCACTTCCATGTGCCATATCTGATATTCCCGGTACTGCTCTTCATTCTTTATACTGCGTTTCCGACTAGAACTTTCTCTGTATATCTCCTTCTGCCTGTTCTCAATCTGCTGAATCCTATCTTCTTTCTCACTTATGAAATCCACAAGCTCCACAATACTTTTGATGTCATTATTCACAAGCAGCAGATATTCATCCTGTAACTGATGAAACCTCTTCAAATCCTCTGCATACTTTGCTCCACCAACTACAAAACGCTTCTGTTCTACAACCCTTAATCTGTATAGCTTTGCATAAAACTTCTTCTGGAATGGTGACAGCTTCGCCCTGTGCAGTCCCCTGATATCCGACGAATAAAAGTAAGGCTTTGCCATCCAGGGCATATCCACATAATGCCGTAACATATCTTCAGAAAACATCTCGTCCAGCTTTGCCAGTTTATGATAATACCGAAATCCCGGTGCCTGCACCTCCATCCATGCGTCTTTCTTAAATACATATCCAAGTCTTTTCATCAGATATTTAAAATGCTCCACATTTCCGGCTGCATACGCACACATCTTAGCATCCCTAAGAATTATCTCTTTCATGGACATTTCCTTTTCCCACTTGTCCCTACTGATATTCTTTGGATTCCTGCTGTACTCTGCCGGCATGATAGCAAGCCCCAGCTCATCACAATATTTATTTGTAATAGGCTGGAGATGATTCTTCCAGTTGTTTTTAGGTGAATTATATTTCTTGCCGGTTGTCATACTGACACTGTTCCAGATAAGATGTCCATGCATATGCTCCCTGTCAGTATGAACCGCATACACAGCCTCATAATCATCACCAAGCACATCCTTCGCAAAGTGCTCCAGAACATACATTGCCTGCTCTGATGTTACTTTTTCCTCCGGTGAAAATGATATGATCACATGATATCCCTGCCTTTTACCCGTCTTATGAAAAATGTTCTTTGTCTCCTCCATCTGCTCAAATGCCGTATCCGGCAGGCAGTTAATACCGCCCACCAGTACACATTCTTCTGTCTTATCCGGATTCTGAATATATTCCAAAGCATTCTTCAGGTGCGATGCCGGATTTCTGCCTTCCGATTCCATGATATTCAGGATCTTTGTAATCGCCATATTTCCAGCACCTCCCCAAATGTTTTCTTTACATCATCCAGACTGCTCTGCAGTTTATCAATATCGCTGTAATATAACTTTCCCTGTGAATTGCCAAGCTTTACTGCCTGATTAATATTATTTGCAATACCGGCAATAACACGGATTACTCTTGCCCTGTCCTCTGGATAACTTGTATCAATGTTGCCACCTGTCCGGATCAATTCTCTTATATATGCACTTGCTGTCATTCCTGTTCGTTTAAGTGCTGCTTTCAGAATATCCATATCTTTCTCTGACAGCTTCACAGATATCTTATAATCTTTCCTGTCAGACTTGTATCTTCTCTTTCCATCTGCCATACAGTTCTCCCCTTTCGTAGTTTTCTAATGCTGTATCAAACCAATCTCTTTTTATCTGTACCATTGCTTTTTTCATCCTTTCCAAAAGTTCTGCTTATAGGTTTTGCAAGATGCGGAAAAGGTCGGACCTTTTCCCGA
>OBAO01001798.1_pt1 | contig 11106 bp, 7 predicted proteins | sample 1517541 | NCBI WGS metagenome assembly OBAO01 (sample SAMN04571698, study PRJEB22368) | human gut metagenome | biome: human gut; material: stool | host: Homo sapiens | place: Luxembourg | collected 2012-08-10
AGTCCCATCGGATCTAACTGCTTCCTGATATACGCCTGATCCTCGGCGAGATCTGCGGCTGCCTCCACCGCTTCTTTTCTCAGGGAACGGAAATAAAGGGAGCCTTTTACGCACTCCGGCAGAAAATCGAAGAAGATCTTTTCTAACTCCCTGGAATTGACCGTTCTCCCGTTTGCCGGGAAACCGATCTCCATACGCAGCACGATATCGCCGTTCTTTGCATCCATCTGGCAGGCACTGCGCTCTAACACTTCCTGTCCCGGACAGCTGACCGCCATAAGGCCGCTCTTTCCAGATCCTTTCCCTTTAAAGGAAACTTTCTCGACCTGGCGCGCAAACTGGCGCAGCAGATAATCCTGCACGGCGGTCCTTCTGCAGTCTTTCTGATAAAGATGTTCCGGGAATCCCGCCTGTTTCCCGCGGACATGGATACTTACCTTCGACGGTGCTGCAAACGGATCTCCCTGCACATGGTCAATGGAAAGCACATATCCCGGAAATTCATAAGAACCTCTTGTGTCCTTATATGCCGAATATCCCTTATGATCGATACGCTGTAATAAATTTTTTAACTCTGCCGATGTCTGCATAGTCTTACTCCTCCTCCACAACCAGCTGTGAAAAATCCTTCTTCTCAAACTCCTGGATCGATATGCTCTTCTTATTCGGATTCGCATAAACAAATGTCTTATCTACATTTTCAATATAGTTCTGAATCTTGTCGTTCGTCGCACTGATGATCGCCTGAAAACCAAGCCCGCGGATCAGTTCGATACAGCTCGCCACTTTCTCTGCATCCATCTTGGAAAATGCCTCATCTAAAACAACAAGACGGATTGTCGGACGTCTTGTCAGTCTTGCAGACAGATTGATATGGTATGCCTGCGCAAAACTTGCGAGTAGTGCAATGTAAAGCGGGTTCTGTCCCTCACCACCGGAATTTTTCTTGATCATCTTGCTAAGACCAATGACAAGACGTTCGTCACCTTCCACGATCTGTTCCATCTCAAATGAAAGATACGTACGGTAATCTGCATACTTCACCATGTTCTGTTTTGCCTCATCAAGTTCCTGCTGCGTGGCATTTTCCGGCGGAATAAAGATATGGATCAGATCACTCATCAACATACCGTATTTATTTTCATGCTCCATCGAAAACAGATTCATCTGATGCTCCATCGGCGATGCAAGTGAGGACGGATCGATATCTAAGTCCTCATCCATAAACATATCATAAAATGCGCCGTCGGCTCCCTTATTTCTCGTGATCTTAAACTGATAGCGGTCTTTACCAAAATTCAGGTTGCGGATGATACGGTTTAATTCATCCCTGCGCACATAGGCTTCTTTGATAGCGCTACGGATCTTGTATACAAAATCCTCCTTAAAATGCTCCACTGCTGCCTTTGCCTGCTCAGCCGCTTTTTTCTGGTATTCTTCCAGTTCATTGCAGGAAAGCTCCGAGAGCAGGCTGTCATAATCGTCATTATTCTCTGCGCTCGCTGAGAAATCACGTTTTGGATGATTCTGAAGATAATTCATACGTACATCCACCAGTTTATTTTTCTGTACATCGCACTGACCGGACACCTGTTCCATTTCTTCCTGTGTCGATGCTTTCAGGCTGTCATATTTTTTATTTTTCTGCCCGGCAATATAAACCTCAAATGCCTCTTCTTCCGCAGCAGAACCGCGAAGTTCTCTTTTTTTCGTAAGAAGTTCCTCATTTTTTGTAATGAAATCACTGCTGTCTTTTTCAATGGCATCTTCTTTTTTCCGGATCTGGTATTTTAAGTCATCGATCTTATCTTCCAGATCTTTTTGTTTTTCGTGAATCTCTTCTGCCTGTTTCTTTAAGATCTCAACAGTACCGGCACCGATCTCTGCCATTTTCTTTTCTGTTTTTGCCTTTTGTTTTTCCTTTTCTTTCTTCTCCGAAAGATCTGATATCAGGTTCTGGTATTCCTCGACCATATCATTTAAAAATTCCTGGGCAAGAATATTTTTCGCCTCTGTCTCACGCTCTCTGTATTCTGCTCTGTCCTGCTCTAATTTCTCCAAGCTGGCTGCAAGTTCCTTCTGGCGCTGTTTCTTACTCTTTTCACCAATATATACATGTTTCTTATAATTGTCAGGATTTAAACGGCGCAGCTGATAACTCTGGTACAGCAGGCAGTCTGCCGTCACACCGATCTTGCACTGGCGCAGTTCGTCCACCGAAGTACACTTGATGACATTTCCGAGTAAGAAGTCCACAAATGCCCTCACATATGGCTCTTTTGCTTCTACTTCTTCTGCAAGCGCATTGTCTTTTACACGCCAATCCTCCTGCATCAGCTTTTCCGTATCCACTAAAGATACACGGAAGAAACGCTTCTCGTCGAGTGTTTCGTATACTTCCATCGCCTGTTTGACATAGGCAGGCTCCACGATCAGCGCAAGTTTGTTCCAGGAAAGATAACCCTCGATCGCATTACGCCATGTTTCATCTTTAATATCAATGAGATCTGCAAAAATACGGACCTGGATATTTTTTCCGGTCTGTTCAGAAAGTTTTCTTGCAATTTCGGATCTCGCAAGTTCTAACTCTCTCGGATATGCTTTTTTACCAAGTTTTAACTCTGTGAGTTCTTTCTCTAACACATCCGCTTCTTTATTCATGGAACGGAGCTCCGAGGAAACCTCCTGCCTGTCCTTTTCTGCCTCTTTCTGTACTTCGACCAGGCTTCGTTTCAAACGTTCGATCTCCTCTCCGGTGATCGTGCCTTCTTTGAACTTCTCGATATCCCATAGAATCTGATTCGAAACGATATCTACATCTTCCCAGCCGTTTAATCTTGCACAGATACCGTCCCATTTATTTTTACTTCGCTCCAGAAGGCTTAGGTTTTCTTCCAGACTCTTTAACTGCTCTTCAAGCCTTGCATAACCGGTTCCTGCGATCTGCTCATTGATCTCGCTGTACTCTTTTTCATAATTTCCCTTTATTTCAAGCAGTTCGGCGAGACTTTCGTTCTGCAGTACAACATCCTTTTTCCAGTTTTCCACACGGTGCTGCATTTCCTCTATGGTCTGCTCTAACTGTAAGATCGTCAGTTTATCCATCCGGTAATGGCAGTTTAAAAGTTCTTTTTTCTTCTCCTCCATCACCTGATACTGCGCACTTATCTGCTTTAACTCTTCGATCTCCTGCATCGTGGCTTCGATCTTGCGGCACATCCTGCCATAGAGCATCGCGCCCTCCTGCATGTCCTCGATATGGATATCCTGCTCCATGCAGATATATTCTTTTACAAAGTCCTCTAACCGGATATTCATTTTAAACGGGATCGCACGCTTAAACAGGCGCGGGAATTTTTCCATATCCAATCCGCCTAAGTAGACGTCATACAGGTTTCTGCGGAATCTCTCATTATTTGAGGTGTAAAACATCTCATCTTTCGGGAAATTCTGCTGCAAATAGCTGCGCACCTCACTGATCGTCATTGCACGGCTCTTGGTCCGGTAATCCCCCGGGATCAGTTCTCCCTTGTGCCAGAAAAATAAACGATTGATCTCGTTGGTCGCTGTCTCCACGTCAAACACAACCCCGATGCATTCTTTTTCCTTCGTGATCGTCTGTTCCATCTCAAGAACGATCGTCGTGGAAAAGTTTTTGTTCCGCTTATATTCCGCCTGATTATTCTCGCCAATGTTGATCATACCGCGCAGGTACTCGATCAGGCTTCGGTCAGAGTCATCTGCCGCCGCCTTATTGAAAAATCCACGTCCGTCCGTGTTCGCATAAAGCACGATCTGCATTGCATCGATCACTGTTGATTTTCCACTTCCGGAATGACCGGTAAAAAAGTTGATGCTCTCATTTAAGCCTAACACCTTGCGGTCAATATAATGCCAGTTGTTGAGGCAGATTCTGGTAAAAACTTTATATGCCTGATTCATCTGTTCCATCTTCTGTCTCTCCTTCCTCATCCACATTCATTTCTTTTGGTTCAAGATCACTTTCTTCATCCGTCATATCATTTTCTGAAAGTGTTTCCTCACTGCTCCACTCCAGATTCTCCTGCCCGTCTACCTCGTTATCTTTTACCTCATCGGAAAAACTGCCAAGAAGCCCGTTCACATCTTCTCTCATCAATACTAAATTGATACACGGATAGATCATGATCCTCGTATTTTCAAGCTGTTCGTCAAACACATCCAAAAACTCTACCATCTGATATTTTTTCAGAATGGCAAACGCTCTTTTGATCTCCGTCATCGATGACGGTCCCTTGATGAGACGGAATTCTCCCGCTTTTCCATTTAATTCTCCAAACGTCGTTATTACATTGACACTGGAAGAAACAGCCGCCATTTTTTCATCATAGATCAGTTTTAACAGCAGCAGATAAATGGTCGCAAGTTTCGGCAGTTTTTCACCGATTCCGTCTGCTCCCTCTAAATAAATGATGCCAAGCTCCGTATCCTGACAAAGTTTTATCCCTGCAACCGCAAAATACTCCGTCAGAAATTCCAAATGCCTGTCACTGAAATCATACATACGGTCCGGCATCATTCGTCCGTATTTTTTATCATATTTTCGTTCCTGCAGAAATGTCTGGGCAAGTAAGGTTCTTATCACTTCCTGCATCCGTTCCACATCCTGCGTGTTTAACTCTTCGTAACCTTCAAACATTAATTCCGTTCACTTTCTATTGATTTTTGTTTTACACTAAAAGTCATCTTTGGATAACAATAGTTTCCATTCTGAACCTGTTCCTCCTCCACCTGCACCCGGTATCTGCTGTTTTTGCGCATACTGATATCGTAGGCGAGGATCAGCTTTTCAAAGGATTCGTCATCCGAAATATCCATCCGGTCTGTCTCTAAAATGCCATCTGTCATCTGTTCGTCGATAAATTCCTCGATCTGTTTTGCCGTATAACGGTGCTCAATCTTATTTAAGCGCAGGACATCTTCCCGTGAAAGTTCTGCCGGCTCCTCCTCTTCCTGCAGATCATCCTCAAATTTTCTGCGGCGTCTTCTCTTGTAAAGAGGATTGTCACTCAAAACATCAAAAGATGACAGATTCATACGTTCCGCCACCTCTTTTAACATCTCACTCTGTTCGCTTTCTGTCTCAGCCGATCCAAGTTTGTTCAAAAGCAGGATCAGCATGCCGTGGCGTTCTGTCTCATCGCTGAGCAGATAATTTAACCGGCTCACGGTCGCACGGATATACTTACTGTGTTCTTTATCCATATTTGAGATCCGGTGTTCAATATCATCAAATCCACGCTCGATCTGGTCGATCAGATCCAACACATCTTCCTGCCTGTTTCTTCGCGTATATAAAAATGGAAGTTCCTCTTCGGTCCGCCTGGAATCTAATACGGAAGATCTGTTTTCTGCACTCTTTTGTTCCATCTGCTGTTTCTGCCGGATGCGCTCCACCCAGGCATCATCTTCCCGCATTTCTTTTAACCAGCGTTTGATATCCATTTTATAAATATAAAAATTGTCACTTGTCTTTAAAATGTGGTATTTGCGTCTGACCACTTCCTCCACATAACCCTCTAAATGCTCTTTTAAAAGTTCATCGTAGGACTGCTTATTCAAAAGACGCTCAAAAAATTTATCCATGTTGTGGAGCATGTCCTGCAATGCCTTATTCAGCTTTTTCGTATTGACAAGCGCCGTTTTTAACATGGTAAGATTCATGCGGTGGTCATTTTTAAAAGAAAAAAGAGTCGCATAAACATTCTGGATATAAAGATCCGTGTCATCTAACGGTTCGTCCGCTAATTTTTCAAATGCCTCGATCATCACTGCCGCATAATCCGGTATGACGATATTGGTAGTCATTGCCTCATAATCTTCAATTTTTCTAAGCCATTTTGTGCGTACCAGCCAGTTTAGGATTCGTCCCGGCAATGCAGTTTCTACATCTTCCTCTGTCTCATTATCCTCTCTCATAAAGGCATAACGACGAGAGGAGCACATGTCACTTAAAATCTGGACACATGCTTCTCTGCTTAAAAAGTAATTGTTGTACTGGTATTCGTCATTGATGGTCAGAAGTGCTTCTATATAGATGTCCCGGTTTACGGACCGGAACAGGCCCCAGAAAGATGCTGGGATGTCGTATATCAATTTCACGTTATTCTTTCCTTACTATCATTTCTTACAATCTCATGATACACTGCTTATCTGTATCTGCACACGTCTTATTTTTGCACAATGCATGCAGCATATCCGTCTGCACACACTTTATCTGGTGCGTGATTCATGCAGCATATCCATCTTCATCTCGTAATATGCCGGACTCATATCCAGATAATGTTCATGCGGGTTCTCAAAACGCTGCTCTTCTTCCCATACTTCGGTATTAAGCTGTTTCTCCACATAAGATCTGATTTCCTCTAAGGTTTCCGGCTCCACGATCCGTTTTCCTGCCTTTACGACCTGCTGCTGAAGTTTTTTCGCTGTACAATTTTCAAAAGAACGGTTTTTCCACGGTTTTACCGGATCTGCATAACGGTATGGTGCGGACATATCAACCGTCTCGCCTGCCTTTGTGATCAGATCCGCAACGGAATGTCCTGCTTCATCATAGATACGGTACACATCTTTAAGTCCCGGATTTGTGATCTTCTCCACATTTTCTGAGATTTTGATACGCGGGGCAAATGTACCATTTTCTTCCACTGCAGAGATCTTATATACCGCACCGAAAACAGGATCGGATTTTGCAGTGATCAGACGCTCGCCGACACCGAAACTGTCGATCTTGCCGCCCTGCTGTAAAATGGATGTGATCGTATACTCATCAAGACTATTAGAAACAACGATCTTACAATCCTCTAATCCTGCATCATCTAACATCTTACGGATCTTTTTCGAAAGATATGCAAGGTCACCACTGTCGATACGGATTCCCTTTAATCTCTTTCCCATCGGCTCTAAAACTTCTTTTGCCACACGGATTGCATTCGGGATACCGGAACCGATGACATCGTAGGTGTCAACTAAAAGTACCGTTCCGTCCGGATAATTCTCTGCATAGTGTTTAAATGCCTCAAACTCATCTTTATAATACATGACCCAGCTATGTGCCATGGTTCCGCTGACCGGGATATCAAACATCTGACCGGCAAGCACGGTTGCCGTTCCGACAGCGCCACCGATATATGCGGCTCTCGCACCATAAACTGCAGCATCCATGTTGTGGGCACGGCGCGCACCAAAATCAGAAACAGCCCGTCCCTCTGCTGCACTCACAATACGTCTTGTCTTTGTCGCAATCAGGGACTGATGATTCACCTGCGCAAGCAAAGCGGTCTCGATGAGCTGTGCATCAATTAACGGTGCAACCACCGTGATGATCGGCTCATTTGGATACATGATCGTTCCTTCTTTGAACGCATAAATATCACCGCTGAATTTAAAGTCTTTCAGATAAGCAAGGAAATCTTCTGTAAAAATGTTGAGAGAACGAAAATATGCGATATCCTCCTCATCAAAATGAAGATTCTCAATGTACTCTAAAATCTGCTCTAATCCTGCAAAAATTGCAAATCCGCCACCATCCGGATTACTGCGGTAAAATACATCAAATGCTACCCTGGTATCCTTGTCCTGATCGTTGAAATAACCATTTGCCATCGTCATTTCATACAGATCCATCATCATTGTAAGATTTCTTGTTTCACTCTGTTTCATCTTAATCCTCCATACATGCACTGTTCTCTGCGCAGTCTGTATTTCCTATCGATTCAGTTCTGATAAGATTTCCCGTTTTCTCTTTCCGATCAGAAGCTGTTCGTTATATGTCATATACCGCTCACAGGTATGCTCTGATAAAAACATTGCCGCTTCGGGTGTTAAAGTCAGTTCTGTCACAAACACGACCATCTCTTCACCATTTTCAAACGCCTGTTCCATAAAATCAAATGCATGCTCTAACGCATCCGATGCATCCTGCTCTGATTCCTCTAATGCCTCTCTTTGGATATCAAATCCTGTCTTCGCCTGCGCAAAACTTTCCTTTGCATCCAGACCTTTATCCGGCATATTTTCTTTCCAGAGAGCAAATATCTGTTCCCATCTGGCTGCCTGTGCCCTGGTGCAGACTTCCGCCTGCTTCTCTGCTTCCACCACTGCCATTCTCTCCTCAAGCAATGCCTGATAGCAGTCCACCGGCACTTCGCCTTCTTTGAGTCTTCTTTGATATTCTTTTAAAAATTCGTACCAGTTATCTGTGATCTGCTTGTTTTCCTGCACTTTTTCAAAAAATGCCGACAGACCGTCAAGCAGCAGATTTACCACGCTCAGTCTTTCATCGAACGCCGCCGCATAGATCCTTGCAAAAGTCTCCGGTCTTACTTTTCCGGCAAGGATATCTGCGATCCCGTAATCATCCCGGTACTTGCGGTACAGTTCAAAATACGCTGCCACATCCTCGTGATGGATAAATTCACGGATGACACTCTCATCCACCGGCAGATCCATCTCCTCGTAAACCTGCATCAGACTGCTTAAATCCTCCCAGCCACGCGCCGTCACAAAGCGGATGCCGTCCACATCTGCCTCCACACGGTAGAAGTTTCTCTGCCTCAGTTCCAGATAACTCAAGATGGCATTATGGAGATGTTTCGCTCTCGCATATTCTTTCCAGACTTTATAGTCAGCCTCGATATTCAGATAACGGACGCGGTCTAATGTGACCATATCAAAATCGCGGACCGACTTATTGTATTCCGGCGGATTTCCAGCTGCAACGATCAGCCATCCTTCCGGTATTGCCTGATTGCCAAATGTCTTGCACTGTAAAAACTGCAGCATTGTCGGTGCCAAAGTTTCCGAAACACAGTTGATCTCATCGATAAACAGGATTCCCTCCCTCTGTCCGGTCTTTTTCATCTTGCGGTAAATACTTGCAATGATCTCACTCATGGTGTATTCCGTGACCGGATAAATCTTTCCGTCAAAGGACTCTTCCTTGATCATTGGAAGTCCGACTGCACTTTGTCTCGTGTGATGCGTGATCGTGTAGGCGACCAGCCCGATCTTACATTCCATGGCGATCTGTTCCATGATCTGTGTCTTTCCAATACCCGGCGGTCCCATCAAAAGAATCGGACGCTGCCTGACCACAGGGATACGGTATTCTCCCTGTGCATCCTTAGAAAGATACGCCGCCACGGTATGTTTAATTTCTTCTTTTGCCTGTTTTATGTTCATTTTGAAATCTCGTTCCTTTATTCTTTCGCCTATTATCTTAATACATTTTAGCGGTTTTTCCAATCATTTTTGGAATTTATTTCAGAAACCACCAGTTACAGCTCATGCCGTAAGCACGCGCAGCCGCAATGTAATACGCCGCATAATCCACACGGCTCTGCAGGTTTCCGTTCTTATCGCGGGCACCAAACTCCCCGATCACGACCGGGATCTCATTACTGATATATTTTGCATACAGTTTTTCCATCATCTGGTCGATATCATTGGTACTTATTTTTTCGGAAGCGTCAAACTGATCGGTACTCTCATTTCCTGCAGTGTCCGCCGACAGCACAAACTTATCATTCAGCACACCATCCGCAGAGGCATCATACTTCCCCCTCTTTTAAAATATATCTTCTCTTGTCCACTTCCGCCATTCCCCAAAATATATATATACATTTATCCTTTAGCGTTCTGTCCTTCAAATTCCTCCGGCTCTAACTTCAGCCGGATCGCCCACGGCGGAACCGCCGTGTCGTCATAATCCTCTAAAAACAAAAATGCCGTCTGATACTCCGGTCTTATTTTCGGATAAGCCCCCCTGCCATCCGTAAAATACAAAAGCCCTCCTAGATTTTTCAGTTCCCCACGCTCGATCAGATCGTTGATATATGAAAACACCGGCCGGAAATCTGTGCTTCCGCCGCCCGCAAACGTAAACTCCTGCATCAGTGCCGCAATATCCCGTTCACTTTTCAGTTCCACATCCGACCGGATCTGATTATCACACTGGATCACACGGATCTTTGACTGCGCAAAAAAGCTGTTTTTCTGCGTCAGAATAGAAAACGTCTCCTTTAAAAACTGTTCCACCAGAGTACCACTCGTCGAGTAACTGGTGTCGATCGCGATTACAAACTCGCGGATCTTTTTTACCTCACGACTCTCAAGCGGCTCCATCAGCGGCATATTTCCATATAATTTCAATCCATAGGTATAGTAGTTTAAGTCAAACTCCTCCGGATCCACTCCGATTTCCTCGCGCAGCACGGAAAAACGCTGCAAAAAATCCTTATAACTTCTTCTGCTCTTTTCCGCTGCCGCCTGCGCCAGAAATAAATCTTCGCCGTCCGTCGTCTCGCCGCCGCGCATCTCCTGTTCCATCTTCGTCTGCCTTGCGATCTTGTTCCACTGGTTCTGGTTTCTTACCGCCTGTTCCTGCTTTGCCTGTCCGTCCTCTTTTTTCGGCCAATAACAATGGTCATCCGTGTAAAATTCCTTTTGGAGCAGAATCTTTTGTTCCAGCTCTTCGTTCTCGATCATCCGGTATATCACTGCCGCGGAAATCCCCTGTTTCTGCTGTTTCTGCTCTTTCAGCCTGTCATACATCTGTTTTCTCGTCCAGCTTAAAATACGTTTTGTACACTCCGCCTGCATCTGGTCGATCGTGTATTCCACCGCAATATCACACGCTAAATGCCACGTTTCTCTGTCCCTGTTTCCGCCGATCCACAGATGGGAAAAAATGCAGTGTAATACCGTGTGCAGATATGCACGGCCTAAATACTGTGCATTTTTCTCAAAAATCCCGATCAGCCATTCCGGTGCCACATAAAGATACGCACCGTCCGTCGCAAATGCCCGCAGATCTGGATCGGACTTTAACTGTAACTGCGATAATGCCAGTTTTAAATACCGCAGTTCCATGTATAATTCATGCCGTACAAATTCCACGATCTTTGCCGACATCTCTTCCTGCCACTCTGACTCTGTCTGTATATGCGCCATTTGGGTTTCTCCTTTAAATTACAGTAAATTAACATTCTTTTACCACAGTTCATCAAATGAATATCGTTCTTTTTTCTGTTCTGTAAAGTATTTTCTCTGCAGATGCAAAAG
>OBAO01001819.1_pt1 | contig 10989 bp, 8 predicted proteins | sample 1517541 | NCBI WGS metagenome assembly OBAO01 (sample SAMN04571698, study PRJEB22368) | human gut metagenome | biome: human gut; material: stool | host: Homo sapiens | place: Luxembourg | collected 2012-08-10
GGTGTCCTCCATCATCCGCGGCGAGTACGAGAGCGCGTTCATCTGCCTGCTGGTGTTGGCGCTGTTCATGCTGCCGTTCTTTATCCAGCAGAACTTCGGCATCGAGCTGCCGTCCACGCTGGAGATCATCATCCTGCTGTTCATCTTCGCGGCGGAGATCCTGGGCGAGCTGGAGTGCTATTTCATCACCTATCCCCACTGGGACTCCATGCTCCACACCACCACCGGCTTCCTGTGCGCCGCCACGGGCTTCGCCCTCATCGACATCCTCAACCGCAACAGCCGCATCAAGTTTGAGCTGTCCCCCATCTACGTGGCGCTGGCAGCGTTCTGCTTTTCCATGACGGTGGGCGTGCTGTGGGAGTTTTTTGAGTTCGGCATGGACCGGCTGTTCCACATGGACATGCAGAAGGACACCGTGGTGCAGTCCATCACCTCCGTGATGCTGGACCCCACCAACAGCAACATTCCCGTCACCATCGACGACATCCACTCCGTGGCCGTTAACGGCCAGGACCTGGGGTTTGACGGGTATCTGGACATCGGGCTGTACGACACCATGGCGGACCTGTTCGTCAATTTTATCGGCGCAGTGGTGTTCAGCACCATCGGCTACTTCTACATCAAGCACCGCGGCAAGGGGCGGCTGGCCCGGGCGTTCATTCCCACCATCACAGAATCGGAGAATGCCGCCGCGGAGCTGCCGGACACGGAAGAAACGCCGGATACACCGGAGGAAACGCCGGATACACCGGAGGAAACGTAAAAAAGAGACGCCCGAGAGGGCGTCTCTTTTTTTCTTCAGCCGATGCGGGCTGTGCTTTCCTTATTTTTCCAGAGACAGGGACACGATCTTCTCGCAAAGCTCCTGATACGTCATGCCGGCCACCTTGGCGGCCTTGGGGATCAGGCTGTTGGGGGTCATGCCGGGGAGGGTGTTGACCTCCAGACACCAGGGGCGGCCCTCCGCGTCCAAAATGAAGTCGGCGCGGGAGTAGACGGACAGGCCCAGTGCATGATGAAGTTTCAGAGCCGTCTCTCCCAGCAGGCGGTGCTCCTCCTCCGTGCAGGGGGCGGGGCAGAGCTCCCGGGCCGCCGCGGCGCCGCTCTGGTACTTGGCCACGTAGTCGAAGGTGCTGCCCTCCGGCGGCACGATCTGGATGGTGCTGAGGTAGTCGTCGCCCAGCACCGGCTGGGTGAACTCGCGGCCCACGATCTTCTCCTCCACCACGATGCGGTGGCCGTAGCGCAGGACATCGTACAGCGCCTGCTCCAGCTGCTCCCGGGTGTCCGGCAGGGACACGCCGATGGACGAGCCGCCGTCCACCGCCTTCACCACGCAGGGCACAGGCAGCTCCTGCACAAGGGCGGGTACATCGGCGGCGGTGTAGGTGATCTCACGCCACTTGGGGGTCAGGATGCCGGCGCTCTCCATGATGCGCTTGGCCACGGCCTTGTCCATGGCCATGGCGCTGCCCAGCGGGCCGGAGCCGGTATAGGGCACGCCCAGCAGCTCCAGCGCGGCCTGAATTTTGCCGTCCTCGCCGTCAATGCCGTGGAGGCCCAGAAACACGCAGTCGGCCAGAGCACAGATGTCCAGCACGCCCACGCCCAGATGGCTGGGGCTTTTCAGCCTGCGGGAGGCTTTCACGGCCTCCAGATCCGGCGCTGTCTCGGAGATGCTGACGCTGCCGCAGAAGCCGTCCGGCGCGTCAAAGGCGTCCTCCAGACGGCCGGTGTAGTTCTCCAGCCCCAGAAACATATCCACAAAAATGGCCTTGTGGCCCGCGTCACGCAGGGCGCGGCACACGGAGGTGGCCGTGACCAGCGAGACGCTGCGCTCCGTGCTGATGCCGCCGCCCAATACTACAATTTTCATGCTGTTACTTCCTTTCTGCTTTTCTCCGCTTTTCCCAAACTCCCCAAATCGCCGTCAGCGCCGCTTCTGCGGGGGATAGACCCGCGGGACGCGCTTGGACACGGCGCACAGCAGCTCATAGGGAATGGTTCCCGCCGCGTCGCTGAGCGCCGTGATGTCGTTGTCGGGGCCGAAGATCTCCACCTGACTGCCTACGGCGGCGTCGGGGATGTCGGTGACGTCGATCATGCACATATCCATGCAGATGCTGCCGCACTGGGGGGCCTTATGGCCCGCCACGGCGAAGCTGCACTTGCCGGACAGCGTGCGGAACAGGCCATCGGCGTAGCCGATGCCCAGCACGGCCATACGGGTACGGCGCTGGGTGCGGAAGCGGCGGTAGCTGACGCAGGTGTCCGGCTCGTAGGTCTTGATGGTGCTGATGGTGGTGACAAGGCGCATGCACGGGCGCAGACCGAAGCGGCCCGTGTCGTCGCCGTAGCCGTACAGCAGGAGTCCCGGGCGCACCATGTCCAGCGCCATCTCCGGATAGTGGACCACGGCGCCGGTGTTGGCGCAGTGGCGGATGGCAAAGGTCACGCCGCCGCGCCGGGCCACCGCGTCGATCATGCGGCAGAACAGGTCGAACTGCTGATGCGTGTAGCGCTCACTGTCGGCGTCCGGCTCATCGGAGACGGCGAAATGGGTGTAGATGCCCTCCGGCAGCAGGCCGGGCAGACGGCAGGAGGCGATGACGTTGGCCACGCCCTCGTCAAAGCTGTCGCCGCCGCAGAGGAAGCCCAGACGGGACATGCCGGTGTCGATCTTGATGTGGATGCGGAGCTGCCGGCCCAGCGCCGCCGCGCGGGCGGAGAACTCCTGCGCCTTGGCAAGGCAGGACACCGTCTGGGTGATGTCGTTGTCGATGAGCGTCTCGGTATACTCCGACGGGGTGTGGCCCAGGATCAGCAGCGGCATGGTGATGCCGGCGCTGCGCAGCTCCATGGCCTCGTCCAGGCAGGACACGGCCAGATAGTCCGCGCCCTCGCTCTCCAGCAGGCGGGGCCGTGGCCGTAGGCGTCGGCCTTGACCACGCCCAGAAACCGGCAGCCCTCCGGCAGGGCGGCGCGGATGGCGCGGTAGTTGTGGCTGATGTTGTCAAGGCTGACCTCGGCCCATGTTCTCTTTTGCAGGCTGTTTCTCATACATTTCCCCTACTTTCCCATTGTAACAGTTTTATTCTATCACTCGGCACAGAACGGGATGCTATGCCCTCTGGCGTACTGCTGGGCATAGGAACCCGCCTTGCCGTGGATGGTCAGTTTCTCGCAGTTCAGGAAGCACTCGCCGCCGATCTGGCGGACGGTGGCAGGGATCGTGATCTTCTCCAGCGCCTTGCAGTTTCCGAAGGCGCGATAGCCCAGATGCGTACAGCCCTCGGCGATCTCGACGGTGCGCAGGTTCGCGCAGGTGCTGAAGGCGCTGTTGTCGATGATTCGGACGGAGGGGGTGGTGGTCACGGTTTTCAGCTTATTCATCTTGCAGAACGTGCAATACCGGATATTCCGCAGGGTGTCGGGAAGGGTGACGGACTCCGTATACTTGCTGCCGCTGAACACGCTGCGCTCGATGCCCGTGACAGGCTTACCGTCCACATATGCTTCGATGGTGACATCCGGCGCACCGGCATCCTTGCTGACCAGCGTGGCGTGGTCGGCATACACCCGATATGTCAGGTTATTTACGGTTTTCAGGCGCGAACCGGCGATGAGGCCCTCGTCCATTTCGTAGAACCACGTGCCGGTCAGTGCATCGGCAAAGCGCTCCAGCGCCATGCCGCGGCTTCCCTTGAACAAAAGCACGTCGTTGACTGTGACATTCTGCATCAGCCAATTCTTCACCGTGTCGAAATCATTCGACCAGATGATCTCTTTCCTGCAGAGAGCCTTGGCCGTGTCGGCGATGATCGCCGCGCTGTCTCCGTAGCACACGGCAATATCCACATTGGACGCCGCCAGCATCCGTCCGACATTGGCGTGTATCTCCTCGTCCTTTTTGCCAGTCTCCTTGATGTCGCCCAGTACGGCGATACGCCGCCCGCCATTCCTGACGGGTATCATGGCAAAGGAGTTGAACGAGCTCTGCATGGATTCTGCGGCGGCGTTGTAGCAGTCGAGGAACATGGTCTGGCCGCCGTACTTTACTACATTCTGACGGATACCGGTTGTTCGGAACGACGCAAGGCCGCGAACTACCTCGGCATCCGTCATGCCGATGCACTTGCCGGCGGCGAAAGCCGCCAGCGCGTCCATGACATTGTGCAGGCCGTAGCAGGCGATTTTTACCGGAACACGCTGGCCGTCATAGACCACCTCAAACTCCATGCCGTTCTCGCCGCCGGAGATATGCTCCGCGCGATAGTCGGCATCTTTATTTTCGATTGCGTAGTAGAGGACTTTCTGCTTGCAGCCCGGGTCTTTCTGGAACGGGTCATCGCCGTTCAAAATCAGCGTGCCATCCTCGCGCAGGCCCTCCGCTACGCTGAGACACGTTTCGCGGATACGCTCCTGAGAGCCCAGCGCCTGCATGTGGGACGTGCCCACCACGGTCACGATGGCCACCTCCGGCTGCACCATCTTGGCGATCATTCCCGCCAGGCCATAAGGCGGCGTCTCCATGATCTCCTGCACATACGCGCCATATTCCGGCGTCAGCTGCTGAATGAGCTTCGCCGCGAAAATCGCACTGTTGGCGTTATGAAGGTTGGAAAACGTCTTATATTTGCTGGACACCACCGCGTTGACCATACCGGTGGTACTGGTCTTGCCGATGCTGCCCGTAACGCCTACCACATGTCCGGTGAACTTCCGGCGGATCGCAGCGATGATGGTCTGGAAGGCTTCAAACGGCTCCGGCACCACAAGGCACGGATAATCTTTGATCTGTCGGTCTGTCAGAAGCAGCTTCGCCCCCTTGCTTACTGCCAGATCAGCAAGGCGCTCACATTCCTCCGGAGATGTGTAGATATACGGGTCAAAGGCACGTGTGCGTACCAGCGCTACACAGCCCTGACCGGCGTCGCGGGCATATTCCAGCTTCGTATACACCTCGTCGGCGGCGGGGGCGGGCAGGCCCAGCGCCGCACAGATATTCTTCTTCGTCAATATCCACTCGCCGGTCATGTTGCCGTTCTTCGTGAATATTCCCTTTACTTTTTTGATGGCCTCTTTCATCTGCATGGCCTGTTTTCCCTCCCCTGTGATGCTGCGCTCCGGCAGAACGGGATAGCTCAGGCCGCAGGCGCTGTCAGGAATATAGCAGGGGATGAACGTCTCCCCCGTCACGCGGACCTTGCCGTTCTGCCGCGTCAGCTCTATTTGCAGGATGCCGGTGGACCGGCTGACGGACATCAGCTCGCTGGTGACAAAGTTGCCCATGGACCACGCCACAGGCACGATGCGCCCATCGCGGGCAGTGATGAGGTCGTGGGGCTGGACGGAATGGGTGTGAGAGCCGACAATATAATCGGCTCCGGCATCCGCCAGCTCCTGCGCCATGCGGCGCATGGAGGCGCTGGGCTCGGTCTTATACTCCGCGTCCACGCCCCAGTGGATATAGGTCAGGACAAACTCGGCTCCGGCGGCGCGGGCCGCGGCGATGTCCGACGCCGCCCTGTCCGGCGCGTACTCGTTGAGCAGGGCGCGGCGGCCCTCATCGGTAAGGCGGGTCTCGTTGCGGTTATACCACGTGGACCAGGACAGCAGGGCAAGGCGAATGCCGTTGACCTCCACCAGCGCGAAGCGGCGCTCCGCCGGGCCGGCGAACAGGCCGGTGCGCATGAGGCCGGCATCATCGATGCGGTTCAGCGTCTCCCGAATGCCGGCGGCACCGCAGTCCAAGTTGTGGTTATTGGCCAGCATCAGGAAGTCGAAGCCCGCCTGACGCACCGCATCCAGAAACGACTGGGGCGCGTTGCAGTGGTATTTGCCGTCTACCTTATACTGCTCGCCGGTGTAGGGCGCGGCGGCGCAGAGCATGGTCTCCAGATTGCCGACGGTGAGGTCGGAGGCGGCGAAATAGGGTCGGACGAAGGCGAACACGTCGTGGAAATCCGTCCGGCCGCCGATGAGATGGGACTTGTAGAGCTTCTCCTCCGCCAGCATGTCGCCCACGCAGGAGATCAGCGCCTTGTCCTGCCGGAGGGCGGGCTTGCGGTACACCCCATCGGTGGACAGGGCGTAGCGGAAGCGGGGCGGGTGCTCCACCGGTTCGTAATGGGGCGGCTCCGCCTCGTAGATGCGGATGTCCGGCTCCGGCGGCGTCTGCGGCTTTTTTGTGTTCCAGAATGCCATAAGTGTGTCCTTTCTGCCTTGCGGCGTCAGGTTTGCTCCGTCGGGAGGGTCAGGAGGCTGCCGAACAGGCGGTCCGTCTCCGGCAGGCGCGCCGCGTCCAGCGCCGCGCCGGGGGTGAACGTCAGCTCGCCGAAGTAGACGCGGCCCTCCACGTCGTACAGGTCCACCCGCACGAAGGAGAACGGCTGCGACAGGCGGGCGGCGGCAGACAGCATGTGCGCCAGTCCCGCAGGGCGGGGCAGCGTGAAGTCCGGCGGCGCGGCCTGCCCGTCACGGGTGATGGGCAGGAAATGCCAGTCGGGGTCGAAGAAGTAGAATTTCGGCTTGCCATGGCTGCGGCCCTCGCAGACCAGAATGTAGCGGGGCTGGCCGTGGAAGCAGTAAATTTTGTAGTCGGGCAGGTCGTCGCCGTGGCCCAGAAACCGCTCGCAGACGATCTTTTTGGGGATGGGGCGGTACTGCAGCTCCGCAAAGTCCCGCCAGAAATCGTGGCGCAGCCACTTGTTCAGTGTGCGGACGGCGGCCTCCCTGTCCAGCGCGGACTTGTCGGGGCAGAGGATGTTGTAGCCGCAGCCGTGGTTGCATTTCAGCACGAAGGCGTGGGGCAGGGCGTCCCAGGGGATGTCCCGGGGGCGGTCCCACGCGCCGTACAGCTCGTTGAGGATGTCGCCGCAGCCGCAGGACTCCACATAATCGCGGACGGCGTACTTGTCGGCGCACCGGGTCACCAGCGGGTCGCTGCCGTAGCGCCGCAGCTTCAGCCACATCAGCTTTTCGTTGAGCGTCCGGGGTGTGCGGAGGTCCAGCGGGCGGCCGAAGGTGCGGCGGAAGCGCCAGCGGCTGCACAGCACGGGGCTGATGGGCGCCAGCAGGTACATGGCGCGGGCCTCAATGCGGGTCAGGAAGCTCATAAATCAGAACGTGTGGTGGCAGTTGGCAAAGACCTTCTGGATGTTCTCCGCGCCCAGGCGCTCGATGGAGCGGCCCTCGGCCCGCAGGTCGCGGCCCAGTGCGGCGGAGGCGATCTCAATGAGGGCGGTACACACCGGCGTGGGGATGCTCAGGTGCCGGCCCAGAGATTCCAGCATCACCAGACCCTGGGGCACGTCCTCGGAGATGTAGCGGGAGTCCACCACCACGGGGCCCTTGGCGCGGTACGGCGAGGCGGCGTACTCCTCGAACACGGCGCGGGCGTCGATGGAATCGTCCAGGCTGTTGCGGTACTTGCAGGCGTCGAAGTAGTTCAGGCGCTCGTAGCCCAGATGCTCCAGCACGTCCATCTTCTCCTTGTCCAGCTGGTCCAGAATGCGGTAGACGCTGGGAGTCCAGACCTCCCAGTACATGCAGTAGTCGCCCTTTGTCTTTTCGATGCGGGGGATGCTCATCACCGCACCCACTGTGTGGACCATCATGTTGGGGTTATGCAGGGCGGCCTCCACCACGGAGGACAGGTAGACATAGTGGAACTGCATGGACTCCAGCATGTCCCTGACCTTGGGCAGGTTCTCCACGGGGTACACACCCACGGGGTTGCGGACGTTGCGGAAGCCCACCCGCACGAAGCCGGTATCGTCCACGCGGCAGTCGATGGTGGAGCTCTCGCCCTCGATGATGGTCAGATCCTTGTCGGGGCAGTGTCTCAGGAAGTAGGCGGTGGAGAAGTAGCCCGGGGAGATAAGCACCACCTGGCCCTTCCGCAGCAGCGGCGCGATGCGCTGGATCAGCTGCTCGTGGACGTTGGTCTGGGTGGTGATATAGACCAGGTCCGCCGTGGCGACAGAGGACAGGTCAGTGGTAACGGCGTGGATGCGCGCCGTCTGCTCCTCGCCCTCCTGCCAGAGGGTGATCTCGTTGTTGTGGGCACAAACATAGTTGAACGTCTCGTTGTGCATGGAGTGGGACGTTTTGACCAGCGTTACCTCGTGGCCCTTCAGTGTCAGGTCGGCCGCGTTGGCGCAGCCCATGTTGCCGGCGCCCAGAATCGTGATCTTCATATGGTAGCTCCTCCTTTGTACGTTATGGATGCAGGTGCAGCCGCTTGTTCTTGGCGGCGATCTTGTCCTTGAAGTAGTTCTGGATCGTGTCGCCATAGTAGGCGCAGCGGTTCAGATCCTGATATTTGTTGATCTCCAGGATGCGGATGCCCTGAGACGAGATGGCCACGTCAAAGCCCAGATACTCCAGCTGGCCGAAGTAATTGCAGATGTCGGTCAGTGTCTGCTTCACCTTGTCCCACTCCGGCAGCTGGCCCTCAATGAGCATACCGGTATCCGGATGGTTGGGGCAGGATGTGATGACGTGGTTCTTCAGCTGGGTGCCATCGTAGAAGCGGCCGGTGTCCACATCCACCTTGGCAGACACGCCGCCGTACCCCAGGTTATCGGTGAGCTTGGTGGAGCCGGTGCCGATGCGCATGTAGGCATTGGCGATATAGGGGTCGCAGCCGGTGGGATTCAGGACCATGACGCGGATGGTGTTGACGGAGCCCGGGTAGAGGGGGCGCAGCTCCTCGTGCATGGTCAGGAACTCTGTGACGTTGTAGTAGCGGTCCAGGCTCCGGAGCTTGGTGAGCACCGCATCGCGGTCCACCTCGTCGTGGTTGATGTAGTACTTGCCGTCGGCGTAGGAGAGCTTGCAGAAACCGTCGCCGTGCTCGCCGGCGCTCTGCTTCAGAGCCAGCGTGCCCTCGTGCTCCAGCAGGGAGACGATGCCCTCAAAGCTGGAGGGGTACTCCGCAGGGCAATCCTCCATGCGCAGGGCGTAGGGGACGCCATTGCGCTGCATGATGTGGTAGTAGTAGCGGGGCGCCGCGTCCTTGAAGGGTTCAATGACGTGGCGGTAGGTCATCTTGTCGTCGATCCACTTCTGATAGTGATTGTTGATGGGGCACAGCCAGTGGTAGTCGCGGTCGGACAGGAAGTCGCGCCAGTTGTCCTCCGTCAGCTGGTACTGGTCGATGCGGAAGGAGTAATAGCCGCGGCGGTAGCTCCACAGCTTTTGACGCAGGGTGGTGTTGTGGAAGTTCCGCAGGTCATCGAGAACGCCATTGACGTACTCGTGGAGCATATAGTCCCGATAGCCCGGGCGGCAGCACACCTTTTTGAACAGCTTCCAGCCCCGGTCCTGAATGCGCTTCACCGTGACGACGGGGCGGGGATAGCAGCGCTCGTCCCGCTTGCGGCAGAGATAGGCCGTGCGCCCCGGGTCGGGGTCGGTCAGCGGAATGCAGCAGGGCGGGTGCGGGGTTGCAGCTCATGACGCACAGGCCCTTGGCGGTGATGCGGAAGTGGATGGAGTAGTACTCCAGCTGGGGCATGAACAGGCAAAACTCCCGTATCTGGGCGGACACCGACTGCCACAGGGGCAGCTGCTTGTCGTCATCGAACACACCGGTGACGGGGTCTGCCTGCACCGTATCGCCATCGCGGTAGACGATGCGCAGGTCCACGATCCGGGGGTCCGTCAGCTGCTCGTTGAGGATGACGGCGCGCAGCTCCGTCATGTCGGCGCCGCAGACCGCCTGCTCCGCGTCCAGAATGTCCACCAGCTCCATGAGCACGTAGTGATGGCGGCGGTTCTGCAGGGTGTACAGCAGGGCCTCCTCCGTCACGGGACGGCGGTTCATGATATAGTTTACGCCATCATAGGCCAGGCGGAAAAACGGCGCACCGGCGTGGTAGGAGGCGGGGCGGAACAGCAGGCGGCCCTTCTCCCGCAGCAGACGCAGCAGCTCTCGGGCATCGCCGCCGGCATAGCCCGCGGGACAGTCCGGCATCCGGACGATCACGGCCTTGTCATCGCGGCGCAGCACGTGGTAATACATCTCCGGCAGGTACTGCGTCACGCCGGTAAGGCAGTAGCGCAGGGAGGGTACGTCCTCGATCCACTTCTTATAGCTGTTATTGACGGAGCCCAGAGAAATATAGTCGCGGTCGGACACGAAATCCCCGCAGTTGGCCTCGGTCAGGCCGTACTGGTCGATGCGGTCATAGAGGAAGCCGTTGCGGTGGGCCCAGCGCATCAGCTGCGGTTCGGCGTAGGGGTTCTCCAGCGTGTCGGCCTTCTTCTGCCTGTTCCATGCCTTCAGCGTACCGGAGGAGTAGCCGCGTTTGCCGTACCAGTACTGGTGATAGGCGAAGTCTCCGACCTTTTTGGCGGGACTCAGCAGCTTTTCGCAGAGCTTGCCGGCCTTGCGGAGGGGACGGTTGACGTATACGTCCTCCTTCACCATCTCCGGAAAGGCGCAGTTACGGAAAAATGCCTCCCGCAGGGCGGGCAGATCCGCGTCAGGGCAGCGGCGCTTCAGCTTCAGGATGTCCACATAGGTGTCGGATGCCCGGGCGCCTGTGAGCCGCGCATCGGTGCGGCTCATGGCCTGAAGGTACAGCGGGTGCTGCTCCCGCTGGTAGGCGTGCAGCAGCTGGAAAAAGCGGCTGCGCTCCTCCCTGCGGTCCACGCTCTGGCCGGACTGCTTCCGGCGGTAGCGCTCCGCGCAGACCTGAGTGTACGTAGCTTCATTGGGCTCCCGCAGGAATGTCTCGAAGCAGTCGGTATATCGTTCGGCGGTGTGTTCCATGTTCTGGTCCCCCTGTGTTATATAGTATTCCCCGGCGCGTATGGCCGGCGTGAAAAGTGTCTGGTTCGTTACCGCAGCTGCGGGCCGTGCTCCTGCCGTCGGGCGCGGAGGTACACCAGCGCCGTCGCCGTGACCGGCGCGTAGGCGTAGATGTGCCACAGCAGCTTTTTGGCCCGCGGCGAGGTGCGGTAGCCCTCCGCCGT
>OBAO01001825.1_pt1 | contig 10974 bp, 10 predicted proteins | sample 1517541 | NCBI WGS metagenome assembly OBAO01 (sample SAMN04571698, study PRJEB22368) | human gut metagenome | biome: human gut; material: stool | host: Homo sapiens | place: Luxembourg | collected 2012-08-10
ATCTTCTCGATATAGCGCCCGTAGGCGCGCGCCTCGTCGAGGTCGGAGAGCACCTGCTCGATGGGGTTGATGGAGAACTTTTTGTCCTTGTACATCGTGCAGAACGCACATTTGTTGTGGCTGCACCCGAGCGTGCACTGCACGATGAGGCTGCGCGCCTCGCTGGGGGGACGGTAAACGGCTCCCGAATAATGCATCAGGGTTCCTCCTTACAAAATCAGCCGAGCTTGGCCTGGCACTTGTCCATGAAGCGATCCACGGTGATGACGGCGCGCTGGTGCGTGCCCTCGCCGATGAGGCCGGCGGTGTCGGTCGCGGTGGCCTTGAAGTCGACCATCTTGCCGTTTGCGGAAATATCCGTGACCTCGACGGTAACGGTGATCTCCATGCCAACGGGCGAGGGGGAGACATGGGAGACCTCGACCTTGGTGCCGACGGTGCTCTTACCCTCGGGCAGCTCCTGCTGGAGATAGGTGAAGGCGGCGTTTTCGACCATCGCGACGAGATACGGCGTGCCAAACACCGGCAGACCGCCGCGGTCATGTCTTCCGTGACAACCTTCTTGACGGTAAAAGTATCTCCGATTTTCATCTTAAAAAACTCCTTTACGATATTACTTGGCAGCTTTGACCTTGATCCAGAGCTTGCTCAGCTCGCGCATGAGGGTCTGGTTGTCGTGGAACATCTCGTCCTTGTCGTAGCCGCTGCGGGGAAGGTAGGCGGCATTGTCCGCGTAGAGATCCTCAGACGAGGTCATCTCTTCAAACACTTCCGCGTTGGGAGAAGTATAACCCACCGTTTCGGTGTTGTCAAACGCGGCTTCATAGGTGAGCATGTAGTTGATGAACTCGTGGGCGAGCTTGGGATTCTCGGCATTTTGGGGAATGACCATGGCATCGCACCAGATGTTCGTGCCCTGGGAGGGCATATAGAAGCTCATGTCTTCGTTTTCATCAAGCACCACGGCCGCGTCGCCGGAGTAGACAACGGCGATGTCCTTGTAGCCGTTCATCATGCCGTCGATGACCTCGTCGGTCACGTAGACGGGGGACATGGTGTTGTTCATCTGCAGGAGCCACTCATAGGCGTCGTTGATCTCGTTGGGGTCCTCGGTGTTCATCGAGTAGCCCAGCGCCTTGAACGCCATCATAAACGAGTCGCGCTCGGAATCGTAGATGTAGATGTGACCGGCGTAGTCGGTGTTGCGCAGGACCTCCCAGCCCTCGCTCTCGATGACGGCAGGGTCGACATTCTCGTGGTTGTAGACGAGACCGACGCTGCCCCAGAAGTAGGGGATGGAGTACGTGTTGTCAGGATCATAGCTCATACCGAGCACGGCATCGGACATGTTCTCCATGTTGGGGATCATGCTCTTGTCAAGCGGCTGGAGGAAGTCCTCGTTCATCAGGCGTTCGATCATGTAGTCGGACGGAATGATGACATCGTAGCGGTCGCCGGCCATGAGCTTGGTGTACATCATCTCGTTGGAGTCGAAGTTCTCGACGATGACGCGCACGCCGTACTGCTTTTCAAAGTCGGAGATGACGTTCTCGCCGAGGTACTCGCCGGGGAGATAGAGCTTCAAAACGTTGCTGCCGTACTTCTCGACAGCCGCGGCGCTCTTGTGCTGCTGGGAAAGGCTCGCGCCCACGGTGCCGCCGACAACGGCCAGCACCAGCACGGCGGCAACAGCCGCCATGGCCTTGCGGCTCACGGCGCGGGAGGACTTGCCGTCCTTTTCGCGCTTTTCACGCATGATCGGCACGATGTTCACGACGCCGAGCACCAGCGTAATGAGAAGAATCACAATGGTAGAAAGGGCGTTGATGGACGGGTTGACGCGCTTGGACATCGTGTAGACCAAAATCGAAATGTTGTTGACGCCGTTGCCCGTCGTGAAGTACGAGATGACGAAGTCGTCAAAGCTCATCGTGAACGCAATGAGCGCGCCGGAGATGATACCCGGCTTGATCTGCGGCACAATGACTTTCGTGAGCGCCTGGAACGGCGTTGCGCCAAGGTCCATCGCCGCGTCGATCAGGTTAGGGTCGAGCGAGCGGAGCTTCGGCGTAACGGAGAGCATCACGTAGGGGATACAGAACATGATATGCGCGATGAGCAGCGTGCCGAAGCCTTTTTTGACCGTGAGGACGCTGAAAAACATCAGAAGTGAGATGGCCGTGACGATATCGGGGTTCATCACGGGCAGGTCGTTGATGCGCTCGACCATCTTCTGCACAACCTTGCGGGATTTAGAAAGGCCGATGGCCGTGATCGTGCCGACGACTGTCGCGACGACCGTCGCGATGACGGCGATGATGACCGTGTAGAGCACAGCCTCCATCATCGTCGAGTCTGCGAACATCTTTTCATACCAGCGCAGCGAGAAGCCGCCGAACTTCGTCAGCGAGCGGGAATCGTTGAACGAAAAGATAATGATATAGAGGATGGGGAGGTAGAAGAAGAGCATCGTGAGCGTCAGGATGATCTTCGAGCCGACAGAGGTTTTCTTTTTCATGCGCTTCTCACTCCTTTCCCTGCGAGGCGACCTGAACGTCCGCCTTGCGCGTCAGCCACATCGAGATCATGATGATGACCGCCATGATGAGCGAGATGGCCGAGCCGAAGTTCCAGTCGCCAGTGGTGAGGAACTGCGTTTCAATGATGTTGCCGACGAGGACGTACTGTCCGCCGCCGAGAAGCTTCGGAATGAAGAAGCTCGACACCGCGGGCAGGAACACGAGCGTGATGCCGGAGATCACGCCGGGAAGCGAGAGCGGCAGCGTCACGCGCAGGAATGCCTGCACCGGCGTTGCACCGAGGTCGTTGGCGGCTTCCAAAAGGCTCTTGTCCATCTTGGCAAGGGACGTGTGGATCTGCAGGATCATAAAGGGGATGAAGTTATAGACCATGCCGAGGATGACGGCAAAGCTCGTGTGGATCATCGACACGGGGCCGATGCCGAACCACGAAAGGATCGTGTTGAAGATGCCCTCGTCCTGCAAAATGCCCATCCAAGCATAGGTGCGCACCAGCATGTTGACCCAGGTCGGCATGGTGATGAGCAGAATTAAGATCGTGTTGCTGCGGCCGCCGCGCTGCGCGATGACGTAGGCGATGGGGTAGCCGAGCGCAACGCAGATGAGCGTTGTGATGAGCGCGATATAGAGCGAGCGCAGCAACACATCCATAAAGACCTTGTCCGTGACGAAGCGGGCAAAGTTCTCAAAGGTGAACTGGAATGTCAGCACCGAGTTGCCGGAGGTCGTGAAGGCATAGAGCACGATCAGAAGCATCGGCACCACGATGATCGCGATGATCCACGCGATATACGGGTAAGTCATGGAACGAAAGCGCTTCACCACTGGCCCTCCTTCTTCATCACGTGGATGTCCTCGGGACGGAAGACAAGGCCGACCTGCTCGCCCTCTTCAAAGGCGTGGGTGGTGGAGACCTTGTACTCATAGCCCTCGGTGGAGAAGGTCACATCGTAAACGCCCGGGGTGATGGTCTCGGGGTCGAAGTCGTACTTGACATCCGTGATCTCGACCTGCTCGCCGTCTTCGAGGGACCACGCCGACGCGCTGGCCCAGGTCTCAAGATCGGTGTCGAGCGCGATGCTCTCCTGAATGTCCTCGACCTTTTTGAAGAAGTTCATCGCGTAAATTTCTTCCTGATAGACCTTGCTCTCGACGCGGTTCTGCGCTACGACGAGCACCTTGACGGTGATAGACGTATCGTTCGCGGTGGCAAAGGTCACGGTGTAGTTGCCGGTCTCGGGCTTGATGTCGTATTCGACGGTCTTGATGGAGATGGGCTCCTCGGTCTCGGCGTCCCACGCCTCGGCAGAGGCGAGGGCGACGACCTTGGCGTCGTCGAGCTCTTCGACGTCCTCCACGTCCAGAAGGAAGGCGTTCGCACTGATCTTCTCGCCCTTTTCCTCGTTGTAGACAGGGCGATCCTGCGAGACCTGCATCTTCACGGTGATGGACGTACCGACGCGCGTTTCGACCACGGTTTCATAGTGCATGCCCTTGAAAAGCTGAGACTTGACCGTGCCCTTGAGCATACCCTCGGCACGCGGGACAATGTCGAGGTGCTCGGGGCGGATGACGACGTCGACCTTTTCATTCTTATTGTAGCCGCGGGCACGGCAGGCGTACTTCTTGTCCTCGAACATGACGAGGTCGTCCTCAAGCATGACGCCGTCGATGATGTTCGTCTCGCCGATGAACTTGGCGACGAATTCGTTGACGGGGGTGCGGTAGATTTCGGTCGGCGTACCGATCTGCTGAATTTCACCCGCATTCATGACGACGATCTTGTCGGACATCGTCAGCGCCTCTTCCTGATCGTGCGTGACGAAGATGAACGTGATGCCGACCTCCTGCTGGATGTATTTGAGCTCCTGCTGCATCTCTTTGCGGAGCTTTAAGTCGAGCGCGCCGAGCAGCAGCACGCTTGGCTCGTTAACGAGCGCGCGGGCGATGGCGATGCGCTGCTGCTGGCCGCCGGAGAGCTCAGTCACGTTGCGGTGGGCATAGTCCTCAAGGCTCACAAGGCGCAGCATACGCATGACTTTCTGCTCGATGACGTCCTTCGGCTCCTTTTTGAGCGTCAAGCCAAAGGCAATGTTGTCGTACACGTCCATGTGGGGGAAGAGGGCATACTTCTGGAAGACGGTGTTGATCTCGCGCTTGTAGGGCGGGACGCTGACGATGTCCTCACCGTCGAAGAGCACCTTGCCCTCGCTCGGCTGCAAAAAGCCGCCGAGGATGCGCAGCAGTGTCGTCTTGCCGCAGCCCGAGGGGCCGAGCAGCGTGACGAACTCATTTTCGTAAATGTCAAGAGAGACGCCCTTGAGAACGACCTGTCCGTCCTCAAAGCTCTTGACGATGTTCTTGAATTGAATGATCTTTTTCTTTTCTTCGGCCATTTCCAATATCCTCACAATTTTATAGAATAGTAGTTAAAAAAGCGGGGGCGTGCAGACCCAGAGGACGCGCGCGGTGGTCTTGCGTTCATTTTTGAGGTAGTGGAACGTTCTGCCGTGGAGATAGAACGTTTCGCCGCGGCGCACAACGCTGCGTTCGCCGTCGCACTCTAAAATGACGCTGCCGTCAAGCACGTAGCCGAACTCCTCGCCGTTGTGCGGCTCGACCTCGAACGATTCGCCGCCGGCGGGAAGTTCCAATAAAATGGGCTCCATCTGGTTTTTCTGCGTGTTGGGAACGATCCAGTTGACGGTGCAGTTCTCGCGCTCGTCGACGAAAAAGTCTTCGTAGCGGAAGACAAACTGGTCGTTTTTATCCTCCTGGAAGAATTCCGAGAGGTTGGTGCCGAGGGCCTCGAGGATATCGCTGAGCGAGTCGATCGAGGGGGAGGTGAGGTCGCGCTCTAACTGGGACAAGAACCCCTTCGTGAGCTCGCTTCGGCTGGCAAGCTCCTCCAGAGTTAGTCCCTGTCGCGTTCGCAGCTGCTTGATCTTATTGCCGATGTCCATGCACATGCCTCCTCGTTTGATATACTAAACTTTTGGTCAGTTTTTGCTAAACCGAAATCATTATACACACAGCGCGCAAAATTGCAAGAGTATATTTAACAAAAAGTTCAATATTTTGAACTTTTGCAAAATGAGAAAGCGGAGAGCCATGTTATGGCTCTCCGCTTGTGGGATTTAACCAAAGTACTTCTTTTGAAACGGGACCTCGTCCACCTGAAATTCCTGCCCGCGCAGGTATTCGAGAATGCCCGCATCGGTGGGGAAGTCGAAACACAGGCGGTAGGAGTAGAGCGCCTGATGCGTTTCGCCATATTTGCGGTTCACGCTGCCGACGCCGTATTTGCCGTCGCCGAGCAGGGGATGGCCGAGGTCGGCCATGCTCGCGCGGATCTGATGCGTACGGCCCGTGAGCAGCTCGACCTCCAGAAGCGACAGCTCGCCGCGCGTCTGGAGCGTTTGGTATAAGGTGATCGCGCTGCGGCCGTCCGGCACGGGGCGGTGGTAAACGCGGACGGTGTTGCTCTTCTCGTCCTTGCGCAGAAAGCACTCGATGCGGCCCTTCGGCGGCTCGACGCAGCCGAGGGCGATACATAAATAGTATTTGGCGATCTCGCGGTCGCGAATCTTGTCGTTCAGGATGCGCAGCGCTTCAGCGTTTTTCGCCGCGATGACGATGCCGCCAGTGTTGCGGTCGATGCGGTTGCAGAGGGCAGGGGTGAAGGCGTTCTCCTCGCGTGGCCGCCACTCGCGCTTTTGATAGAGGTAGGCGAGCATGTGGTTGACGAGCGTATTGACTTTCTCGTGCTCGTCGGCGTGGGCAAGCATTCCCGCGGGCTTGTCGAGCAGCATGATGTTCTCGTCCTCGTAGACGATCTTGAGCCGCGGCGTCGTGATCGTGAGGTAGACGTTTTCCTCGCTCGGCGACTCGAAAAACTCATCGTTGATGTAGCACTGTAAAATATCGCCCGGGACGAGCTTCTGGTCGCGCTGGGCGCGCGCGCCGTTGACCTTGATGCGCTTTAGGCGGATGTACTTCTGCGCGAGCGACGCGGGGAGCAGGGGGATGGCCTTGCCGAGAAAGCGGTCAAGCCGCTGATTTTCGTCATTTTTTCCGATGTGAAACTCCCGCATGGGCGGCACCTCCGCTTGCGCAGCGCGCGATTTTCTGCTATTGTACGATAGCGGGCAAAAAAAGTAAAGAAATCCTGTCAAAATTTTTGCCGCAACCGTGAAAAAAGTATTTGACAATCGAGAAAACGTCCTCTATAATATCACTCGTGTCATTGCGAGGTGTAGCATGGTTTTAGATGTAAAACGTATCATTAACACCCCCGGAGGCAGAATTCCCTTTGACTTTACAGAGGACTTTTCTGATGTGGACTTCGGCGGCGTGTGTCCTGCGGTTCGGCCGGTCTCAGTGGTAGGGCAGGCAGAGAACATTGCGGGGATGCTGCGGTTGCAGTTTGACCTGACTACAACGCTTTCCGCCGTGTGCGATCGCTGCGGAGCGCCGTTTGATCTTCCGTACAAGGTCCCGTTTGAGTGTCTGCTCGCTGAGGAGTTGGAGGAAGACGACAACGACGATATCCTGCTGCTGGACAACGGAACCGTTGATCTCAGCGAGCTGGCGCGGGAGACGTTCATCCTCAATATGCCAAGCAAGACCCTTTGCCGCGAGGATTGCAGGGGCTTGTGTTCCGGCTGCGGCGTCAACCTCAACTATGAGAAGTGCCGCTGCAAAAAGGAAGTCGACCCCAGGTTAGCAGCCCTCGCAAAGCTTTTGGAACAATAAATTCGCTGTTCATTCAGCTTAACTTTAAGGAGGTGTCAACATGGCAGTCCCCAAGGGGAAAGTATCCCGTCAGAGACGTGATAAGAGACGTTCTTCTCACTGGAAGCTCACCGCTCCCGCGCTCGTTGCATGCCCGAAGTGTGGCGCTCTGCACCAGCCTCACAGAATGTGCCCGGAATGCGGTACCTACAACGGCCGTCAGGTCAAGGTCATCGAGTCCAAGGTCGCAGCCGAATAATTGATTCGGAACGAAAATCGTTAAGAAAAGCTGAGTGGAACTCCACTCAGCTTTTTCTTATGCGCTTATGTTAAGTCTCCAAGAGAAAGATATATGTTATTTACTGCATTCGCTATAGATTTCATTTCATTACTCTGTGGCATTCCAGAGGCAAAAGCATAAAATGCATTTTCGCCCATTTTCCAAGCGTCCTTATACTCGGACTGTTTTCCATCCAAGTAATTGTTCAGATCATCCATTAAATTCATCCAATAGTCATCCCAATTAAAATCAGAAGCACTGAAATCAATATTCCAATCGTATGATTAGCTCCTATTAGGAAAACACACTGTCAAAGGGGTATGTAGCGGGGGTTAGCCCGCTACTGCGGGTTTTGTGGTGTTGATTTCAATGTATTCTGCTATGCGTCTAAATTCATCCGCAAACTTAAATCTCACACTAATGTTTCCATTCTCATAAACCTTGATATGGTCGATCAGCTCAACGAGAAGTTCCCGGGAAAGCTGGTCGATATTTTGATGTTTTGTAAATGCCACCAATGCGGGATGTTCACTCTTTACACCGTTTGCCAGTTCCGCCCGTTCAGCGTTCAGCCGGGCCAGCACATCCGTAAGAGCGATAATCTGTCGTTCATAATCGGCTTTCATATCCCGGTAGTCCTGCTGGGTAATTTCCCCGTCTTTCCAGTCTTGATAAAGGGACTGCTTGTAGCGGCTGATTTTTGCCAGTTCCCGCTCTTTCGCAGCAATCAGTTCTTCCAAACGGATGGACTGGCTCTTTTTGACTGGGGCGGTGTTAATGCGGGCAATCATTTCCGAGTATGAAACAGCCAGATGGATTTGCTGTTGTACCGCAAAGAGGACAGCGGCCTCCAGACGGTTATGCTTGATTGAGTGCATTGTGCAGGCTGTCCGGGAGCGGTTCTTGTAGGTGGAGCAGGCATAGTACACATTATTGTTGTTGCCTACGCTCCGGGTAATTGCCCGCCCACAGTCAGCACATTTCAGAAAACCGCTGAACAGGTGGACTTCCCGGCCTTTTGGAGAAGTACGGGTATCACGCTGTAAAAGAGCCTGTACCTTATCAAAGGTTTCATAATCAATGATTGACTCATGCGTACCAGCTACTTCCACCCATTCTTCACGGGGGACGCTTTCAACCTCGTGTACCTTGTAGCTTTTTACCCGACTGCGCCCCTGTGCCAAATCCCCGGTATAGGTGGGGTTCGTAAGAATGGAGTGGATCATGCGGGCTCCCCACATAGGATCGTCATATCCCCTTGTTGAAACGGGTATGCCCTTTTGCAGTTTATAAGCCGAGGGGCTGGGTACGCCGTGTTCATTCAGATACAAAGCGATGGCCCGTTTCGATGTCCCTTTTAGGAACAAAGAGAAAATCAGTTTGACGATTTCAGCGGCATCGGGATCGATGATTAACCGGTGCTTGTCCTTTGGGTGCTTCACATATCCATAAGGAGCAAATGCGCCGATGTACTGACCGTTGCGCCGCTTGTAGTCAAATACCTGGCGAATTTTCTTTGAGGTCTGGTAGCAGTATTGATCGTTCATCACATTTGTAATCGGGACGATAATACTGGAAACGCTGTCCGGGTTGAGATAGCTGTCCACATTTTCAGCAAGACTGATAAAACGGACACCCATCTGAACAAACAGGTTATCAATCAGACTTCCCGCATCGCTGTAATTTCTTGCAAAACGGGAAAGGTCTTTTACTACCACGCAGTTTATTTTCCCGCTCATTACATCGGAAAGGAGCCGCTGGAAATTCTCCCGGTTGGCGTCCGTTCCTGTGTGTCCATCGTCTACATATTCGGAAACACTTTCAAATTCTCCGATATGCTTCTGGTAAAAGTCATTGAGCAGATCACGCTGGTTGATGACGCTGTTGCTGTCGTCCTTTCCCTTTTTCAAGTCCTCTTTGGAAAGCCGGATGTATTCGCCCAGCCGCCAGCGGCGGACGGTATAAGAGGGAGAGAAACTCTGTTGCAATCCTCTGTTTTTTGTTCGTGCCATTGTTCCTCCTTCCCTATCACATTACATCTATATTATACCTCTGCCCGGGCGGGACAACAAGGATGCCTCCGCCTCGGGACACTTTGTCTCGAAGTAGTAACGGGCCATAACCGAAGTTACAGCCCGCTTTTTTGCCGGAGCAGGAAGTCCGTCAGCGTGTCCTGCAAGGACGGCCCGCTTTCCGCAAATTCAATTTTTACACCGATCCCGCCGATGCAAAAGCAGTATGGATTTTCTACCGCCTGCAAAAACAGAGCGATCCGCTCCTCTCGGGGGAGAGAAGTGTCAAAGGTCATACCGCTCACATCCGGCAGGGACTCGGGAGCCACTGCGCCGATGTCAACGCTTTTCATTTGTTCCAGTTCCTTTGCCGTTAATCTCACGGTAAAACCTCCTTATCAAATAATAGGATACGCCTCCCGCATATCGTGGGGAAACGCAAGAGGGCAGCACCTAAACGATGCTGCCCTCTTGCCTCACTCCATGTAAGTATAAAATAGAGAACGCCGCTCCCATTTTCTTGCCCTGTCAAAGACAACCATGCTCAGAGCGGCGTTCCCTCGCAGATAAGAGGGCGGCCCGGAGGGTCAGGCGGCCAGCCTGTCCTATGCCGGATCGTGGCCGTGGGGTGGCCCGGCCCAGTTGCGGTGTTGGTGTTGTTCGCTCGTTCTTCCAAAGAAAAAGTCACAGCGCACCCGCCGCCCGGCTCCCCGGACTATGCCCGGGGCCGCCGCTGTTTATCTGCGGAAAGAAGAATATCTCCTTTCATAAACCGAGACATTTTTTCATCATTTCCAAGTGGGGAAAATGAAAAAATCAAAAAGTTTTTTTCATGCGCTCAAGGCCACGCTTGATCGACTGGCGGACAGACTCCTCGTGTACGCCCTCGGCCTCGGCAATTTCCTTGATGCTCTTTCCGAGAATGATGTGGGCATCAATCCTGCGACCCTGGATCTCCGGTAAAGAGTTGAGTGCGTTCCACAGACGGATGAACAGCTCCATGCGCTCCAGAAGCTCCTGGGGCGTTGGCTCATGCAGGCAGGCGGAATATTCGATCCCGTCATCGCAGTCCAGAGAATACTGCGCCTTATGCCGGGAGAGCCGCCGCTGGTAGGCCATTTCGTGCCGGGCATCGGCCACAAACACTTCGGCTACCTCGTCAGAAACCTCGATAAACTGATCCTGTGTGTACCAATAATAAAAATCCTTCAGATTGATTGTAGTCATAAATAAACCTCCGTTTCGGTGTTGGGTGGATGAGTGACCGAAACGGGGCTTGGCGGGGAGCGGCACCTCGGGGAGCCGCCCCGCACCTCGGGACAATTTGTCTCGAAGTACAAAAAAGCGCCCGCACAGCAAGACACTATGCAGACGCACGAAATTGCATTATCATAATTGTACTGATATA
>OBAO01001827.1_pt1 | contig 10963 bp, 5 predicted proteins | sample 1517541 | NCBI WGS metagenome assembly OBAO01 (sample SAMN04571698, study PRJEB22368) | human gut metagenome | biome: human gut; material: stool | host: Homo sapiens | place: Luxembourg | collected 2012-08-10
AATCCTAATATACGCTTTACAGAGGTCTCCATCTCACTACGAGAGATGGCACCCTTATCATAAGCCTTCTTTACACGATCAGGATATCCATTTCCCATCTTAAGATCATTTCCGGCTTTTGTCTCCTTGTAATGCTCGCCACAGGTCCACCAGTCGGTTGTGACCATTCCTTCATAGCCCCACTCATCACGCAGTATTCCTGTCAAAAGGTCCTCGCTTTCAGAGGCTCTGTAGCCGTTTATCATATTGTAAGAGGACATAATAGCCCATGGATTATCATTCTTTACAATCATCTCAAATGCCTTCAGATAAATTTCTCTGGCAGCTCTTTCTGAAACGCGTGAATCGCTGTTTTTGCGGTTGGTTTCCTTGTTGTTCAAGGCAAAGTGCTTGAGTGTGGCACCGACATTGTTTGACTGGATTCCGCGTACCATGGCACCTGCGAGCTTTCCTGTTACGAATGGATCCTCTGAGTAGTACTCGAAGTTACGTCCGCAGAGAGGACTTCTGTGAATACAGATGGCAGGGGTGAGCCACAGTGCAAGGTTGTTTTCCTTTAATTCTTCACCGCCGGCGCGTCCTACAGCCTCTAAAACATCCGGGTTCCATGTGCATGCAAGCAGTGTGGAGCATGGAAACGCAGTGGTGCATATACCGACTTCAGGCGCTATGCGCACTCCTGCAGGACCATCTGCTGTCATGACAGAAGGAATACCGTATTCAGGCATATTTCCGATACCGAAGGTATTTGCAACACCTGTATTTGGCTGTCCGCCGAGCAGATGAATGAGTTCATCGATGGAAAGCTCTGATACAAATTCATCAAGCGTGATACGTCCTTCCACAACATCCATGATGTCGTGACTGCCGTTTTTAGCCATGCCATCGGCAAAGCGGAAGTATGGGATGGCTCTCTGACCGGGAGCAACACCCTCTGTCAGGGAAGGGTCAATGTTGCCAATAGCTGAGTAGTCGGTGTCAACAGGCTCACTTTGAGGCAGAGCTTCATAGCTTCCGTCAGCGAGCATTCTCTTTGGCAGACTTGTAGGAACCAGCTTTGCTGAAAGCTGCTCGGTAATTACATCATGATTTAATATATATGAGTAATCAGCTTTTGTCACGTCACGGACGCTCGTTCCAACGTATATATCATATGAACCGGCTTCAAGTACATATGCGGATTTTTTAACCTTTCCAAGGTCATCATATGATGCCATATCGTTTATTTTCCATGTGAGGATCATAAGCTGTGATTCACCCGGCTGCAGTTCTCTTGTCTTTTCAAAGGCTGCGAGCTCCTTTGCAGGCTTGCCAAGCTTTCCTTGTGGTTTAGCGATGTATACCTGAACAACCTCTTTTCCGGAGAATTTACCTGTATTTGTCACACGGACTTTTGCATAAAGCTTATTGGCCTCAGATGTACAGTTGGAATTCACAATGCCGGCAGAAACAGTCTCCACATCAAATGTGGTGTATGAGAGTCCATAGCCAAATGGGTATACAACCTTCTCGGCAGCTCCCGGAATTGTCTCGAAATAGCGGTATCCGACATATATATCATCGGTATAGTCCACATAGTTTCTTGACTCGTGGAAATTGTAAGTAGACGGATAGTCGTCGAGTGATTTGGCAAATGTATCGACAGTTTTTCCGGAAGGATTGCCATCTCCTACGAGAAGCTCAGCGGCAGCGAGCCCGCCTTCCATACCACCCTGTAAGGCAAGCAGTGCTGATTGAATCTGATCATCATAAGCAAACCAAGATGTATCAACCATTCCACCGACATTTAAAATCACGATTACATTTTTGAAACTGGCTTTTACAGTGTCAATCATCTCCTTTTCTTTTACGGAGAGACAGAAATCACCATCCTTAAAAAGCTCTGCCGACTTCTCGGTCATCTCGCGTTCGTATTCCCAGAGAGCCTTGTTGTTTGGGTCAATAACACTCTTTCTGTCCCAGCCTTCTCCGGAGTAGCGGCAGATTGAGATGATAGCAGTGTCGGTATATGCCTGTGCCTTGCTTAAAAGCTCAGCCGGTACATCCGGCTCTATAGTCATGCCGGGTACAGCACCGGCTGCATACTGCTTTTTAATGTCGTTGCGGTAGTAATCGCACAGCTCCTCAAATATGCTTATTTTCTCTTTTTGAAGCTTAAGTCCTTCGTAGAGATTGCGGATATATGCAACGGTTACATCACCGCTTCCGCCACCGCCCTTTACATAGTCGAAAGTACCCTTTCCAAACAGGGCTACCTTAGAACCCGCTGCAAGAGGGAGTACGTTGTTTTCGTTTTTGAGAAGTACCATGCCTTCCTTGGCAGCTTCCTTTGAAAGCTCTATGTGAGCCTTGCTTCCTGTAACTCTTTCACCATTTGCCCCAAGTGGAAGATTAGGAGTGAATTTGAATCGTGACCATTTGTTCATAGCAGATTACCTTTCTTATATTTTTATTATTTAAAGAGCTTCCCATACATTAATATGTCGGGAGCTTGTTCTTTTCGTACAAGATGATTGTAAATTATAAAAGCGATATATACAATTGTGATACTGACATTATTTTAGGTCGATATTGACTTTTTGCGTGAGAGGAGTATATTTTGAAGATAGAATTTCAAACTATGAATATTGTTTTCTTCGGAATAATTTGGATATGCTCAGGCTAATATAGCATGATTAAAGGGTCAAAAGGTATCATAGCATTAAATACGAAGTTTGATTTAGTAAGTTATGGAGAAAATTATGCAGCAATACACACACGAAAACGTCAGATCAATACCACATCTTCCAATCTACTGCGACAGATACGAGGACTACAGGCAGTTTTCACCGAGGCACTGGCATGACCATATAGAGATAATCTATGTAGTTTCCGGCTCACTGCAGGTTGTCTGCGGTGAAAATGAATATACATTGCAAGAAAATGAATTTTTTGTCATAAATTCAAATAAGATACATGGCACGCAAAGCTATGAAAGAGTCAGGGTGCTTCTGGTGCAGATACCGTATGCATATCTGGACAGCTACATAGACGATTACGGACATATAAGGTTTAGAGAGTGCTATGAGACCGAGCATGGCAGTAGAAAATATGAGCAGATGAAGTCTCTTCTTAAGTCGATAGCGCATATATACCGGAAAAAGGGCAAGGGCTATGAGCTTCGGCTTATGGCAAAAGTGAACGAATTCTTATATATTTTGTTTACAAATTATTCGTACAAAGAGATGAATGCGGGAAAAGAATCCAGACAGATAGCGCGCCTTAAGGATGTCCTTAGATATGTGGCGAAAAACTATCAGGAGCCAATAGCATTAAAGGAGGCGGCAGACATAGCCTCACTCAATCAGGATTATTTCTGCCGTATGTTCAAAAAATGCATGGGAGTTACATTTCTCGAGTATGTCAATCAGGTAAGAATCAATCACATACATGAGGAGCTTCTGGCAACTGAGGATTCCATCACGGACATACTGGAGCACAATGGATTTACGAATTATAAGGTGTTCAGCCGTATGTTTAAGGCGCAGTTTGGCATGACACCGAGGGAATTGCGGAAATTACAAGAAAATTAAAATGTCATGAATTTGATGTTTTTGTGCTTTTTTTTGTATATTTTAAGAACACTTAATCGTTATAGTAATGCTATGGTTACGGGTTACGCTGAAAGGTGTGGACAGTAACATGATGCGAGATAGCAAATAACTATAAATGAAAGGGATACTTTATGAAAAAAAGAGTATTATCAGCCATGCCGTCACAGACGTTTGAAGAGGGAGCGTTGGATGCGGCGCAGCAGACAGGCAAACTAAGCTATGATGGCTACAAAAAAGTGTGGAGCGATGAGTTTAATGGTGATTCATTAAACCGTGCTGACTGGAACGTGGAGACACATGAAAAAGGATGGGTAAATAATGAGCTGCAGGAGTATGTAGACTCGGCTGAAAACATTCAGGTAAAAGATGGAAAATTAATAATAAATCCGGTCAAAAAAGTTACTGATGGTGATACCGGCTCAACAAAAGAAGCAGCTTCCTATACATCAGGAAGAGTTTCAACACAGAATAAGCAGACCTTCATATATGGACGATTTGAATGCCGTGCAAAGGTTCCAAAGGGACAGGGATACCTTCCTGCATTCTGGCTTATGGCAAATGATGAGAATGTATATGGTCAGTGGCCAAGATGTGGCGAGATTGACTGCATGGAAGTAATGGGTCAGGAGACAAACAAGGCTTACGGAACCCTCCATTACGGAAATCCTCATTCACAGTCACAGGGTACATATATTATAACGGATGGAGCCGATTTCTCTGATGATTTCCACATATATACTTGTGACTGGGAGCCGGGGAAAATCACATGGTATGTGGATGGAGTTAAATACCACGAGGAGAGCGAATGGCACTCAACAACAGTAGGACAGGGAACACTTGCATATCCGGCACCATTTGACCAGCCATTTTACATTATCTTAAATCTTGCTGTTGGTGGAAGCTGGGTTGGAAATCCAAACGATGAGACAAGCTTTGAGAATAATCCATATGTGATCGATTATGTCCGTGTATATCAGAAGGATAGCTACGATGAAGATGTTAAACGCCCCGGTGAGATAAGTTTAGTTATGTCATGAATCTGATATTTTAAGAAATAATTTTGTATAATACACTGTTGCAAAAATGTATATTATATTACGAAAATGGATCACTGCTGAATATACGTTGGAGGCAGTTATAACCGTAGATCACATAATTAAGTAGAGAATGGAGTAATGAATATGAAATACGGATATTTTGATGAATCAAAAAAAGAATATGTTATTACAAGACCTGACACACCGGCACCATGGGTAAACTATCTTGGATCACCGGAGTATGGAGCAATTGTTTCCAATAATGCAGGTGGATACAGCTTTGCAAAGTCAGGTGCAAACGGAAGGCTTTTGAGATATGTGTTTAATCAGTTCGATGAGCCTGGCAGATATATTTATATCAGAGACAACGAGAGCAAGGATTACTGGTCAGCTTCGTGGCAGCCTGTAGGAAAGGATTTGAATGAATACAAGAGTGAGTGTCATCATGGAACAGCATACACAAAGATGATGGCTGATTACAGCGGTATTCATTCAGAAGTAAGATATTATGTTCCGCTGAACAAGACATACGAAGTGTGGAATTTGAGCGTGACGAATAATTCTGATAAGGCAAGAAGCCTTAATATTACAGGCTACGCTGAGTTTACAAACAACAGCAACTATGAGCAGGATCAGGTGAATCTGCAGTATTCACAGTATATTACAAAGACAGTATTTGTGGAGAACAGAGTGCGTCAGATGATCCATGCCAATCTTGACCGCATCGAGGATGGCAAGGAAATTGACAACAAGGATGTGGTAAACAGATTTATCGGACTTGCAGGAGCACCTGTTGACAGCTGGTGCGGTGACAGGGGAGAATTTCTCGGAGAATATCACAGATATGGCAATCCTGTCGGAGTAGAGAGCGGAAAGCTTAACAACCACGGCAACTACAACGAGAATAGCTGTGGAGCAATCACAACAGTATTGAAGCTGGCACCGGGCGAGACAAAGACAATAGCATTCTTAGTTGGAATGATAGATAATGAGACAGCAGGAAAGATTGTTGCTTCTTACACGGATACAAAAGCTGTCTGCGACAAAGAACTTGAGGAGCTTATCGCATACTGGCATGGAAAGTTATCACATTTCCAGATTAATACACCAAGTGATGAGTTCAACACAATGATCAATACATGGAACGCATATAACTGTTTCATGACATTTATCTGGTCAAGGGCTGCATCATTTACATACTGTGGACTCAGAAACGGATACGGATACCGTGATACAGTCCAGGATATTCAGGGTGTTATACACCTTGCACCTGAGATGGCTGTTGAAAAGATCAGATTCATGCTCTCAGCACAGGTTGATAACGGTGGAGGACTTCCGCTTGTCAAGTTTACACACAATCCGGGACATGAGGATACTCCTGACGACGCTTCCTATGTACAGGAGACAGGACATCCGGCTTACAGAGCTGATGATGCATTATGGCTTTTCCCAACTGTATACAAATATGTATCAGAGACAGGAAATGTAGCATTTATAGATGAGGTCATTCCATTCGCCAACAAGGATGAGGGAACGGTTTACGAGCATTTAAAGAGAGCAATTGATTTTTCGATGAACCACCTCGGAAAACATGGAATGCCTGCAGGACTTTACGCAGACTGGAATGACTGCCTGAGACTTGGTGCAGATGGAGAGTCAACCTTCGTAGCACTTCAGTTCTACTATGCAATGACTATATTAAAAGAGTTTGCAGCCTATAAGAAAGATGATGAATATATCGCATATCTTGATGAGAGCCAGGAAAAACTCGGAAAGATCATTCAGGAGCTTTGCTGGAACGAGGACAGATTTATCCGTGGATTTACAGGGGATGGACAGGTTATCGGAAAGCGTGATGATCTTGAGGCAAATATGTGGCTCAACCCACAGAGCTGGGCTGTTATAAGTGGATTTGCAAGTGATGAGCAGGCTGATAAGGCTCTTGAAATGGTATATGAAAGACTCAATACCGAGTATGGCGCCATTCTTATGGATCCTCCATATCATGCACACGCATTCGACGGAGCACTCGCAGTGATATACAATGCGGGAACTAAAGAGAATGCAGGAATATTCTCACAGTCACAGGGCTGGATAATTCTTGCTGAGGCACTTAAAGGACATGGAGACAGAGCTTTTAAGTATTTTATTGAAAATGCTCCTGCCGCACAGAATGACAGAGCGGAGATAAGAAGACTTGAGCCGTACTGCTATGGACAGTTTACTGAAGGAAAAGCAAGTCCAAACTTTGGACGTTCACATGTACACTGGCTCACAGGAACTGCTTCAACAGTCATGGTTGGATGTGTAGAGGGAATACTTGGTATGCGTCCTGATTTCTATGGACTTCATATTGCTCCGTCTATTCCAAAAGCTTGGGATGGATTCGAGATAGAGAAGGATTTCAGGGGATGCCATCTTCATATAGTTGTAAAAAATCCTGATCATGTTGAGAGCGGATGTAAGAGCCTTCTTGTAAACGGACAGGCGGTTGAAGGAGACTATATTCCAAAAGAGCTTCTTAGCGAGCAGACAGAGATTGAGCTTACCATGTAAATTTTCCGTAGGTGGGATAATGACTGCTATAGGATTGTATATGGTGTGTGAAAATTTGATTTGTAATTGTATAGAGGATTGATTGAAAATATGAAAGATATAGATTTTATAGACAAATACGGAACCTTCAGGATCAAAAATCCCGAAAACTACAGTGGACTGTATCTGCCGCTTGCAGGGGAAAAAGGGCTTAAATCAAGCATTACACCAACTCTCGGCGGAGACAGTAAAACAAGCCAGAATACCTTTCTTCTGGAACCTGTTAGTATAGAAAATCTCCACAACAATAAAGGCACCAGAAATTTCTGGTGTCGGATTGTGGGGAAGGGCTTCTGGTCAGTATGCGGATCATCTGCACAGCAGGAGGCCGACAGATTTACAGGTAATCAGGATGAAAGTGAGCTTGAGGCAGGTTTAATGTGGCAGAAGCTGCACCGTGCTTCAAAGATATATGGGTTAGAGGCCGACACGACATCATTTGTCACACTTGATGGAAGCATGGAAGTCATGCTTGTGGAGATCACTAACAAGACAGATGAGGCTATGGAGATAGTCCCAATCGGGGCAATCCCAATCTATGGCAGAAGTGCTGACAATATCAGGGATCACAGACATGTGACATCACTTTTGCACAGAATAGAAACCACACAATACGGCATTGAGGTTACACCTGTCCTCTCATTTGATGAGCGTGGACACCGGAAAAATGATATAAGCTACTTCGTATATGGATCATCCGGAAACGGAGAAAGTCCTGAGAGTTTCTATCCTACCGTTGAGCAGTTTATAGGAGAGGGAGGCTCTTTCCTTATTCCTGAGGCAGTCAGAACTGAAAAAACAGGTGCAAAGGCCGGAGAAAAATTTCAGGGAAAAGAAGCAGTCGGAGCAATAAAATTTGCAAACCGTATTATAAAACCGCTGGAGACGGTAAGCTATATCATGCTTGCAGGCCTTACGGAAAAAGAAAATGACATAAATGCCATTACCGGACGGTACCGCAGTGTACTTGAAGTAAAAGAAGAACTAAACACCGTCAAGAAACACTGGATAGACAAGGTAAATATTGATTTTGAGACAGGAAATGCCAAGGAGGACAATTATCTTAAATGGATATGTTTTCAACCTATCTTACGAAGAATATACGGCTGTTCGTTCCTTCCACATCATGATTATGGAAAAGGTGGAAGAGGCTGGAGAGATCTATGGCAGGACTGTCTTGCACTTTTACTTATGGAACCTTCGGATGTCCGCAGTATGATTATAAACAATTATGGCGGTGTGAGAATTGATGGAACCAATGCGACTATTATAGGAAACGAGCCTGGCGAGTTTATCGCTGACAGAAATAACATCACACGTGTATGGATGGATCACGCATTCTGGCCATTTGTAACCACAAAGCTTTATATTGACCAGACCGGTGATACAGATGTACTTTTTGAGCGTACGACGTACTTTAAGGATTACCAGTCCATGAGAGGCACAAGCCATGATGAAGCATGGAATAATACATATGGTAACAAACAAAGGACGGCAGGCGGTCAGATATATTTTGGAACGGTTTTAGAGCATATTCTGATCCAGAATCTGTGCGCTTTCTATGATGTGGGGGAGCACAACGAGATGAAGCTGCACGGTGCAGACTGGAACGATGCGCTCGATATGGCATGGGACAAAGGTGAAAGTGTTGCATTTACATGTGCATATGCCGGAAATCTGCTTGATATAGCAAAGTGTTTAAGAAATGTGGAAAAAATAAGCGGAATAAACAGGATTGAGGTGTTAGAGGAGCTTAAGCTGCTGCTTGCTGATGACGAAATACTTTACAACTGCCCTGACAAAAAGCAGGAGCTTCTCAAGAGCTATGCAAAGGCATGTGAGAACTGCACAAGCGGAGGCACTGCTCTTGTCCCAATAGCTGCGATTTGCGAAAACCTGGAGCATAAGGCTGAGTGGATGATGAAAAACATCCGCGAAAACGAATGGATATCAGATGGCACGGATGGAGGCTGGTTCAACGGATATTATGACAATAACGGCAGACCGGTGGAAAGATGTGAGAGTGGAGATGTACGCATGATGCTTACAGGACAGGTATTTGCCATCATGAGTGGAACCGCAAAAAAAGAACAGATCAAGGCAATCTGTAATAGCGCAGACAAGTATCTGTTTGATCAAAAAGCCGGTGGCTACAGACTAAACACTGATTTTAAGGAAGAAAAGTTTGATCTTGGAAGAATGTTTGGATTTGCATATGGTGAAAAAGAAAATGGTGCTGTATTCTCACATATGGCTGTAATGTATGCCAATGCGCTCTATAAACAGGGCTTTATAAAAGAGGGCTACAAGGTATTAAAGACGCTTCTTGATACTGCGATGGACTTTGACAGAAGCAGGATGTATCCGGGAGTACCGGAGTATTTTGATAATGATGGAAGAGGTCTGTATTCATACCTTACAGGTGCCGCAAGCTGGTATATGCTTACTATGATAACATCTGTATACGGAGTCCATGGAGAGCTTGGAGATCTTGTTATTGAGCCTGCACTCATGCCACAGCAGTATAACGAAAAAGGTGATGCAAAAGTTTCATTAGAATTTGCAGGTCATAGATTTGATATTTCAGTTCACAATCCTGATAAGCTCGAACCTGGGGATGCGCAGGTCAAAAGAGCACTCTGTGATGATGTAAAAGTGGAAAATGTTACAGGAAACAGCGTGCGTATTCCAAAGCATGCTATTGAAATGCTTTCTACAGACAAATGTCATACGGTTGAGATATACATAGAGTGATAGTTTATAAAATTAATAGCGTTTGATATCGTATATTGGGTATCAGCTAAATAAAATTCCCACGCATGTTTGTGTGGGAATTTTTTGTGCGCAGTATAAGGCATGTGGCATCAGGCTACCACATGGATTTGTAGTACCTGTCGCGATATTTCTTTGGTGTAAGCCCCATAAAACCCTCGAATATCTGGATAAAGTGGCTCTGTGATGAAAATGACAGGTAGTTGGCTATATCTATAATCGGCTTATCTGAGTATTTGAGCAGGTGAGTCGCTTTCTCTATTTTCTTTTCCCTTATATAATCACTTATCGAAACACCGAGATTCTGCTTGAATACCCTTGAAAGATAGCTCTCGGAAAGACCTGTGTATGCAGCCAGATCAGCTATTGTGATACGCTCTTTTATGTTGCTGTATATATAGTCAACACACTGGGTAACAGGCTTTGAGAGGATAGACGATTTCTTCTGCAGCACCATCTTACCTGTGAAATCCTTTGCCATCTCGTGATGCAGGTCAGCAACCTGGCGTACGGTGGAGCAGCTGTCCATCTTAAGTATATAGAAGTCACTCAGACGGTATGCCTGCTCGGGCTCGAGTCCTCCATCAATACAGTATCTTGTGATCATGGCGGTTGTGACAACAAAGTGATATTTGATATTCTGTAAAGTATTTCTGGACAATACACCTGTTCCTTCAAGGTGTATAAATGCATCTTCTTTGCAGTTTTTTATTACATATTCCATATCCCCGGTTTTGACTGCGTTATAAAAACTATATTCAATACTTGGAGCACGATGCAGTGTTTCGCTCTCGCTGTCAACAAATTCTGCGTCATACCATTCTTTTGAAAGTGCCATAAAGGTTCTCCTTTGCAACAAAATATTAGATTTATGTCATCTTTCTATTATTATGACATGAATCTGATATTTTTACAATTGATTTAATATAAACGAAAACGGTTAAGGAGTAATATTACAACTGTAAA
>OBAO01001840.1_pt1 | contig 10883 bp, 9 predicted proteins | sample 1517541 | NCBI WGS metagenome assembly OBAO01 (sample SAMN04571698, study PRJEB22368) | human gut metagenome | biome: human gut; material: stool | host: Homo sapiens | place: Luxembourg | collected 2012-08-10
CTCATCCGTCATCTGACCCACAGCCTCCTCGTAGCTTTCCGGATTTCTTTCATCTGGATGAAGCTTGTTTCGACTGTCGAGATTCTCGGAATTAAAGCTATATCCCCATACAGCATAATTCCGGTCCACAGCTTCTCCCTGATATTCTGTTACATCCTGTATATACTGCAAAATATTTTCATTGCTTAATATTCCCTGTCGGAATTCCCTATATCTATCAATAATTAAATTGATATAGTTCTCATCTTTTATCATCATCCAGAACCATGGTGCCTGTACAGAAACAAACTGTCGTATATGAAAGTCATCTTCGTTGTCCGTACTTATATTGCCGAGATCATTGTTAAAATCCCATACACATGGCTTGATTTTTCCATTTACATCTTTATAAAAATAAGTAGACAGATTCCCCGTATCATGCTGAAGAAATACTTCTGCAATAATAAAATAGTCAGCAAATTCTTCAATATCGACATAATTATTAAATCCATAAGCAAGCGTATCGTAATCATAAGAATATAACGCTTTTTCAAATTTGCTAAGATCTTTTTCAATGTAGTCCTTGATTGCAGGTGTAATCTGCTCTTCTCCCGGATAAACAAGATCAAAAAATGAATCTTTTCTAAGTACAGATACATATTTTGTAAAATTATTCAGTGCAGATACCGGAAGACTTGTAGCATTATCAATTTCTACAATGTAGCCTGTAACATTTTTCGTTAAGTTTGGGCGCGCTATATCCACTCTTCCTTTACCCCTGCTGATAGTTTCCATCATCACATAAACTCCCTGATACGCCCCGTTCAGAATCACCTCACAAAATCTGACATCTGGTGCAAAATCCATAAGCTCACCAGAAAAATTCATAGCCATATAATTACGCATCAGAGTTTTATCTAAAAATGGGCCGTGGAGTACCCAGTCATGTGCCGCCTCCATGCCCATTATCCTTCTATCCTGCTCAGTACCATCTCCATCTACTGTCGTAACAGCGTAAGATTTTTTATCAAACCATCTCGAGGTATTTCCCCGGACTCTTATTCTTATACTTGTACTAACTGCGGGTTTGTCATTGACCGTATTATATGTATCCAGATTGTCAATAATCTGCATCGTTGCGGCAAGTTCACTTTCTCCTTCTGACGTAGTCGTATATTTTCTATGTGAATATTCTTCTTCATAATATGGCACTCCAGGAATTTCTTCAGAGGTTTCTATTTTAACCACGGGCAAATGCGTTTTTAATTTTTCTATGTCTACTGCCTCGCTGTTATACTGAGATTCTGATATTTGTTCCGCATTTATGGCTTCCTGTACATCTGGGATTGTATCTTCTACTGAAAGATATTCTTTATGTTGATGTGTTCTGTATTTTTTCCCTCCCAGTTCTGTCTGAGTCCAAAACGTACCGATTACTGTAAGTGCTGCTATAATCAGTACCCAATATTTGTTTTTCAAAATATTCCTCCTTTGACTGTTTCAAGAATGACACACTAACACTATTAGTTACTAATATCATCATCCTGAGCAACTACATTCACATATTCCACGTGTTCAATCTCATATAGGCAGTCCGCAATACTCTCTGCGCGGTTGCTTGCTTTCTCAAATATTTTCAGCGGAATCTCATAAATCAGTTCTACTGTCCGTTCGGTGGTATTTTCAACTCGCAGATCAATTCTCCGTGAAAAATATTCACTAACAACAGACATAATTCTTTTATCCGTACTTCTTGCTCCCCGAACAATCAAAAGCATACGACTTTCATTCTTAATTCTGCCAAGAACGAGAAGTATCAGAAATACAATTGCACTACCGATTCCCGCTGTTATGTAATCTCCAACTCCACATGTAAGACCAACTACTACTGTCCAGAAAATATATACCGTATCTCTCGAATCCTTGATAGCCGTCCTAAAACGGACAATTGACAAAGCACCTACCATACCGAGTGATAACGCCACGTTATTACCGATTGCCGTCATAACTACTGTTGTCAGAACAGCAAGTACAACGAGGCTTGTATTAAACTTCCGACTGTATATTGTACCTGTATGTGACATATAGTATGAAAGATAAATCACAAATCCCAACGCCGCAGCAACAAGAATTTGTGTTAATATTTCTGTCATACTTAAAACTTCTACCTGCTGAATTAATTCATTTAAAAAACTTCTCATTTAACTCTCTCCTCCTTAAAATCTAAAAACTGCCTGACGGGCAAGTGCATATTTACTGACTGCCGTCTCACTTTTATTACTGATTTGCAAAATATTTTTTATATAAGCCAACAGAAAATTGTTATATTTCACCTCCATTACTACACACCCTGGATGTATAACTGGAAAACAGCCTGCATATTCTTCCAAAAATCTTCCAGTTAATTTTGACGCTGATATATTGCTGTCAAAGGTAATCCTTGTGTCATTTTCTTTGAAAACAAACGCCATTCTCTTATATTCAACAATGACTTTCGGTATATAACAATTCGTCTTAAGAACACCATAACATTCCGTTGCGAAAGGATCACTATATTCAAGAAGTACTTCATAATTAATTCTTCAGCATGTTCTCTGGAAATAGTCAGGGAACGCTTCAACTGATTGCTTCCCTGTTTTTGTTTCATCTCTAAAAGTGCTGTCCTACTTTGAGGACTGTAAATCCGCAGACGCATTTTCCTGCGACACTCAACACCCGCCAATTTTTCTTCAAAATCTTTGTTTCCCAATGTATCGAAGTACAGGGAACGTACCATATATCCATCCTTACCGTTATGAGAATCTTCTTTAAATAGTTCAGCAAACTGACGGCTAAAACGATAATACTGTTCCCCGCTTATTAGAAATTTTCTTTCCTGACGAAACACCTTTTTAATCTGCATTCTTTTCCTCCAACATCTCTCTTACGGGTCTGCTCCAATGATAATCTCTGGTCACATTTATATTTTTATATTCCTTCTGAAGTTTCTCCCAAGTCTCTTTCGCATTGTCGATTCCCTTATTCCGATAAGTTTTATTTTCTGTAAGACCATGCTTTCCAACCTCCTGAAACTCCAATATGCAATGTAACTCCTTTCCGTATTTTTCAGAAAGCGCAGCCTCTGTTCTGATTGCCTCGATTTCATTACCGCAGCTATAATTCATAACCGCTACTTCATCACAAGTCTCTTTTATTAGTTCTTCAAGCCCTGACGTCAATCCCTGATTGTCATAATGCCGTGGTATACAAATCGCTGTACGGAGATGATTTTTTTGAGCGAATTTATATCCTTTTTTCATACAGCTTATATATCTGTCCATATACTCTTCCGGATTCTCTTTCCAGGAATCCGATATATACGGTTCTATATCCAACATAACTCCGTCAAACTTCTCTTTTTCTGAAGATTGTACATTATACTGAACGATTTTTTCCAGATGTGCCAACAGCGTTGCTCCATCCTCTTCATATCCCCATTCTACAGCGCCAAGGAGTGCATACACTTCTATCTTCCTATTGTGTAAGGCTTTTACAAATTTTCCTGTAGCCTCCACTTCTGTCATTCCATTTGTCTCCTGATACCACTTGGTAATTCCAAGCTCTTTTGCAAGGTAAAGTGCCTCCTCCGGTTCACAAACAGCTTCCTCTGACCACTCGAACATTCCTGTTTCCTGATATACCTTGTCCTGTTCTTTTCCTTTTCTGACACAGCCGGATACTGTCAACATAAATATAAAAATATATACTACAGTAGCCGTTCTTCTCTTGTTTTGTTTCACTCTATCGCATCCTCCCTACATTATTCACGAATCATTTTTACCTATAGAAGGCTTGATTTCGCTACAATCGTCTACCAGATAGAGACCAATACCAAAACAATGCTCAAAATCAAGCTGACTTTTGCTTTCAGAACTTTCTGCATTGACAAATTTCCTTTCCCTTTTGAGATATTTTCTTATATATTATCATCGAAAGTAGCTTTCCCAAAATCAATAGAATTTGCGCGAGTGGACATTTTTCTGCGCGAATGGACATTATAGCGATTGACACTTGTTCTCTTTCGGGGTACGCTTATAAAAAAGAATCCATCTGGTCAGATCATCGATCTGAGTCCACATAAGCAGAAAACCAAGCAGGAGCAGTATGACAATATACAGAATACATTTCTTTTTATCTGCCTCAATTCTTCGATAGGTTCTGGTGTAATCAATTACTTTCTTTTCTTTCATAGACCCCTCCTTTTGTCTCGCCTCGCTACGTAACTCTACATCGAAGTCTCTCAGAAATTTTTTACATCTCCTCCCCGTAGATTACAGCACTGCAGCCCTTCTGCTTTTTGCTCTGATACATTGCCCTGTCAGCCTTTCTGTATAACTGATCAAAAGAAACCTCTTCATATCCATCATAAAAACACGCACCCAGACTTATTTCTATGTTCTTCCCCTGCATCTCTATGATATCAATCTGTCGGATATTTTCAAAAAATCTCTCAAAAAATTTCTCTGCTACCCTTTGTTCCAGCATTCCCGGTATAAACATGGCGAACTCATCACCTCCGAGCCGCAAAACCACATCGCTGTCACGACATGTTTTCTGTAGTTTCTCCGCAATGGCTATGATCACCTTATCTCCTACAGAGTGTCCGTAATTGTCATTGATGGATTTAAATTTGTCACAGTCGACCAGGCAAAGCAATCCTCCTGTTTTTTCCTTTAAAAATTCAGTAATCTTTTTTTCTCCGCTTCCACGATTACATAATCCTGTCATAAGATCTGTCTGCGCCAGATAAATCAGCCTGTTCTCACGCTTTTTTTCTTCTTCTATACACTCAATACAGAAAAGTACATGCAGAAGTTTTCCATCTTCATCGTAGTCTACAGGAATAAATCTGCTTCGGTTCCAGCCTGATATTTTATCTGTAAATTCATGTGTTATGCTGTTTTCTCCAAGAAGCCGTTCTTCCAGCGTACTGATATCTACAAACTCCAGTGATTCCTGAAGTTGTGATTCCGTACACATTTTCTCAGCGATATTCTTGATATGTCCGCAAAAACCATCTCTGATTTCATATTCTCCCATTTTAAAATCTTTTCCCAAATATTCCGCAATCTGATCTGTCATTTTTATAATATGATATCTTTTTGTCTGCACATCAACCAAATACATAGATGCATAGATTTTGGAAAGCGACGAATAACTGCTGAGCTTTGCCTCTTTATTTGACTTTATAAACGAATTACGCAATTTCAGAAATGAGATAAGAAGCGTTCCTATCATATCCAGAAAAGTAGTAAGTCCCCTGTAATCACTCTTTGGAGGATTATCCACACCGAAAAAACCACTTATCTCATCTTTATAACGCAAAGGACATACCACCACATTTCTCACATTCTGCGCTTTTAACATATCATATGATACGCGATGTTCTTCTTTGATATCTTCTATATCAGTGATAATGATACTTTCGCCCCTGGAAAACGTATCATACCACCACTTTATTACGTCCATATCGACATTCTGCAATCTGTCTATCTCAGGAGTTACTCCCTGTGCACACCATTCATACGTATTGTCTGTGCCATGTCTTTCTTTACAATCTTCGAAAATATATATTCTGTCAGAACCGATATGTCTGCCGAAAAAGCGGATAAATTCATTAATCTGCTCGTCAGGTGTATGGTAATTGAGTGCGGATCTAAGTGCTTCATTTATGACCAGTTCATACTTTATGATTGTCTTCATGTTGCTTTCCTCCTGAATGTCGTTCTCATCTTATTTTTTTACATTCAAGCCAGATGGAAAGACCTTCTTTTATTTTCTGCTCTTCCATTTGCTGTACTCCCATTTGTTATCCTCATTATAAAAAAGTCATAAATTTTTTCAATAATTCTGTCACGAAACGACAGAAAATGACACGAATTGTAAATCTATGGTATTGTTTTGTGATATATTGTTACCGGATAAATACTCTCAAACTCCTCATACTTCATCCTCTGTCTCTTCATAATCCTCATAAGACTTAATCTCTGCATAAAGATGTGTGTCTCCTTTCACATTTTCCTCTGGCTCATGCAATTCTTTACATTCCTTATCTGTATACAAAACGTAATACGAACTATCATTATGAAGCATGATCCATACGTGATTATCTGCAGGAACAGTGATTGCATAATCCTTTTCCAGCTCTGTGCCAGGAGCTGCAGTAACTGTTACATTACGTACATCACCTTCTGCTTTTTCTGCTTCCTCGTACTTTTCGCAGAGATCTGCTACATCCTCAGATCTGTCCACGCCGTAGGAGAATTCCATCTTCGAAGCTTCTTCTGAAGTGCCGTCCTTATGATTCAGAATCTGAGTATGTTTCAGTGGTCTGTAATCATCCGAAGCAACCACATATTCCATAGAAATCCAGTCTCCCTCTGTGTAGGATTCTCCATCTCCCTGAGAATTCAATGCGCTCTGAGTAAGTTCTTCAGGTACCTTTGTCTGTATAATGATCGTATCACCATCTTCCTTCATATCCGTCACTTCTTCCTCTATGGTTTCATCTGTGTAAAAGCTTATAAGATCATCTGCATTTCCATCTGCTTCATCAATATACAGACAGGAGAGATACTCATCTCCTTCTTTTCCGTATTTTAATTCGCCATCTTTATAGAGCATCTGGGTAGTACCATACATATCTACATACATCACTTCAGAATCTTCATAGTCATATACCTTTGTATTCTGCAGTATATATTCACAGGTAGCTTCATAGCTTTTATGATTGCTTACAAGACTGTCTGTTTCTCCTGCTTTCATCATCTGTTCCAGTGCATTGTCTTTTGTCAGTTCAGGTAACGTATCCGATGCCTGAACACTCACACATCCTGCTCCCAGAGTTCCCATAATCAGTGCCGTCACAATAATCATTCTTTTCTTCATTTTTTAGTCTCCTTTTCTTATATTTTTTCCTTTACGATGCCAGTAAAGCAAACTTTCGGGCATATATACCGTATCAAAAGCTCTCCTCATTTTGACAGTTTTCTGAATCTATATTATTTATGTTATTTGAATTTGACTTCTCTGTCTATATTTTTGCGTGAATAGTCAAAATATGGTGTGAAAAGACCTTCATATGATTTGATTTTGCCCTCTGCCAATGGTATACTTATTTTTAATAAGTAACCTGGCCATTATCTATCTTTATGACAGGAGGGTTTTATGATAGCATTGCGTTATTTCTGCGGATTTTCTCTTCAGATTTTTCCTTATGCATTTTTCTGTTTGTATCCATTCCGGGATCGTTTCCGCCTAAGCACAAAAAAGACAATGCTCATGGCACTGTCCATTTTTATTGTAATGGTCATTCCGTTTTCTCTTATCGCACAGTTCAACATCGGCGGTGATTACAAAGAGCTGATCTGGAATGTTATTTTTTATATTGCCCTGCTACTGTTCGGAGTGTTGTATTGTTTTATCATCCAGGCAAAAATAGCAGAAAAACTATTTGTATTTTTTGTTGTAATGAGCTACGGATTCTTTGTTACAAGCACCGTTACCTTTTTGCACCGTACTTTCCGGTTTCCATCCGATTATTTTATGTATCCGCCCTTTGCACTGGCTCTCACACTTATCATAAATCTGGTTCTTGCGAAACCATTTCTCATGCTGATGGAGCGAATCCGTACTATGATCAATGCAGATCTGGAATCACGGATCTGGAAGATTCTCTGCTCCCTCCCTGCTTTGTTTATTCTGATTGCCAGTATTGCACAGTTCTCAAGCATAATAAATCTTTCCAATAATATAGTTGTCCATGTTATGTTTGTACTGTTTGCAGTATTTGCTTTCATGGTGTATGCCGTATTCTTCAGTGTCATGGGATACATCCGCAGCAAACAGGAAGAACAGCGGATTTCCGAGCGCATGCTGGAAAGCTATCGTAATCAGGCAGAAAACAATGAACATATCCTGGAAATACACCATGAGATCCGGCATCATATGAATGCCCTGTCCTCCTATCTTAAACAGGAGGACTATGCAGGTGCCAGACAGTATATACAGAAATTTACTGAAGAAGCCGAACAGCTTCCTTTTGTCACCTACACAGCCAATGCTCTGGTCAATTCCATCCTTTCGGAATTTGCAGAACGTGCCAGCCGTTATAAAGCCATAGTGGAGTACAGTATTGTCATTGGCAGAAGACTCAACATGGAAGACATTGATTTGTGCCGGATGTTGACAAATATATTGGAAAATGCAGTAGAAGGGTGTCAGAATGTTTCTGAAGGACAGCGGATCATCCGGCTGAATCTCCATTCAAAGGGAAATTTTCTGTTTATTAAATGTGAAAACTCCTGCAATGAGGATAACTTGAGAATCACGAATGGAAAATATAAATCCAGTAAAAAGAACAGTGACAGACACGGTTACGGCCTTAAGATCATCAATGGAATCGCCGAAAAATACAATGGTATACTGAGCGTACAGGTACGTGGTGGCTTTTTTGCTGTAACAACAACGCTTTGTCTTGACGAAAATAACGAATAATAGGAGGCTTTCACTATGTACCATATTGTCATCTGTGATGATGAACCGATTTTTTTAACACAGATATCAGAAATGATCAGCGATATTTTAGCATCCATGGGAGAATCCTGCGAGATTCGAAAATATACTTCTATTTCAGAATTAAAAAATACATTGCAGAATACTCCCAAAAGCTGTGACATTCTGATTCTTGATATTATGCTGGGTGAAAACAATGGGATCAGCTTTGCAGAATGTCTCCGTGACACTGAAAACCAAATTCCCGTTATCTTCATTTCCAGCAGTAAGGAATTTGTATTCGATGCATATTCTGCTGAACCTGTAGGTTATATCCTTAAGCCGGTCAGCCGTCAAAAACTTGCAGAAGCACTAACCCGTGCAATCCGACATCTGATCCCGAAATCCATTATAATCGACACTCCGTCCAGAACTGTATCCTTTCATATCAGGGATATTACCTATATTGAAATAATCAATAAAGAACTGCAGATTCACCTTCAGGATGGTACTGTCACGAAGATATATAAGTCCCTTTCTGCAGTCCGTGAAATTCTGCCGAAAGATATCTTTGTACAATGTCACAGATGCTACATTGTTTCTCTGTATGCTGTCCGTTCAATCCGACGTTTTGAAATCACACTGAATAATCATGAAATAATCCCGGTCAGCAAATACAGCTACCGGGATGTCCAGGAACAATTACAGCAATACGCTGCAAAATGGTTTTAATTTCTCCAAACAGCTCAAAAATCATTTCATCTCTCGCAATTATCTTTTATCAGTCAATCAGCTATAAATGCAAACAGCAGAAAACGGCGGTCTTATCGACCGCCGTCCAGACTGTAAACAACCACCGTTTTAACCGGTGGTTGTTTACCAGTTTTCCTTCAGATTCCCAGAACAGCAGATATCTTAATCTCTTTTTCCGTTTCACTGAGATCAAAATCGCCGCCGTCTTCCACAGTCATATGTACCTCATACAGTACGTCTTCGGATAATGTATCCGGTGTTTCACCATCTTCTGTCTGGATATGCCATTTCTCTGCCGGAACTTCTTTCAAGGTACCATCTGTACCATATGCATACAGCTTCAGAGAACCTGTTTCCCCGGAGATTCCTTTCATACGTATTGCAACGGTCGTATTCGGATGTACGTTCTCAATTGTGATCGTATTCAGCCATCCTTCCACATCTCCCTGGCCGCCGTCTGCTTCAAATTTCTCCTGGCTTAACACATTGCGCATTGCCTGATCCAGATCCACCTTGCGGTAAGGCATTTCCGGCAGATATACAAACCTGTCCTGCAGTCTCAGAAGTTCCAGATAGCCGGTCGGACAATAGAGCGCATTTCCGCTGTTTCCCGCATACATACCGATAGCCATGTTGTTGTATCCCGGTTTGTCAGAAATATCCATGGTAAATGCAGTCTCGCCTGTCTCAAAATCAAGCATGATATACTGCCACATACCAGTTTCCATATCCTGAACATATCCGTAAATATATCCTGTTGCAGTGGACAGCTTCATCATGGAAGTGTCAGACAGATCACTTCTGCACCAGATACTCTTCATCTCATATCCGTCCTCCGTCTTAACTGTATCCACACGTTCTATACCCGGCGCGATCATTTTATTGCCCTGTCTCAGCCAGCCCACATCATAAATATTCTCATAGCTTTGTATTGAGGAATCATTATCTGCTTCTCCAAGCTTCGCACTTCCTGCACCAAACCAGTTACATACGATCGTGCTTACTGTTCCCTCTCCATCATCATATACAATTGCAGAATTTTCCACAGACACCTGTGTACCTTCCGGAAGCTCATCTATAACAGGCATACTCGCAACCTGTTCTCCTGTTTTCATATCCACCGCAATAAGATTTACCGGATCCTGATTATCTGTAAACATAACCAGATCTTTGGTCAGAGACGGGGAACATCCACCTCCCCATGCAAGACCGCCACCTGTCGTCTCATCGCCTTCTTTGCTTTCCTTGGCACCCACACTTTTATAGGAAGTTTCCCAGACTTTTTTCACACCATTATCCGCCTGGAGCAGATAACACTTCAGATTTGTCAGAATGACCGCACCCTCCTTAGATGCCGCAATACCATTCTCTGCACCCTCTCCCGGTTCCAGTTCATATACAAACACTGCATCTGACAGATCCACATCTTCTCCATTCAAGATCTTATCGATAGCTGCACGTGAAACATAGCCAAAGGTTCCCTGCTGTTTTCTGTCAGGATAAATGCGGAAGCCTCCTGTTGCAAACCAGAGATTTCCCTCATAATCAAAAACTACAGATAACAGATTCTGATCCAGTGTTTTTCCAAGTGCTGCCTCTGCTGCTGCTTTAATATCAAT
>OBAO01001848.1_pt1 | contig 10832 bp, 10 predicted proteins | sample 1517541 | NCBI WGS metagenome assembly OBAO01 (sample SAMN04571698, study PRJEB22368) | human gut metagenome | biome: human gut; material: stool | host: Homo sapiens | place: Luxembourg | collected 2012-08-10
GAGCAGAGCAGAGCAGAGCAGAGCAGAGCAGAGCAGAGCAGAGCAGAGCAGAGCACTGATTAAACTCTTGCAGTATGTGTTTGGCTATGCGGTTGTTTCTCTGCAAGATGTAGTAAAGAACAGCTGCTCTGGCGGAACACCGAAAAAAGGCGTATCAGAATATTACGAGGACGGGAAGATTCCTTGGCTGAGGACGCAGGAAGTTGTATTCCGGGATATTTGCAAGACGGAGTGTTTCATTACGGAGAGTGCAGTAAAAAATTCTGCGGCAAAGTGGATTCCAGAGAACTGCGTAATAGTTGCAATTTCGGGCGCGACTGCTGGAAGATGTGCAATCAATAAAATTCCGCTAACAACAAACCAGCATTGTTTGAATCTTGAAGTTGACCCGGAAATGGCATTGTACAGATATGTGTATTACTGCATCTGTGCAAAGCAGGAAGAACTTCTTGCGAAAAAGGAGGGCGCACGTGGAGATTTGAACTCAACAAGAATTTTAAGTTTGCAAATTGACCTCCCATCGATTGAAAAACAAAAACGGATTGTTTCTATCCTTGATCGCTTTGATGCAATCTGCAATGATTTAACGAGCGGCTTGCCAGCGGAGATCGAAGCAAGACAAAAACAGTATGAATACTACCGAGATAAATTGTTGACGTTTAAGGAGGTGGCTGCAACGTGAGTGCAGAAAAAAGGCTGGTGTAATTTATATCCTGACAAATCCCTCTTTCCCGGATTATGTAAAAATTGGCTATGCGACCAATATCGAAAATCGACTGAAACAGTTAAATCGAAGCGAGTGCATCCCATTTGCGTTTCGGGTATATGCTACTTATGATGTTTCGGCTCCGCTACAAGATAAAGAATTGCATAGCCTGATTGACCGTTTGAATCCTGATTTGCGCGCTATTGATACGTTTGATGGCAAGACAAGAACAAAAGAGTTTTATGCAATGACAAAAGAGGATGCTTATGCGCTTTTGGAGAGCATTGCAAAATTAAGCGGCACAATGGACAAACTGCAGCGCCTTACCCCGGAAGGCCATGAGATTGCAGACGAAGAAGTTGCGGCTGAAATTCAGGAAGAAGCAAAAGAACGCAAAGCCCCGTTCTCATTTATCAAATGCGGTATTCCGATGGGGGCAGAGGTCGTGCTGCAAAATCATCCTGAGGTTGTAGCCGTAGTAAAAGATGATAGGCAAATTGAGTATCAGGGTAAAGCCTATTCGCTTTCTGCGTTGGCTCAAAAAATCATGCAGACGACCTATCCGCTACAAGGGCCGGTGCATTGGCTTTATCAGGGAAGAAAACTGCGAGATATTCGAGTGGAACGAGAAGAAGCAGGTTTGTATGAGTAAAAGGCGGGTGTGAAAATGTCCTTTTTCAATATCGTTGCGGCTACCAATGAAGATACTGTTGTTGCTGCCTATGAGCCTTCCAAGGTGCGCTCTGACAGCTACCAAAGTGAGGCGGAACTGGAAAAAGAGTTTATCCGCCTGCTGTGCGAGCAGGGCTATACCTATCTGCCGCTACATACCGAGGATGAACTGATTGCCAACCTCCGCAGTCAGTTGGAAGAGCTGAACCACTACCAGTTTTCCGATACGGAGTGGCGGCAGTTCTTTAGTGATGTGATTGCCAACCCCAACGAGCATATTCCCGAAAAGACCCGGAAGATTCAGGAAGATAATGTGCAGGTGCTGCACCGGGATGATGGCAGTTCCAAAAATATCACGCTGATCGACAAGAAGAACATCCACAACAACCGCCTGCAGGTCATCAACCAGTATGAGGTAAAACAAGCAGACGGCGCACGGCATGATAACCGCTACGATGTGACGATTCTGGTCAACGGCTTTCCGTTTGTTCATGTGGAACTGAAGCGGCGCGGGGTGGCCATCCGGGAGGCATTCAACCAGATCAACCGCTACCAGCGTGATTCGTTCTGGGCGGGCTGCGGCTTGTACGAGTATGTGCAGATTTTTGTGATCTCCAACGGCACAAATACCAAGTACTACTCCAACAGCACCCGCTACAATGCCATCAAGGATGCCAAACACGGCAAGACGAAAAAGGAAAAGACCAGCAATAGCTTTGAATTTACCTCCTACTGGGCCGATGCGAATAACCGTGTGCTGACGGATCTGATCGACTTTACCCGGACATTCTTTGCAAAGCACACGATCCTGAGCGTGCTGACCCGGTACTGCATCTTTACCTCAGAAAAGATGCTGATGGTGATGCGCCCATATCAGATCACGGCAACCGAGAGGATATTGAACCGCATCGAGATCGCCAACAACTACAAAAAGTATGGCAGCATCGAGGGCGGTGGCTACATCTGGCACACCACTGGCTCCGGCAAGACGCTGACCTCCTTCAAAACGGCACGGCTGGCATCGCAACTGCCCTACATCGACAAGGTGCTGTTTGTGGTAGACCGCAAGGACTTGGACTACCAGACGATGAAGGAATATGACCGCTTCGAGAAGGGAGCGGCAAACTCCAACACCAGCACCACGATTCTGAAACGCCAGTTGGAAAACCCGGAAGCACATATCATCATTACCACCATCCAGAAGCTGGCGACCTTCATCAAGAAGAATCCGGGGCATGAGGTCTACCAGAAGCACGTTGTAATCATCTTTGACGAGTGCCACCGCAGCCAGTTCGGTGATATGCACAAGGCCATTGTTCACAATTTCAAAAAGTACCACCTGTTCGGCTTTACTGGAACGCCGATTTTTGCAGTCAACGCAGGAAGCTCCACTGATCCACGCTATTTCACCACGGCGCAGACGTTCGGCGACCAACTGCATACCTACACCATCGTGGATGCCATCAACGACAAGAATGTGCTGCCGTTCCGGGTGGACTACATCAAGACGATGGACACAGAGCCAGACATGGACGATAAACAGGTTTGGGATATCGACCGGGAAAAGGCGTTCATGGCAACCAAACGTATTTCTCTGGTGACCAAGTACATCCTCGACCACTTCGACCAGAAAACCTATCGGGGAGACAAATCGTATGAGTTTAATCTGCTGACGAATGTGGCAGAGGTGGCCTCTGCCCAGCGTGGTGCGGTGGAGGAAATCAAGCAAAAACAGCGCGTCAGCGGTTTTAATTCGATTTTCTGCGTGGCTTCTGTGCCGATGGCAAAGCTGTATTATCAGGAGTTCAAAAAACAGATGGCGGCAGACCCGACCAAGCGGCTGCGCATTGCTACCATTTACAGCTATGGAGCCAATGAAGCGGAAACGGATGGCATTCTGGACGAGGAAAACCCGGAAGATACCTCCAACCTCGACCAGAGCAGCCGGGATTTTCTGGATGCCGCCATTCAGGATTACAACGAGATGTTCCACACGAACTACTCAACCGATGGCGAACGGTTCCAGAATTACTATAAAGATGTATCGCTCCGCATGAAGAATAAAGAGCTTGACCTGCTGATCGTGGTCAATATGTTCCTGACGGGCTTCGATGCTACTACACTAAACACCCTTTGGGTGGACAAGAACCTGAAGATGCACGCTCTGATTCAGGCGTTCAGCCGGACAAACCGTATCCTGAACAGCATCAAGACCTTTGGCAATATCGTCTGCTTCCGCAACCTGCAAAAGCGGGTGGATGCGGCTATCTCGCTGTTTGGAGATAAAAATGCGGGCGGCATCGTTCTGCTGCGCAAATACGCGGACTATTACCACGGTTATACGGATGAGCAGGGGAAATACCATCAGGGCTACGCAGACATGATCGACGACCTGACGCAGAAGTTCCCGCTGACAGAGCCGCAGATCGTCGGAGAGCAGAACCAGAAGGACTTTATCGTGCTGTTTGGTGCACTGCTGCGGATGCGGAACCTGCTGTCTTCCTTTGATGATTTCAAGGGCAACGAACTGATCTCTGAACGGGATTTACAGGACTATTTGGGCCGCTATCAGGATTTGCGGGATGAATGGCGTAACAAGAAGCGCGATGAAACCAAAGAGGATATCACGGATGATGTGGTGTTCGAGGTGGAGCTGATTCGGCAGGTCGAAATTAACATTGACTACATTCTGATGCTGGTCAAAAAGTACCATGACACCCATTGCGATGATAAGGAAGTGCTCATCACGATTCGCAAGGCGATTGATGCCAGCCCGGAACTGCGCAGCAAAAAGCAACTGATTGAAACCTTTATTGCAGGGGTCAACGATGTGGATGATGTGATGGCAGAGTGGAACACTTATGTGTCCGAACAGCGGGAGAAAGAGCTTGCAAAGATCATCCAAGAGGAAAAGCTGAAGGAGCCGGAGACACGCAAATATCTGGCCAATGCGTTCCGTGACGGTGAGATCAAGACTGTTGGCACTGATATTGACAAGCTGATGCCGCCGGTTTCCCGCTTCGGCGGCGGTGGCCGGGCGCAGAAAAAACAGGGTGTGATCGACAAGCTGAAAGGCTTCTTTGATAAGTTCTTTGGGATTGGTGAAAGTTCAATGGCAGAGGATGATAGCAAATAATATTTGATATTAGGAAAAATATCTGCTATAATATTCACAGAGATCCCGCTGGTTGTGTGATACTATCCTGATACTAAAAAATCAGCAAGCCACATCTAGCACAGCAATCTCATGAAAAAGTGAACATTCAAGAATAGCCTCACTAAACAAATTTGTTTAGTGAGAATCCGAGCTTACCGAGCTCGAGTAATTTCCAATAGCGCCATCACCCCGGAGGGGTCCGTGAAAACGGAACCTCCGGGGTGTTTTTATCTTTCGGCACGATCAAACAAGCCATAACGTTCAAAGCGTCTCCTATATCAGCGCTCCCCCGAAGTCTTTTGAACGCAGTATTTTACACAAAAAGTCCGAAACCTCTTTCTTCTCTGCCTGCAGGGGAGTATAATAGATTCTGTTGTTTGCAAAATAGGAAAGGGGAAGTATCAACTATGGAATCGAAGCAGAGGCTTTTGGAGCCGCAGCTCGTCCAAACAGGAAGGGCAGATCAGTTCAGCCGTAAGGTGTTCTGTGACGGAATGCGGGACGGTGTGCCCATTGCACTGGGCTATTTTGCGGTATCGTTTTCGTTGGGCATCGCGGCGCGCAAGGCGGGTTTTACGCCGTTTCAGGGGTTTCTTGTCAGCCTGCTGAACAATGCCTCCGCAGGAGAATATGCCGCATTTGCGTTGATCATGGCAAACGCCACCTATTTTGAGGTGGCGGTCATTACTTTAATCGCCAATGCGCGGTATCTGCTGATGAGCTGTGCACTGGCACAGCGCTTTGCTCCGGAAACGCCCTTCTGGCATCGGCTGCTCATCGGCTATGATGTCACGGACGAACTGTTCGGCATTACTATCGCCCGCCCGGGCAACCTGAACCCGTACTATACCTATGGCGCTATCCTGCTGGCAGCGCCGGCTTGGGCTTGTGGTACGGCGCTGGGCATTATAGCGGGCAACCTGCTGCCGCTGCGGGTAGTCAGCGCCCTGAGCGTGGCACTTTACGGAATGTTTCTGGCCATCATCATCCCGCCGGCCCGCAAGGATCGGATCGTTGCGGTGCTGGTCGTCATCAGCTTTGCGCTGAGTTTTCTGTGCAGCTATCTGCCGGGCATCTCGGCACTCTCCGAAGGCACCCGCACCATCCTTTTGACAGTGGCGATCTCCGGTGCAGCAGCGGTGCTGTTCCCGGTCAGGCAGGAGGAAAACGAAGATGACGCATAACAATTATATCTATATTGCGGTCATGGCGCTGGTGTCCTATGCCATCCGCATCCTGCCGCTGACGCTGATCCGCAAACCGATCAAAAACCGCTTCATCCAGTCGTTTTTGTACTATGTGCCCTATGTAACGCTGGCTGTGATGACCTTTCCGGCCATCATTCAGGCAACGCAGAGCCCGGCAGCAGGTGCTGCTGCACTGGTAGTCGGCATTGCTGCCGCATGGTTTGGCGCAAGCCTGTTTCAGGTGGCTGCAGGCTGCTGTGCCGTGGTGTTCGTGCTGGAATTTTTTATCTGATGCCTTATTGCGGGAGAACAAAATGAAGAAGATCCTTGTAACCGGTGCAGGCGGCTTTGTAGGTTCCCGCGTGATGCAGCAATGGGCGGGGCATTACGAACTGTGCACCTTTCCTAAAGGCTTTCTGGCAACAGCAGGGGAGGACGCCGTGCGGCAGGCTGTTTTGCAGCAGCGCCCGGATGTCATTCTGCACACTGCCGCCATTTCGGATACCGGCTACTGCGCCGGCCACCCGGAGCAGGCTTACCGCGCCAATGTGGAACTGTCGGTCTGGCTTGCCCGGGCGGCAGCTGAGATCGGCGCAAAGCTGGTGGCTTTCAGCTCGGATCAGGTCTATGCCGGTGTGGAGCAGTCCGGCCCGCTGCCGGAAACAATTCCGTTAAAGCCTGCCAATGTGTACGGGCAGGGCAAGCTGGAAATGGAGCAGCGGGTGCAGGCGCTCTGCCCGGGTGCCGTATTGCTGCGCGCCACATGGATGTACGACCTGCCGGGCTACCGGCTGCCCATCCGGGGCAACCTGCCGCTGAACCTTCTGCGTGCGGCGCAGCGGGGAGAATCTGTCCGCTTTTCTGTCTGGGACTTCCGGGGCATCACCTATGTCCGGCAGGCGGTAGCACTGCTGGAAGCTGCCCTGACCCTGCCCGGCGGGGTCTATAACTTTGGCAGTGAAAACGCTGAAAACATGGTACTGACCGCCCGGCAGTTTGCTGAGACACTGGGGATCACGGTCGATATTCAGGAAGCTGACTGGGCACGGAATCTTGCGATGGATTGCAGCAAGCTGCAGGCGCATGGCATCGTATTTGACACTACACAGGCAGGGCTGACGCGCTGTTTGCGGGATTATGGACTGCTCTGACCGCAGAAACAAAAATTTTTCCGTATCGCACAAAAAACAGAGAAAAGCACGAAAAAAGCAGGGGATTCTGTATGATGCCAGCCGAATCAGGCTGGACAAATCATGCGGAAGTCCTGCTTTTTTGCTTGTCTGCCGGAGAAAAGTTCACTTGTGGGATGCAGCAATTTTTCATACAAAAGTCATACTTATTTTACATCTTATCTGCATTTTGCTATAATATTTTCGCTTTTTTTGCAAAGCATCCGAACCGCATAAACCTTTAAAACCTTGAGGAGAGTGGATTTTTTGAAGGAAGTCAAGCTTGAAGAAGCGGCTTATCAGTTTGAAGCCAAAATGTCTCTGCGGCAGGCGATCCCGCTGGGCTTGCAGCACGTCTGCGCCATGTTCGTGGGCAACCTGACCCCGCTGCTGATCATCACCAGCGCCTGTGGCATTGCAGGCGGCGAGTTTGCAGACCTGCAGGTCACCCTGCTGCAGAGTGCCATGTTCGTGGCAGGTATCGTCACGCTGGTGCAGCTGTTCACCATCGGACCCGTGGGCGGTGCAGTGCCTATCATCATGGGTACCAGTTCCGGCTTTATCGGCGTGTTCAACAGCGTTGTTGGCACGATGGGCGGCGGTGTGCTGGCCTATGGCGCGATCATGGGCGCATCCATCATCGGCGGTATTTTTGAAAGCGTGCTGGGCTTCTTCCTGAAGCCGCTGCGCAGGTTCTTCCCGCCGGTGGTCACCGGCACGGTGGTGCTTTCCATCGGTCTTTCGCTGATCTCGGTGGGTATCAACTCCTTCGGCGGCGGCAACAAGGCCAAGGACTTCGGCTCTGTGGAGAACCTGCTTCTGGCACTGTTCGTGCTGGTGGTCATCCTGTTCTTCAAGCATTGGACTACCGGTTTTCTCAGCTCCTCCGCCATCCTCATCGGCATTCTGGCCGGTTATGTGGTTGCTTTCATTATGGGTCTGGTGCTGCCCACCACCGGCGTGACTGCTGATGGTGTAGAGTTCACCAAGGCATGGGTGCTCAACTGGAACAAGGTGGCACAGGCCTCCTGGTTCGCAGTACCCAAGCTGATGCCGGTCAAGGTGGTATTCGATGCCCGTGCAATCCTGCCGGTGCTGATCATGTTCATCGTTACCGCAGTGGAGACTGTGGGCGATATCTCCGGCGTGATGGAGGGCGGCATGAACCGTGAGCCCTCTGATAAGGAGCTGTCCGGCGGCGTCATCTGCGATGGCCTCGGCTCCACCTTTGCCGCACTGTTCGGCGTGCTGCCCAATACCTCCTTCAGCCAGAACGTGGGTCTGGTGGCCATGACCAAGGTGGTCAACCGTATGGCACTGGCCTCCGGTGCCGTGTTCCTGATCCTCTGCGGCCTGATCCCCAAGCTGGGCGCGCTGATTTCCATCATGCCGCAGGCCGTTCTGGGCGGTGCTGCCGTTATGATGTTCTCTTCCATCGTGGTCAGCGGCATCCAGCTGATCACCAAGGAAAAGATGACCCCGCGCCAGCTGACCATCGTGTCGGTGGCGCTGGGCGTGGGCTACGGCATGGGTGCCAACAGCGGCATCCTGGCACAGGCTCCGCACGCTTTACAGCTGATCTGCGGCGAGTCCGGCATCGTTCCGGCTGCGTTCGTGGCGATCCTGCTGAATGTGCTGCTGCCGAAGGATGACAAGGCAGTATAAAGCTCAAAGCTTTTGCCGGGCCAGCGCTTCCAATTGCGCAAGTGCTTCGGGCGTGTCGGCATCGGCCAATTCATTCCGATCCGCAATGTAAACGGTGTGAACATGCGCGGGATATTTCCGAAGCAGAACACTTCCGCCCATGCCCTGCGGCAAGGTGAGCAGTTCCTGAAAAAGTCCTTTTTCAAACAGAACGGGACTTCCAGTAAGGGGAGACGGGTCGTTACGGGCCCGGAATCCCAGACGGAAGATCTCCCGTTCTGTTTCTTTTTGTCGTTCCAGCCGAGTTCTTTGATCCCACCCGGAGATGCCTGCCATGGCTTCCACTGTCTCGCGGCACAAAAGCGGTTGGTCTCCCGGCAGGAACATGCAGCCAAAAAGCTCCGGAACCTGTTCCAGCAGCGCAGAAAGGCCCAGCCGCACCGTATCGTTTCGACCAGGCAGATCGTGCAGCAGCACCGGAACATTGCGGGAGCAGCAAAGCTGCGCAACTTCGTCCGAACGTGTCACCACGATGCGTGCCGAAAGCTTTGGAGTATTGGTCGCTGCAAATGCGCGGCATAGCATCGGTTCCCCGCAGAACGGCGCAAGGAGTTTGTTGGAGCCGAAGCGCTGGCTCAGACCGGATGCCATGATGACACAGCCCACCGGAAGAAGTTCTTTCATATAGTACCACTCTTTCTGAAACGAATTCACAATAGTATTATATCGAAATCTGTGTTAAAATAAAAGAACAGAGAAAAAAAGAGAGAGGAACCTGCATCTATGATGACGATCCGAGAATATAAGCAGGCCGAAAGTCTGGAAGAAGCGTGGCAGCTGAACCAGAAAAAGGCCAACCGTGTGCTGGGCGGCATGATCTGGCTCAAAATGGAGAACATCAATGTCGGTACAGCCATCGACCTGTCCGGTCTGGAACTGGACACCATAGAGGAGACCGAGGGCAGCTTTTCCATTGGTGCCATGGTTACACTGCGCCAGCTGGAAGAGCACGCCGGTCTTGCTGCGTATACCCATGGCGCAGTAAAGGAAGCGCTGCGGCATATCGTGGGCGTGCAGCTGCGCAATCTGGCAACTGTGGGTGGCAGCATCTACAGTCGGTTCGGCTTTTCCGATGTGCTCACGCTGTTTATGGCCATGGACTGTTCGGTAGAGTTGTACAAGAGTGGAATCATATCCCTGCAGGAGTATGCTGAGCGCCCTTATGACCGGGACATCCTTGTGCGGCTGATCGTTAAAAAGGAAGAAGCAGAATTTTTCTATCAGTCCGTGCGCAACAGCCAGACTGATATCCCGGTGCTTACCTGCGCTGCCGCCCGTCTGGAAAACGGCAGCTATCGCATTGCGATCGGTGCGCGGCCGCTCAAGGCTGTGCTGTTTGAGCTGCCGGCAAAGGCGGGTGTTTCTGCGCAGGAACTGGCGCAGAACTTTGCCGATGAAGTAAAGCAAAAAATTGTCACTGGCTCCAATATGCGCGGCAATGCCGAGTACCGCCGCCATCTGGCAGGCGTTCTGACAAAGCGTGCTGTTCTGGAACTGGAAGCACGCACGGCACAGGAGGAAAATTAAATGCAGATCACTCTTACATTGAACGGCATCAAGGTCACAGAGGATGTGGCTGCAGATATGCTGCTGATCGATTTTGTACGTGCCCACGGCTGCAAGAGCGTCAAGCGCGGCTGTGAGACCTCCAACTGCGGTCTGTGCACGGTGTTTCTGGATGAGAAACCGGTGCTGTCCTGTTCGGTACTGGCAGCGCGTGCCAGCGGCCACAGCATTACCACACTGGAAGGCCTGCAGGAAGAAGCCGCAGAGTTCGGCGGCTTTATCGCGGATCAGGGTGCAGAGCAGTGCGGCTTCTGCAACCCGGGCTTTATCATGAACGCGCTGGCCCTCTTCCGCGAGAATCCGTACCCCAGTGAGGAAGAAGTGAAGGAATATCTCTCCGGCAACCTCTGCCGCTGCTCTGGCTATGAGGGCCAGCTGCGCGGCATCATGAACTTTCTGGCATGGAAAAAGCAGAAGGAGGCCGCAGAATGAGTACCATCAACAAGCCTTTCCGTAAAAAGGATGCCATGCAGCTGGTCACCGGCCAGCCCGTCTATATGGACGATGTGATCCCGCAGGACTGCCTGATCGTAAAGCTGCTGCGCTCTCCGCACGCAAATGCCATCGTCAAAACTATCAATACGGCTGTAGCAAAAAAGGTGCCCGGCATCGAGGCGATCTTTACATGGGAGGATGTGCCGCAGGATGCGCCGCGCTACACGCAGGCTGGC
>OBAO01001850.1_pt1 | contig 10827 bp, 10 predicted proteins | sample 1517541 | NCBI WGS metagenome assembly OBAO01 (sample SAMN04571698, study PRJEB22368) | human gut metagenome | biome: human gut; material: stool | host: Homo sapiens | place: Luxembourg | collected 2012-08-10
AAAACCTTTCAAGATCTTCACTGCTATACATAAATTCTAAAATTTTTGTTCGCAGAGAAGATAGAGATTTCAATTATGAGCCAATTTTTGACTGCTTACTAATATTCTAACTTAACTTTTCTATTACACAAATAGAAGTAATAAAAGAGTCAGTATTTCAGAAATACTTAAAATATATCAACAACATCTATTATACTGTATTATTGGTCATTTCGGTCAACACAAAAGAAATATTGATGAACAGCATTTATAATTCATTACTATTTTCTTTCTCCTACTAATAAAGAAGTAAAATGAGGAAAAATCTTCTTTAATAAATGATAAATCATAATCAAAAGACTAATAAAGATTATAGGCACAATGAGATGCATTAACCATGCTATCACATCAAATTCCATAAATGGAATCGATTTTGGAATAAATTTTAAAAGAATTTTAATAAATTGACCAATATAAGGAACATGTGCTGCATACACAAAAAACGTAGCCGATGTAAACAATACAGGTATTTTCCAACTATAATGCTCCACTCCCCATGAGGCTAACCCTACTGATGCTACAATACCACATAAGATGGCTGCATTGTCTGTCATGATATCAAGTAGAGAATTAACAGGAGTTAAAGCACCTATTAATAACAGAATTGGATAAATAATAAAAGAATATTTACGATATGGTATTATTACTTCCACCATATTTTTCCCGCTTATTCGCAACCATCCTCCCAATGAGAAAAAAGCTAAACACATTGTTCCAGGTATTGCAAAAGTATAAAAATTCACATACCAACTTATGAGGAATAAAAGGACAAACCACCCTCCTAATTTTTTGATTCCCCAATAAATCAAGGGAGAGAGAAGCATAACAACCATTAAATTACGTATAAACCATAACGGAGCAACAAACGGGATATTCATTTTGTCCATTTTCCAAAAAGCAAGTAAAAAATCAATCAATCCATATTCAGGAACTGTCTTATAATTTCCACTAATCATTTCAGGAACGATCAATTGAAAAGCTCCAATAATAATCAATCCTATCAAATTAAACAGAAGATATGGAATTAATAAAGAATGTACTCTCCTTTTTAGTTTTTCCTTATATATTCTCATGTTCCATTTTTTTGCAAAAAACAAATAGCCACTTATAAGAAAAAATAAAGGTACAGCAATCCGACAGATACCATTTGTCGTTAAGTTTGTCAATAATATAAAATCATTGGATGGAATGAAATTAAAATTATTGAATATATCTTTTCCTACTCCGTGAATAAATACCACAGCCACAATCAATGGAAAACGTAATAAGTCAATAACTTTTGACTGAAGTTCTTTATAATCTAACATTAAGAATGTAATAGCTAAAAATTCTAGAAAGACTTACGTATGTTATTTTTATTTCTTCGAATATTTAACTCACAATAATAAATAAACATTGCTTGAAATGCCATTCCCCATATTTCCCATAATGGAGTAGAAACCCAAATAGTTAGTAGAAAAAATAGCGCATAAGCTTTCAAAAAATGATCTAAATATTTATTCATACATAGCCGAATAATAAAAAATAAATATGTACACACATATACTCCACCCCAATAAAACCAAGTACCTAACATACCAATATCAGAAGGAGTTACAGGTTTTCCCATAAAATATGGAATTATTTGACCATACATAGAATGTGCACTAGGTAAGCCATTGCCACAAAAAAAAGATACAAAATTATTAGTAATTTCATTATAATAATAAATATAAGAATGCATTCTTCCTTCTTCTAAATCATCAGATACATTGGCAAAGATTCCTCCAATTTTAGTTACACAATTATAAACAAACAGGGCAAGTATGAGCAATATTGATATATAAAAATATTTTTTTCTTGTTCTTACATTAAGTATATAATAACAAACAATAGCAATTAATGTTGATACAATTGTTTGCCTATTTCCTGTTGCAATAATAGAAAAGAACAACAATATAACAATAATTTTATTGGTCCTCCACTGATGAGCAAAATAAAGTAATAAAGCAAAAACAGCAAAAACATATCCCCCTACTGCAAAACGATAAAAACCAAACCGACGCTCTACTCCATCTTCAAAACGATTGGCATAAGCTGTTCCCAAAGTTCTTTCTCCAAAAGGAGCAAATGGATAAGTTATTTGCTGTAACAACACAATGAATGCATAAATCAGCCCCATACAAACAACCACATAAACCAATTGTTTTTCCGTTGTTTTTTTTATTGATAAAACAAAATACATCAACCATCCCAAATGCATTCTATATACAATTAACGAATCTATTATAGGTTGATTGTTCAATATTTTACAAGCTGGTACACTTAATAATGGTAATACCATAAAAAGCAATATCCAATGAGAAAAAATAGTTGAGTTCTTTTCTATTCTTTTTTTAAGCAACGTGATTAAGAAGAATATAATAATTAGTAGATGTATATACTGAAATGTTTTTAAATCGACCCATGAAAAAGACCACAAGTTAAATAAAAATATCATACACCATAACAACCATGATGTTTTTGGTACATATTTTAAGTTACCCCAAGTAGTATTCATTTCAGATTTTACCTAATATCTTATTAATTCCCATTCTATAAGAATTCCATATCATATTCCAATCATTCCATTTATAATAACCATCTTTTTTTAAGATATGCTTTATCCATCCTAACATATATCTAATCCATACAAAGAAAGGATATACATTACGAAAAAAAGAATTTTTACCATAAGTATGAGAAAAATACACCAAATTACGCAATCCGTAGGGAACTTTCCAACTACAGGTATTCATAGAAATTCCACCGACAGACAAATCTTCCTTATTCAATATAGCATTAGGCACATATCTAACTTTGAATCCAGCTAAAATTGTTCGATAAGAATAATCAGTATCATCCCAAAATATAAATAAACCTTTTTCTGGAAGTCCTATTTTTTCAACGACAGTTCTTGATATAAGAGGTCCCTCAAAAGCCATACCCTCAATATCTATAGGAGTACTTTTTATATTTTGGGGTAAAAGCAAAGTCTTTAAAGGAAAAAACGGATTAGTTAAATTAAATGTTAAGGTTTCACCAAGAACAAACTTATCTTTCATTTTCCGGCAAGGACATAATATACCCGTATTTGCTTCCATAGCAGCTAGCAAATCAGCTAAGCAAGTTTGAGTTGGATTTACGTCATCATCCATTGTCCAAATCCAATCGTAACCAGCTTTAAATGCTTCATCAATACCTCTTGCAAAGCCACCGGCTCCTCCAACATTAGGCTGATGTATAACAATCAAATCAGTTTGCCTATCTAACCACTCTTTAGTGCCATCTGTGCTATTATTGTTAATTACAAAAATAGTATTTAATATTCTAGATTGCTTTCGAAGAGCATTAACACATTTCTTCATTAAATCCAACCTATTGTAAGTAACTACTACTGCTGCTATTTTTATATTATCACCCATAATTTTCCCACAATAATATAAGTCTATACCTAATTGATATATCTAAAAACTTTTTATTTGAATCCTTTACACCTTCTAATTATATTTATTATCACCCACGCACCTGCTATGCTCATCAAAAATCTGATGATATATATAAAAATTGTAAAAGAATTAAAGACAAACAAATCAGATAAAGAATATACAGATATAAAATAAATAATTACATAATTAATTGGATCAGAATAAAGATATAACCCATAGCTATTAGCACTAATTTGTTTAATGTACTTCATATAACGAACAGGAGTTATCAATAAGCTCTTGTAACATACAATATACGTAAGAGATATCCCGATAATGGCCAAAGGATAATAAGAAAAATAGCATAAATTATGAGGTAATTTGGTATTACAAAAAACCATTACAGGATAAACAATCCAAATAATTAATAAAATCCTCCAACCTATATATTCTTTTATATAGCTATTAATTAGTATACGTTTTTTTTCAAAGAAAAATCCGACATAAAACCACACAAAATAAACAAAAGCTGTCTGAATATTCAAAAAACAGATATGATGAGAAGATTCAATATATTTGGCTATAAGCGAAATTAAAAGCAATATAGTAAAAAATAGAATTTTATAATCCCTTAAATTAAACTTTTCCACAAAATAAGCCAAAATGAATATGAAAAAAAGAGCTTGGAGAAACCAAAGATGAGAATTATAACTACCAAACATTAAAATTTGCCCCAAGAATATTTGACAAGCTATTTCTTGAAAAGAGCCGTGCCAATAACCAGATAAATATTTTAATGGCATTGACCAAAAGAGAGTAACAAACAAAAAAGGTAGCAAAAGACGATTAGCTTTATTCTTAATTAAAGATTTAAATGTTGGAGTACCTTTATCTTGAATAATTACCGCCCACAAACTTCCACTCAAAGCTATAAAAAGAGGCATGTGAAAGGCATAAAGTGTTAATGTAATTAGACTTAGGATTTTACCAACCATGGATTGTTCTGAATTTATACCATAATCAATTCCTCCATTTAAAGTCACTATTTTATAATAAGTGCAATGTCCAAGTACTACTAGTAATACTGCAACAGCTCTTATATAATCATATTCAACTATTGCTCTTTTCATTTTTCTCAATTGCTAATTGCCAATAAAATCAAAACATTTTATACTTCATTATTAAATTCAAAATCTTATTTCACCTAATTCCTCTTTATCAAACCACACAATGTCATTCCGATAAAATTTCTCAAACACAATAATATAATTGCATATACAAATACACCAACAATTATCATCAAAAGCAAAGTAGCAATACTATTTAAATGCAATAATGATATAAGACATAAACAGCCTCCCATCACAACACTTCCTAACACATAATGCAAATGTTCTTTCTTAAAAAACTGAATAGGAATATACCTTCTCCCAACAATGAACATGGAAACAGTAACAGCTACTTCCGCCAACATATAAGCCACTGCCGTACCATTATGTCCATAAACAGGAATCAGTAATACATTCAACACCACGTTCACTACCGCACCTATAAATGTGCAAAGAATAACAATATTTATTCTACCCATCGGATAAAGCACCTGAAGCCCCATTACACCCGAAATGCCTACCATTAAAATATTCAAAGCTACTATTTGTGAAGTTAATATAGCTGGAGCAAAACTTTCACCACTTAACAATAGAATAACACTAGGACTAGTAAATATCAATCCCACAGTCAAGGGCATTGCCAAAGCTAAAATAAAATCGTATGATTTCTGAATCAAGACCTTAAATTCATCCATCTTATTTTCAGCTATCAAATTGGAAGTGCGTGGCATAATTACCGCTCCCAAAGAACTAGAAAGACTCATAGTTATGACTAGAATTTTAGTTGCAGCCGTAAAATATCCCACAGCCTCAGCATCTTTCATAAAACCCAATAATACATTGTTTAATTGAAGATAAATACTAACAATGGCATTAAAAGCAAAAATATGTATAGCCGGTTTTAAATGACTGAAAGGATGCAACGCCCTAAATTCAATCATATCCTTATGCAGATATTTTCTTAAACGGACAAAATTAAAAATATTTCCTCCCAGTACGCCTAAAACAGAATAAGCTCCATACCATAAAATATCCTCTTTTGACTTTACCAGCAGAAACAGTAATATAACGGAGATGGTCTTTACTACCATCCCACGAATAGCAACATATTTAAAATCTTCTATTCCTTGATAAAACCATTCGCAACCTATCGCCGTAAAAAAAATGGTGGCACTGAGCAGAAGAAACAAAGGTATATCGGTTTGCACCTTAGTTACCGTCAAGCAAATGACAGCAACAGCCATATAACCCAGAAGAGTGAGAAAGGCATGTAACAATAATATTTCAACTGTAATCCGTGTCATTTTTTCCGGATTATCCCGTACTTTAGCTACCTCACGTATAGCATACATCGGAATACCCAAACAAGTGAACAAGCTGATATAGGAAATAATGGATTGAAAAAAGTTCACTTGTCCTATACCATCCGCCATCATTATACGAGAAGCGTAAGGAAAAGTAATGAGTGGAAATAAGAGTTGGGAAGCGGAATTTATCAGATTAAATAGATAATTCGCTTTTACTGATTTTATCATGTATGCTACTATAATTTTCGTACCTTCAAAACATCTTGTTATTTTCAAAGAAAACAGATTACTTTTTCACCGCAATACAGACCTCATTGCACTTTCATGCCATTGACTATAATCATATATCGACAAAACACGACAAGACAAAATTTTATGATAAACGCCGTCACACAAAACAACATGTTTGCGAAAACATCCCTCAGCCTCATCAACAGGCACAGAAGCCATCACCACATACTCCGGACAACCTGGAACACAAAACAAAGAAAGTTCACTTTTCGGAAACAGACCGCACAATCTACAGGCAGAACGCTCAAATGCCACCCAATACGTACCTATATGATATAGGTGCATAAACCGGTCATTATTCTTTTCCCTATTCAGTATATCAGCGTGGCTGTTTTGGATAAGCCGTTGAAGGAGTACACCGGAAGGAACCACTTCATTCATAGTTATATAAAGTAAATGTTATCAGATGAATTACTTTGTACAGCATGACAAAGGATTTAAATAAGAAAAGTGATTCAAGCAAGACAAATACCATCATTTCTTTTTAGGTTCTTTAATCACTTCAATCAAATCCGGCGAAATAGTTGCCATAGCCATGGCAATGATTCCCTGAATGCAAATGACCACCCTACGGTCTCTTGCCCCTTTCACCTTTATAAAGATGCCTTCATACCCCGCAAAGTCTCCCCCGATGATGCGCACCCGTGTTCCTTTAGCCGGATTGATTTCCTCCGGTTTGAAAAAAAGCAGATGCTCGTCATACGTGCCTGCCACGGCTATGAAGTCCCTCATTTGCCCATCGGGCACAATGATTTTCTCACCGCTACGCGAGTCAGTCATATACTGAAGATAAGGAATATCTTTTTTCAATTCCTTCATATCAGTCTGTGTGATATGGATAAAGATAAGATTATGAACTACTGGGACCAGCTCGCGCACCTTACGTTTCTTTGCCATGCGGATAACATAATGCATGGGAATGAAACTGGATACTCCTTGTTGGTCCAGCAGATTCTTCACATCCAGTTCGCGACGGTAAGTGACCCGCATGGCAAACCATTGTGTTTTTTCACAACAAAACATACTCTTGGGGCTTTGAGGTACGTATATCTTTCTGTACTTCAACCAGTTACATTACCCTTTCGGATAATACAAGAAGTTTTTGACTTCTTTTTATGAAGGTCGGCCGGACAGCTATTTCATGATAGGAGATATGGAATCTACATGATTAATGGATGCAGCATATCGGGCCAACTTTGACCTTCCGCAGATTCCCGAACCGGATGGTTCATATATGTTAAATCAGAAATGTGATACGTATATAAAGAAAAAGCGCGGGAATCTGTACCTGTTACCCGTTCCGCTTTCTGAGGCTCTCGCATTGCCCATCACAGTCTGAACGAGCAACGCAGAAGCCCACGCCGATATGTATAATTTGAATACATCTTTGACCCACAAAGACGAAACAAGAGATATAAAAACATATCGCGTAGACACCCACTGTTGCTTTGCTTTGACTGTGATTGAAATTTGCGAGATTTCAGAAAGCCAAGAACAAAACGCCAAGTAAACGTCTTTTCTATATATATGTATTTTCCACTCTCCCATACCCCCTTACGAAAGTATCAGCATGGAAAACACGGCAAAGATACGGAATTATAAATAGAATAGAAAAATAATTTCCATTTTTTATACCTATGAATTTCTTTTTTTGCAATCCACCACATCTATTTTTCCCCCTCAAGAGTTTTGCAAAAGTGCTGCCACTGCTACCACCCTTACCACTGAAACCACCATGGACAGGGCGTTTTATTGGGTGGTGGCAGCACATCTTTTTATGCACCGAAAAGGGCTACTGCCACCACTTTTTTTTGTTCTTTCCGGAAGTACGATACTTTCCAACTATTTTTCCGGAGCTGGCGGAAGTGCCTGTTGATGCGTATGATCTGCCTCGTTCATCCGTATGAACGCGTACACGGACTAGGAGTTTCAACCGGTTTCATCAGGTTGAAACTTTAGTTCCACCGTATTGTAACTGTGGCTTTGTCGGGATGTAACCGTAGTTCTGGCGGGTCGCAATCAGACTCCCATCAGGCTGTAGCCAATATCTTGTTCATTGGTGGGCGACGTCCTGCCGGTCCGGTTTCCGGGTTCTGTGTACCTGTATTCTCTTCCTTTTTCGGCATTGGGTCATCCTTCGCCTCTTGTTTCTTCCTCCTCATACGGGATTTTTGGGGTAAAAAAGAGGTAAAAGTGGTGGTAGCAACCCTTTTTCCCATATAAAAAAAGGTGCTGCCACCACCCTATGAAACGCCCTGTCCATGGTGGTTTCAGTGGTAAGGGTGGTAGCAGTGGCAGCAGTTTTACAAAACTCTGTGGTAGATATTTCGCGTAAGATCCGGGGGCTCACCTCAAAAAACAAGGACGTTTTTTAAAAAGATCAAGAACTTTCAAAAAAAGATAACGGCCTTTTTAAAAAAGATCAAGAGCTTTTTTTGAAAGATAACGAGCTTTTTTTAAAAACGTCTTGATCTTTTTATCGCTGCCTGAAATGCCGGAGACTTTGCGATCACATTCCATAGAAGTACAAACCCGTTACGCACACTTTTATAACGTTACTTGCTTATTCCAAACCACAGGAGATTTTCAGGCTTGTCCGGATATTACCTCACCTCTTTCCACTCGGAAATGGTTCGCGTCTGTGAAGAAAATACCACTCCTATACAAACTATTTTTCGTTTATCCGTCAGATAGGGCCGGGCATATCCCTTTTCTTCTATCTGCCGCAAGGCCTCATCGGCACTGCCGTCCAGTTTGAATTCAAAAATGTAGATGTATTGCGGAGTCTCGAGTATGCAGTCCACCCGTTCCCGGCTTTGTGTCTGCTCGATGCGGAGGCAATATACGCCTATAAGCTGGAAACGGAAACTCCCTGTACTTTGAAATAATCACTGGCCAACAAGCTGAGAAAACCTCTACGTACTTCATCATTGGGGAAATCAAGCAGATAGGAATGGGTATATTTATCGTAATCCTTGATAGTAAGATATCCACTCTGGTAAATCATGGGAAGAGGACGTTCCACATCAGCTTTGTAATCGGCAAACAAGGATGCGTCATAATATTGCCCCACCAATTCGTTGATCTGCTCGTTGCTATGCTGCAACAGCCGGACCAGATAAGTAGGCGTGCCCGAGGCAAACCAGTAGTCACGGATTTGTAATTTATTAAAAGCGTTCAGAATACTGAAAGGATTGTAAATATCAAGCAAACTTTCGCTAAAATGATAACCGTCATATTGTGCTCTCAGGCGTTCTTTCATTTCCTCATACGTGCATTCGTCTTTTTCGGCCAGCTCGGAAATAGGTTCATGGAAATAATGCTCCATTTCCTCCCCGGTGATTCCGCACAGTGCTTCATAACGGGAGTCCATACTGATATCATCAGGCTGGTTGAAACCACTGAAGACACTGACTTGCGAAAATTTGGTGACTCCCGTCAGCATCACGAACTGCAAGTATTTATCAGCTCCCTTGAAGGTAGAATAAAAAGCTTTCAACGTATTCCGGTTCTCCTCTTCCAAGGGGGTATCAAGCACATCGAGAATGGGTTTGTCATATTCGTCGACGAGCACCACGGCACGCCTTCCTGTCTTTTCGCTGGCACGACGCAGCAATTCGATAAAACGGGTTCCCGGAGTCGTGTAATTGGGATTCTTGCCATACATATCCTCCCAATTTCCCAAATAGCCCTCAATGGCAGCTTCCAGCACTCCTTCTTTGGCAAAATTATCTCCGTTGAAGTCTATATGAAATACCGGATATTGGAACCAGTCTTTTTCCAGTCCGGCAATGGCAAGTCCTTCAAACAACTCTTTCCGCCCTTCATAATAGGCTTCGAGGGTACTGATCATCAAACTTTTACCGAAACGGCGCGGACGGCTGAGAAAATAGATTTTTCCTCTGCTCACTAACTGATGGATGAGAGCAGTCTTATCCACATAAACATATCCGTTTTCACGAATTTGACTAAAAGTTTGTATGCCGATAGGGTATTTCATATTTTGATATATTTAGTACATGATATTGCAAAGATAAACAAAACGAACCGGTTTCGTCCAATCCTGATTGAACATTTTTCATCGCGACAGCTTAGCATAATAAAAAGGGTGCTTCATTTTGAACTCGAGATTCCAAAGGAACCAACAGCACAAAACAAAACACCCCGAAAGACGTTTACTATAAACCCTCCCTCCCTTTTCACTTCCTTTCGAAAGCATCGGCGTGGTAAAGTGGTGAAGATACACATTTTATTGATAACATTCCAAATATTCGTCCTCCAATTATCAGAAACGGATACGGAAACGGGTCAGTTTATCCGGATAAGTACGAAGAGAGAAAGTACACCCATGTTTCATCAAGACTTCGCGAATAAAAATCAGACCGATGCCCTGTCCGTTAGGTTTGGTGGAGAAGAAAGGACTGAACAGTTTGGTTTCCACCTCCTTGCTGATACCGGCACCGGTATCAGCAATTTCCAGCATCGTAGGCGATACGGAAGTACGGATAAAGATATCTCCTGTCTCGCCGATACTTTCAGCCGCATTCTTGATAATGTTGACCAGTACTTGCTCAAACAGGGAAGTATCCATCATCACTTCGGGGTTCTCTTTACATAAATCAAGATGCAGCGTAA
>OBAO01001853.1_pt1 | contig 10812 bp, 14 predicted proteins | sample 1517541 | NCBI WGS metagenome assembly OBAO01 (sample SAMN04571698, study PRJEB22368) | human gut metagenome | biome: human gut; material: stool | host: Homo sapiens | place: Luxembourg | collected 2012-08-10
CCCGCCCCTGCGCCCATATGGTCATGACTGCGGCGGGCATTCTGGACGATTACATTGCGGAGCATCCGGTCGGCACGCCGACAAAGCCGGATATGGAACAGCTATGAACGATTTTATCTATAACCAGCACGATATCCCCAAGGAGCAGTACCGCTACGGCCTGCGTGCCTCGGCGGACGTGGGCTGCGGATGGGTCGCCACCTGGAACGCCCTGCAAATTCTGGGGTACAAAACGGACATCCCGGCGCTGATCCGCTATTACGAATGGCAGCTGCCCCTGATCCACGGCAACACCGGCACCTCCTTCTGGGGGCCTGCGGTGTGCTTCCGGAAGTGGGGCTTCCCGGTGAAGACCGTCGTGGACGTCCGCCGCTTTGACGAAGCGGCCAAAAACGCGGATGCCTGCATCCTGTTCTACCACTGGCGGAGCAAGTGCCGCCTGGGCGCCCATTTCGCAGCGCTGCACCACACGGAGAAGGGCTTCGTCGGCTACAACACCTACCGCAACTCCACCGGCGCGGACAATTACGGCAGCAGCCTTGCGGAGTTCCTCCGCAAACGCAAGTATTTTGGCGCCGTCCTGCTGGCCATCAACCGAAAATGAGCAGAAGCACCTGGGCAAAACGTAGAAAAAACCAGCGAAAATTTATGAACATTTCACAATTCACCCCGAACGTCCCATGGGGCTTCCCTTTTCCCGGAAATCCGCCGCTTGCATTCAGCGGGAAAGTGTGATATCCTTATAAAAAGGAGATGAGCCGAATGACTGTCCGGGAATCGGGTGAAATGTATCTTGAGGCTATACTGGTTTTGGCGAAGAAAAGCGGGTATGTCCGCTCCATTGATGTCAGCGAATATCTGGGGTATTCCAAGCCCAGCGTTTCCCGCGCGATGGGCATTCTCCGGGAGGGCGGCTATATCCTCATGGAAAAAGACGGCGCGATTACGCTGACGGATTCCGGAAAAAAGCTGGCGGAAACCATCTACGAGCGCCACACGGTGCTCTCGGAGCTGCTGATCCGTCTGGGTGTGGACGAAAAGACCGCCACCGACGATGCGTGCCGGATCGAGCACGTCATCAGCGACGAGTCCTTCCAGGCCATCAAGCAGTACTATTACCAGCACAAAAAGTAAAAAATTCAGGCGGCGCTTAAAAGCGCCGCCTTAATCTGTCGAAAAGCCTCGCAGAGGAAAGTCGCCCGCGGGCGACAAATAAAATGAAATCATTTTCTGCCGGGGCGTGTACCTGAGATGATATTTGTCAAGGGTATTTTCTAAAGCAAAAAATTGCGCCCAGAGAGCAAAAAGGTTAATGGAAATAAGACCAGTAAACCGGAATTTATGCTCATCTTTCTTCATCATAGATGATGGTAACTACGGATTTTGAACCATGTATACCCTTTTTTCGTATATCATCAAAGTCAAGAACAAGGCTATCAGGAGAAATGGAATCCTTATAGACTATTGTATAGTCTATCCAAGCGGGGCTTTCATTCTTCGTAATTTTTTCTCTGTTATATACATACTTCAAGAAATCCCAACTAATTCCTTCCAGGTATGAACCGCTGTCTGTTTCCACTTCCATGCTGATAATATTTTGAACTGGGATTTGCTTTATATGTTCGACAAGGTCTTTCCTATTTTCGATTTCTAGCTTCTGCATTTTGTTATTTCCTTCTTTATAAGCCCCGATTCGTTGAATTGATGTTCAGTATAGCGCAAACGGGTCTCAATAGCAAAGCCCCTTTGCCCCAAAAGACCAGCGAGCCTTTTGGGGCAGTTTTTATCCCAGCAGTTCCTCGATCTCCGCCTTCGGCATGTAGCCGATGGCCTTGTTCATGACCTCGCCGTGTTCCACGACCACCAGCGTGGGGATGCTGGCGACGCCGAATTCCATGGCAAGCTCCACTTCCTCGTCCACGTTGATCTTGCCCACGGCGATATCCTCCCGCTCCTGAGCGATCTCCTCCACAATGGGGCCGACCATCCGGCACGGGCCGCACCATGGCGCCCAGAAATCCAGCAGCACGGGCTTATCGCTGTTTTTCACCAGCTCGTCGTAGTTGGCCTTCGTAATGTGCATGACGGACATAACAATTCCTCCTTGGTATTTTTCTGTGCCTATAGTATACCCTAATTTTGAAAAAAGCGCAAGGGGCGCGTCGAGCGGAGGAACCTCTGATTAAATCGACGAGAGCTGTGAGTGAGAGATTTTTCGTCCAATCGAGGTATCGGAAACGGAGGAATACTGTATGTATTTCCCGTTTTCGATGCCGAAGAGTGGACGGAAAAGATCCACTCACGGCCGAAGGCGATTTATTCAGAGGTTCCCTAGACAATTTGACATTTTGCCGCCCATCTGCTATGATACCCTGAAAGAAACGGGAGGACACCAATATGAGCAAATGTGAATCCTGCGGCGGATGCAGCGGCGGCTGTTCCGGGTGCGGTCTGGAGCTGGAGCTTACGGAAGAAGAGATCAGCTTTCTGCACCGGCTGGGAGAGTGCGCCTTTCTGCCGGTGATTCAGGAAAAGGAAGCGCCGGTTTTCCCGGAGGAAGCGGGAAAAGAGCTTCTGCTGCAATGTCTGGAGAAAAAGGGTCTGATTTCCCTTGACTATGACAAGCCCCTGAAAGATTACCATACCCCCGCCTATGACGCCAGTCCCGTCCGGGGCAGCATGGCGCTGACCAAACGGGGACAGGACGTTCTGGAGCTGATGGAATATCAGGGCGTCCGCTGACCATCCGGCGGCGTTTGCCGGAGAAAAGAGACATAGAGAAGTGTTATTTATGAACAACAATGAATACCGCGTGGGCGTCAACCGTGGATTGCCTGTGGGGATGGGATATTTTTCGGTGAGCTTCGGCTTCGGTGCTATGGCCGTGTCTCAGGGCTTGAAAACGCTGGACGCGGTGCTGATCTCCGCCACGAATCTGACCAGCGCGGGGCAGTTCGCGGGGCTGACCCTCATCGTCGCCGCCGCCACGCTGTGGGAAATGGTGCTGACCCAGCTGGTCATCAACAGCCGCTACGCCCTGATGAGTCTGGCGCTGAGCCAGCGGATGGGCGAGAAGATCGGCCTGCTGCCCCGGCTTCTGATCGCGTTTTTCAATACGGACGAAATTTTCGCCCTGGCCATGGCGCGGGAAGCACCCCTGACGGTGCCGTTCCTGCTGGGGCTGGGGACGCTGCCCTTTATCGGCTGGACGCTGGGGACGCTGTGCGGCGCACTGGCCGGGTCGATCCTGCCGCTCTCCATCCGGACGGCGCTGGGGGTCATGCTCTACGGCATGTTCATCGCCATCGTGGTGCCACCCGCGAAGAAGAACCGGGATGTTTTCGTGGCGGTGGTGCTGGCGCTGATTTTCAGCAGCCTGTTTTCCTGGACGCCGGGACTGAAAACCGTTTCCCCGGGACTGTCCATCGTGATCTGCACCGTGGCAGCCGCCGCCATCTGCGCCGCGCTGTTCCCGGTGAAGGAAGAGAGGGAAGCGGCATGAACATTTATCTGTACATCCTCGCCATGGCGCTGACAACCTACCTCATCCGCGTCCTGCCCATGACGATCTTCCGCAAGCCCATTAAGAGCCGTTTTTTGCGCTCGTTTTTGTACTACGTTCCCTATTGCTGCCTGACGGCCATGACGTTCCCCTCCATCCTCAGCAGCACCGCTTCTATCTTAAGCGGCGCGGCGGCGCTGGTGGTAGCGGTGATTCTGGCCTACCGGGGCAAGAGTCTGATCGTGGTCGCCTTAAGCAGCAGCGCCGCGGTGCTGATTGTGGAATGGGCAATGAGCCATTTGTAAAATAACTGTGTATTCCTCCGCTTCGCCTTGACGAGCGGAGGAATCTTTGTTATAATGCGCCGTGAAGAGGGAGTAGTCGGCGCACAACGCGGGACTGAATCGACATACTGGTGAGGCCCCGGTTCAGCCTGAAATGACGAGACTTTTGCAGGCCGGCACAGTCTCTTCGCGTCTTCTGTGCTGCCCTGTATTTGGTACGGAGGATTTTTTTATGGGAATCGGAGAACTTTTCTTGCTGGCGGTGGGGCTGAGTATGGACGCCTTCGCGGTATCCGTATGCAAGGGTCTTGCCATGAAAAAGGCAACGCTGAAAGCGGAAGCGACCTGCGGCCTTTGGTTCGGCGGCTTCCAGATGCTGATGCCCGTGACCGGCTTTTTCCTTGGCTCGCTGTTTGCCGAAGCCATTGAAGCGTTCGACCACTGGGTCGCCTTCGGTCTGCTGGTCATCATCGGCATCAACATGCTGAAGGAAGCGCTGGAGAAGGAAGACGAATCCGGCGACGACCCGGAAAAGGACGCCGACCTGTCCGTCAAGACCATGTTTCTCATGGCCGTGGCGACTTCCATAGACGCGCTGGCCGTCGGCATTTCCCTTGCCATGGTCGGCAGCGTGAACATCTGGCTGGCGGCGGCGTTTATCGGCATCTGCACCTGCCTGCTGTCCGCTCTGGGCGTGAAGATCGGCAACTTGTTCGGCAGCCGGTATGAGAAAAAGGCCGAGTTTGCCGGCGGCGTCATTCTGATTCTGCTGGGCGTGAAGATTCTGCTGGAGCATCTGGGGGTTCTGGCGTGAAGCGCACAAAGCGCCGCATGACGCTGTGTACTGTGCTTCTGCTTTGCAATCTGGTCTTTATCTGGGGCAATTCCCTGCTCCCGGCGGAAGTCTCCGGACAGATCAGCGGCACGCTGAAGGCGCTGCTGGACGGCGTGTTCACCCCCGGCGAAGCGGTTCCCTCCGGCGACGGCCTGCTGCGGAAATTTGCCCACTTTGCCGAGTTCGGCGCGTTGGGATTTTTGCTTGGGTGGCTGTTCGGGATGCTGGGAAAAAAGCGGCTTCCGGCGTTCGCGCTGGGCGTGGCCGCTGCCTGCATCGACGAGACCATCCAGGCCTTCATCCCCGGCCGCAGCCCCGGCATCCGGGACGTGTGCATTGACAGCTGCGGCGCGGCCGCCGGTATGCTTCTGCTGCTTTTGGGGCATGCTTATTGGAAGAAGCGATTTACCCGAAAAATTTCAGGAGGAAATGAAACATGAAAAAAGTTTTAACTGCAATTCTGGCGGCAGCCATGGCGCTGTCCCTGCTTTCCGGCTGTGCCGGATCCAAGCCCACGGAAACCACCTCCCCCGACAAGGTGGAGGGAACCATGGAGGAGCTGCTGAACGAAATCGTTGCCCAGCAGCCGGTGGAGTTTGACGGCGGCGTCGAGACCATCGACCTCACCGACACCAGCGAGGAAGGGCAGTGGGCCATCAAGAGCAGCACCGGTCTGGATAACGCCGGCGTGCTGACGGAGGCCGCGGTGTTCGAGCCGATGATCGGCTCCATCGCCTTTTCCATGGTCATGGTGCGGGTCGCCCCGGGCGAGGACATCAAGTCCGTCGCCGAAGCCATGAAGTCCGGCATCAACCCCCGCAAGTGGGTCTGCGTGGAAGCGGACGACATGCTGGTCACCGGCTACCGTGACGTGGTGATGCTCATTATGCTGGACACCAGCTACGACCTCACCGCCCAGTCCTTTGTGGACGCGTTCGGCAAGGTCGTCGGCGAACCCGAATTTGTGATTTAAGGTTTCCCAAATGGCAGCGATGGAATCGCTGCCATTTTTATAAGAGTTCTCAGGAGCGAACACGCCTATGGTTTTTTCAAGCATTCCCTTCCTATATTATTTCCTCCCGGCGGTGCTGGCGGTGTATTTTCTCACGCCCCGGAAGGGGAAAAACGCCGTTCTGCTCCTTGCCAGCCTGATTTTTTACGGCTGGGGGGAGCTGCGGCTGCTGCCCCTGATGGCGTTCACCATCCTGCTGTGCTACGTCTGCGGCCGGGGCATCGAACGCTCCCGGAAGCGGAAAAAGCTCTGGCTGCTGGCGTCCATCGTCATCAGCGTGGGACTGCTGGGGGTTTTCAAGTACGCGGACTTCTTCATCGGCAGTCTGAACGCCGTCACCGGCCTGAAAATTCCCCTGCTTCATCTTGCGCTGCCCGTCGGCATCAGCTTTTACACCTTCCAGTGCCTGAGCTACACCATCGACGTCTATCGCGGCAGCGTCCCGGCACAGAAGAACCTCATCAACTTCGGCGCGTATGTCGCCCTGTTCCCCCAGCTGATTGCAGGCCCCATTGTCCGCTATGCGGACATCGCACGGGAGCTGGAGCACCGGGAGCACAGCTGGGAAAACGCGGCGGTGGGTCTGCGGCGGTTTCTGGTAGGGCTGGGGAAAAAGGTCATCCTTGCGGATAACTTTGCCCTGCTGATCCGGTTGTTCCGACAGAGCGGCGAAAAATCCGTCCTGTTTTACTGGATGTACGCCGTGGCCTTCACCCTGAACATTTACTTCGATTTTTCCGGCTATTCCGACATGGCCATCGGTCTTGGGCGGGTGCTGGGGTTCCATTTTGTCGAGAATTTCAACTATCCCTATCTCTCCAGAAGCGTCACGGAGTTCTGGCGGCGGTGGCATATCAGCCTTGGCAGTTGGTTCCGGGACTATGTGTATATCCCCATGGGCGGCAGCCGGGTCAGCCGCTGGCGGTGGGTTCTGAACATCCTCACCGTGTGGATGCTTACGGGGCTGTGGCACGGCGCGGCGTGGAATTTCGTGCTGTGGGGGCTGCTGTTTGCCGCGCTGCTGCTGGCGGAAAAGTGGATTCCCGTCCTGCAAAGGCTGCCGGGCGTCCTGCGCCATGGGTATGTACTGCTGGCGGTAGTCCTCAGTTTCGTCCTGTTCAACGCGGACAGTCTTGCGCAGGCGGGGCAGGACTTTGCCGGACTGTTCGGCTTCGGCAGCCTGAGCCTGACCTCCGCCGAAGCGCTGTACTACCTGAAAAGCTATGCCGTCCTGTTCGTGCTGGGCATTCTCGGCTCCACGCCAGTGGTGAAAAACGCGGCGCGGCGCATGGACGGGACGAAGGCGGGCGTCGTGCTGGAAGCCGCGGCAATGCTGGCGCTGCTGATCGTCTGCACGGCCTATCTGGTGGATGGCTCCTTCAGCCCGTTCCTGTATTTCCGGTTTTAAGGGGGCGAAGGTATGAAGAATCGAATTTGCGCAATCATTGTTGCGGCTGTCTGGGCGGTGCTGGCTGTGTGGGCGTGGCTGGCGCCCAGCCGGGACATTTCCATCGCGGAGCGCCGCCAATTGGCACAGAAGCCTGCCATTCAGGGAAAAGCCCTGCTGGACGGCAGCTTTATGACGGATTTTGAGGATGCCAGTCTGGATCAGTTCCCCCTGCGGGATACTTTCCGCGAGGTGAAGTCCCTGTTCCACCGCTTCGTCCTGCGGCAAAGCGACAAAAGCGGCATTTATATCTCCCAAGGCTATGCTGCAGCACAGGAATACCCCCTGAGCGAAGCCTCGGTCAACCACGCACTGGAGCGGTTCAGCAGCGTATACGAAACTTACCTTTCTTCTAGCGATTCCAAAATTTACCTTGCCATCGTCCCGGACAAAGGCTATTATCTGGCGCAGTCTGTCGGGCAGCTGTCCCTGGACTATGACCGGCTCTTTACCATGGTGGAGGACGGGATGCCCTGGGCGTCTCCCATCCGCCTGACGGACAGCCTGTCCATTCAGGACTATTACCGCACCGATACCCATTGGCGGCAGGAGCGGCTGCTCCCGGCGGCGCAGACGCTGTGTCAGGCGCTGGGGGTGTCCTCTCCCCGGTGGACAAGCCCTTCTACGGCGTGTACTACGGTCAGGCGGCGCTGCCCATGCAGCCGGATACCATGTACCTGCTGAAAAGCGACCTGCTGGACGACTGCCGGGTGTACGACTACGAAACGGGAGAAACCACCGCTGTCTACGACATGACCAAGCTGGACAGCAGAGATCTGTACGACGTGTATCTCTCCGGTGCCCGGAGTCTGCTGACCATCGAAAACCCCAACGCGGCCACCGGCCGGGAGCTTGTATTCCGGGATTCCTTCGGAAGCAGCATGGTTCCGCTGCTGGTAAACGACTACGCCAAGGTGACGCTGGTAGACCTTCGGTACATCCGAAGCGACTATCTGGGGCAATTCCTTGACTTTCACGGTCAGGACGTGCTGTTCCTCTACAGCACGCTGCTGCTGAACAACAGCGCGGCAATCAAATAAAGCATCAAGGGCGCTCCGCTTTCATCGGAGCGCCCTTGATGCAAAAAAGTCCACTGTAATCTTGCGACTACAGTGGACCTGGCAGAGGATGAGGGATTCGAACCCCCGCAAACGGAGTCAGAGTCCGGTGTGCTACCGTTACACAAATCCTCTATATAATACCTGGTGGAGACAACAGGACTCGAACCTGTGACCTCATGCGTGTGAAGCATGCGCTCTAACCAGCTGAGCTATGCCTCCATACCGAAGCAGAGCTTATTATACCACGTTTTTCCGGAAAGTCAACCACTTTTTCCGGAATTTCCTTTTTTCTTTTTTGCGCCCCGCCCTGAAAAGGACGGGGCGCATAAGGCTTGTTTACCTGTATGGCTGCACGTATCGTTCATGGCTCAGACTTTGTGGTCGCGCGTGGGCACCGGAGACAAGGCCGAGCATGGCGTAGATCGTAACCACCGAAGAACCGCCGTAGCTGATCAACGGCAGGGTCAGACCGATAACGGGCATGACGCCGATGCACATACCGGTGTTGATCATCACCTGGAACATCAGCGCGGACGCGGCGCCGTAGCATACCAGCCGGCGCATATAATCCTGACAGTGCATGCCCACATAGATGCACCGGGCGATGATGGCCATTTCCATAATCATGATCGCAAGGCACCCCACGAAGCCCAGCTCCTCGCCCATGGACGAGAAAATATAGTCCGTGTGCTGGGCGAACAGGCTGCCGCTCTGGGTACGGTTGCCGTTGAACAGTCCCTGTCCCGTCAGGCCGCCGCCGGTGAGGGAGCGCAGGTTCATCATGGAGTGGTAGCGCTCGTTGATGCCCGTGGGGTCGATGGTGTCGTCAAACAGGATCAGGAACCGGTTCTGCTGGTACTCGCCAAGGAACTGCCACAGGATCGGGAACGCCGCCGCGATCAGACCGATGGCCAAAGCAAACCACCACAGGCTGACGCCGCCGCCGAAGGCCATACCGATGAAGATAAACACGAAGATCAGGGAAACGCCCGCGTCGCCGGACAGCACCATGTTCAGTCCCACCAGCAGTCCCAGATGAAGGCACATGTGCATAATAGACGGCAGGCTGGATATTCGGTTCTGGTGCGCCGACATGACCGAGGCCATAATAACGACATAGGTGATCTTGCAGACCTCGGCGGGCTGAACGCTGATAAAGCCCAGGTTGATCCAGCTTCGGTTACCGGAGCCGTGGTCGGTTCCCAGGGGGCTTATCAGCATGAGAAGCAGCGCACAGTTGAAAGCCACCATCACCATCCGGTGTTCCGAGAGAAAGTCCAGATCGATGGAGGACACCAGCGCGTACATCATGACGCCCAGACCGGTAGCCGCCAGCTGAATGATAATATATTTGATATTGCCGCCAAACTTGTCGGCGGAAGTGGCGCTGGCAATAAAAACGCAGCCAAAACCGGACACGATCAGGCACAGGATCAGCAGAAATATGTCGCCTTTTTTCCAGAAGTCCTTTAATTCATCCAAAAACCGGCTCAAACAACCGCCTCCTTTCCGCTATGGTTTTTCATTATACCATTCTTCCGGGGAAAAGTAAATAGACGAAATGTGAACGTGCCTTTAACATTGCCGGGGGGCGGGGTATAGGGGTCTTCCAAAACGGGCAGAATCCATAAAACCCGGCAAAAAAATGTTATGTCTGATATTACATCCGGTTTTACTTGACAAAATGGGAAAATAGTATTATTCTAAATAGGAATCTGCAAGAATTGGAAACGTTTCAATTTTCCGAAACTGCCGTTTTTCCACCGCCGCAGAGGTGTCTTCCCCCGGAGTTCCTCCGGAGAACCCACGCTCAGACGGATACCGGCAAAAAGTTTCCTGTTTGCCGTTTTCGGGGCGGTTTCAACTGGACATGCTGATCGGAATATGATATACTATCAAAAGTCTGTCTGGAAGGAACCGTATCAATAAGCCATGGCGGCGCACCCGCTTTAAGAATGGAGAGCTAACATGAACAACAACTGTCTGAACATCCTGAAATGGACGGAGGCACAGCTCAAGTACACCTACGACGTTTCTTTGCAGGAGGCGACCCCTCAGGAGCTGCATGAAGCGCTGGGTCAGGCTGTTATGATGGCCATTTCCGACGATTGGAGCCATTCCAAGAAGACCCGTATGCCCAATCGCAAGGCGTATTACATCTCTGCCGAGTACCTGATCGGCCGTCTGGTGTATTCCAACCTGTTTAATCTGGGAATTCTGGACGAGATGAAGGAGCTGTTTGCCGAGCACGGGGTCGATCTGGCGGTTCTCGAGGACATCGAGGACGACGCGCTGGGCAACGGCGGTCTTGGCCGTCTGGCGGCCTGCTTCCTGGACAGCGCTGCTTCCACGGACATTCCCCTGTCCGGCTACGGCCTGCGCTACAAGTTCGGCCTGTTCAAGCAGAGCTTTGACGCCGACGGCAGTCAGGTGGAGAATGCCGACGACTGGACAAAGTTCGGCGACCCCTGGTCCTTCCGCCGCTATAACCACACCGTGAAGGTCAAGTTCCCCGACCATACCGTTCTGGCCGTTCCCTACGACGTTCCCGTCATCGGCTACGGCACCGAGAACGTGGGCACACTGCGCCTGTGGCAGTGCGAGGCCGAGGAGGAGCTGGACTTCAACGCCTTCAACAATCAGGACTATCTGCGGGCGCTGGACGCCAAGA
>OBAO01001860.1_pt1 | contig 10797 bp, 7 predicted proteins | sample 1517541 | NCBI WGS metagenome assembly OBAO01 (sample SAMN04571698, study PRJEB22368) | human gut metagenome | biome: human gut; material: stool | host: Homo sapiens | place: Luxembourg | collected 2012-08-10
AAGAATGTGATTTTTTCCCGATTTAATAGCATAAATTTTTTAATTAAATGTGCCTTTTATGCTGTTAGATCTGTTATATTCAGAAGATATCGACATTAAAGATTTAGAAAAATATTTCTTGGCTTCATCCCAGGGGCAAGCCCCTGGGTTTTCGCCTAAAAATTTTATAACAATTCGCAATCAAAAGACAAGATGGGGGAGCTGCAGCAGCAAAGGAAATCTTAATTTTAATTGCTTGCTAATGCTGACACCGCCAGAAGTGATTGACTATGTTGTCGTGCATGAGCTGTGTCATCGAAAAGAAATGAATCATTCAGGGGCATTCTGGGCAGAGGTAGAGAAGGTGATTCCTAGTTATAAGGAGCAGGTCAAGTGGCTGAAAGAGAATGGAGGAAAGATAATAGGGAGGATGAAATAAATAGGGAAGGCAATATAAGAAAGTGAGAAGCGGCAGCTGCGAGAGCAGGGGCCGCTTTTCCATTTCCTTTTAAAACGAAATGAACGAAAGAACAAACTAAAACAAGTCGAAATTCGACAAAATTCCTCTTTTGAATAATCAAATTATATTGCAAATTCAATTTTAAAATTGTATAATTGACATTAACAGTGATTTTAGAGAAAGATGAGGTGTATCTTACTAAAATTATATACAAAAGTATCGGAAGAGTCTTTTGTGTGAAAAATTGAAAACGTGATTGTAATGGTACGATAGGAAGGAAAATGTGTACGATAGGAGGAAGCAGTAAGGTGTATTCAAATTTTGACTTTTTAAAAGAAAAATTTCCAGTTCTGGCAAATTTTGGAGAACTTGCCGAGAAATATTTATATAGTGATTCAAATTCCTGCTTGTTGAAATTAGGAATGATAGGGGAAACTATTGTTAATTTGATTTTTATCTATGACAGGATTGATTTGCCTGTTGATAATACCTCTGCAAATCGTATTCATACATTATATCGTGAAGGTGTAGTTACGTCTGATTTGGCAGATATTCTTCATGGTCTTAGAAAAATCAGAAATAAGGCTGTTCATGAAAATTATGCATCAGTTGAAGATGGAAAAATTTTTATTCAGATGGCGTATAGTTTGACAGAATGGTTTATGCAAACGTATGGTGATTGGAATTATCAGAACAAACCGTTTGAAATGCCAGATAAAAATGTTCGATTAGAAATTGTCGATAAAGAAAAAGAACAAACCGAAGAAGAAAAGTTGATCGCAGAGGCATCCAAGGTTGCAGCAATGGCTCTGAGTGTTAAAAAAGAAGAACGTAAAAGCCAAGCAGGAAAAGCAATGCGGCAGAGGGTAAAATCAGAGGCAGAGACCAGATATCTTATTGACGAACAGTTACGTAAAGTTGGATGGGAAGTAGATACGCAAAAGCTGCGTTACTCAAAAGGAACTCGTCCAGAAAAGGGAAGAAATATTGCGATAGCCGAATGGCCGACAGATTCTACTGTTGGCAAAAAAGGATTTGCAGATTATGCGTTATTTATTGATAAACGGCTTGTTGCCATAATTGAGGCGAAAGCAATTCATAAGGATATTCCATCAGTAATCGATTATCAATGCAAAGATTATTCCAGAAATGTACGTGCTGAAGATGAAAAGTATCAAATTGGTATGTGGAGGAATTATAAGGTGCCATTTGTCTTTGCAACAAATGGAAGACCTTATCTGGAGCAATATGATACGAAAAGTGGTGTGTGGTTTCTTGACTTAAGAAAGTCTGATAATGCCCCAAAAGCATTGAAAGGGTGGATGAGTCCTACTGGTATGTTAGAACTGCTTGAACGGGATATTGCAGCAAAAGATCAAGCATTACAAGATATGCCATATGATTTACTGCGCGATAAAGACGGCCTGAATCTTCGAGACTATCAGTTAAAAGCAATTCAGGCAGCTGAACATGCAATTTTGAATGGGCAACAGAATATTTTGTTGGCGATGGCTACGGGTACGGGTAAAACACGCACAATCCTTGGGATGATTTATCGTTTCTTGAAAACAGGTCGGTTTCGCAGAATTTTGTTTCTGGTAGATCGTACATCGCTTGGTAAACAAGCAACAGATGTATTCGAGGAAGTAAAGCTAGAAGAACTAATGACACTTGATGATATTTATAATATTAAAGGTCTGGAAGACAAGGTGATTGATAAGGAAACAAAACTGCAAGTGGCTACGGTGCAGAGCATGGTAAAACGTATTCTTTATAATGAAGGAGATACGATGCCTGCGGTTACAGATTTTGATTTGGTTATCATTGATGAAGCGCATCGTGGCTATATTTTAGACAAGGAAATGGGAGAGGACGAACTTCTTTATCGTGATCAGATTGATTATCAGAGCAAATATCGTTCTGTTGTGGAGTACTTTGATGCAATAAAAATTGCATTGACGGCAACTCCTGCTTTGCAAACAACAGAGATTTTTGGACAGCCTGTATATAAATATACATATAGGGAAGCAGTTATTGAAGGCTACCTTGTAGATCATGATGCACCGCATCAATTAACAACAAAGCTAAGCAAAGAAGGAATTCATTATAAAAAAGGTGATACAAGATATGATTCCATAACAGGGGAGATCACAAATTCAGAGCTATTGGACGATGAACTCGATTTTGACGTAGATAAATTTAACCGTCAGGTAATTACGGAACCGTTTAACAAAGCTGTACTTGCCGAGATTGCTCGCGACATTGATCCTGAAACGCCTGAGGTGCAAGGAAAGACATTGATTTATGCAGTTGATGACCAACATGCAGATCTTATTGTAAAAATTTTAAAAGAAATCTATACAGAGACAGGTGTGGATAATGATGCCATTATGAAAATAACAGGCAGCGTTGGTGGTGGTAATAAGAAAAAGATTGAGGAGGCCATTCAACGATTTAAAAATGAGCGATATCCAAGTATTGTCGTTACGGTAGATTTGTTGACAACCGGTATTGATGTGCCAGAAATTACAACGCTTGTATTTATGCGGCGTGTAAAATCAAGAATTTTATTTGAACAGATGCTTGGACGAGCTACAAGACTTTGTCCTGAAATTCATAAGACGCATTTTGAAATTTATGATCCTGTAGGTGTATATGATTCATTAGATGAAATCAATACAATGAAACCTGTTGTTGTAAATCCAACAGCAACTTTTACACAATTACTAGAAGGTTTGGAAGTGTTGACAGATGAAAAAGAGGTGCAGAATCAGATTAATCAAATTATTGCAAAGTTGCAGCGCAGAAAGCAAAATATGAGCAGCAAAGCAATGGAGCATTTTATTAGTCTGTCTGGTGGATACAAACCGACACAGTTTATTGCCAATATCCAGAGTTGCGATAGCCCTTCAGAAGCAAAGAAACAACTGCTTGCTTGTGGAGAGCTGTTTAAAATGCTGGATCAGTTAAAACCAAACGGTGGTCGGTCTGTTGTTATCTCAAAGCATGAAGATGAATTGTTGGAACATACAAGAGGCTATGGCAATGGAAGTAAGCCAGAAGATTATTTGGATGCCTTTGCTGCGTATGTAAAGACAAAAATGGATGAGATTGCAGCACTCAATATTGTTTGTACCAGACCAAAAGAATTGACACGCGATAGCTTAAAATCGCTGCGCCTTACATTAGATAGAGAAGGTTTTACGACGCAGCAGTTAAATACAGCGATTTCTCAAATGACCAATCAGGAGATTACGGCGGACATTATTAGCTTAATTCGTAGATATGCGATTGGATCTGCACTGATTTCGCATGAGGCTAGAATCAAAAGAGCAATTGATAAGCTTAAAAAAGCACACAATTTCTCCAAACAGGAATTGAACTGGATTGCCAGAATGGAAAAATATCTGATGGAGGAATCGGTACTGAATGTTACTGTGTTTGATGAAGATGGACGATTCAAATCACAGGGAGGATTCAATAAAATTAATAAAGTATTTGGAAATAAATTAGAAAACATCGTATTTGAATTGAATGAGTATTTATACGATGATGGAGGAAGAACAGCATGACAACCCAAGAAATTGTTTCAAAGCTCTGGAATCTTTGTAATGTATTAAGAGATGATGGTATTACCTATCATCAGTATGTTACCGAGCTTACCTATATTTTATTCCTGAAAATGGCAAAGGAAACTGGTGCAGAAAGCCAGATTCCAGAATACTATCGTTGGGATAAATTGATGGAGAAGAGTGGTATTGAATTAAAGAAATTTTATGAAGAGCTATTGAAGCATCTGGGCGAAAAATGCACAGGACGCGTCCGTGAAATTTATCAGGGTGCAGCAACAAACATTGAAGAACCAAAGAATCTTGAAAAAATCATTACGACAATTGATGGTTTGGATTGGTTTTCGGCTCGTGAAGAAGGCTTAGGAAATCTTTATGAGGGATTACTGGAAAAGAATGCAAATGAGAAAAAATCTGGAGCAGGCCAGTATTTTACCCCTCGTGTGCTGATTGAGGTAATGACACGTTTGATAAAACCACAGCCGGGGGAGCGCTGCAATGATCCTGCTTGTGGAACATTCGGTTTTATGATTGCAGCCAATCAGTATGTGAGAGCGCAAACCGATGATTTCTTTGATTTGGATGCAGACACCGCAGCATTTGAGCGAAAAGAGGCATTTTCTGGTGTAGAATTGGTACATGACACACATCGTCTTGCATTAATGAATGCAATGTTACACGATATTGATGGAGAAATTATCCTGGGCGATACATTATCCAACATTGGTAAGAGCATGAAAGGATACGATGTCGTATTGACGAATCCGCCATTTGGAACAAAAAAAGGTGGTGAGCGTGCAACTCGTGATGATTTTACCTTTCCTACCAGTAATAAGCAGTTAAATTTCTTACAGCATATTTATCGCAGCTTAAAGGCAGATGGAAAAGCGCGTGCAGCAGTTGTTCTGCCAGATAATGTTCTTTTTGCAGATGGTGAAGGTGAGAAGATTCGTGTTGACTTGATGGACAAGTGCAATTTACATACCATTCTTCGCTTGCCAACTGGAATTTTCTATGCGCAGGGTGTAAAGACAAATGTATTATTCTTTACTCGTGAAAAGACGGATAAGGGAAATACAAAAGAAGTTTGGTTTTATGATTTGCGTACCAACATGCCTTCCTTTGGAAAGACCAACCCATTAAAGAAAGAACATTTTGCAGACTTTGAGGCAGCATATGAAGCAAAAGACCGTCATGCAGTTGAGGACGAAAGATGGAGTGTTTTCACCCGCGAGCAGATTGCAGAGAAAGGAAATAGCCTTGATCTCGGTTTAATTCGTGATGATTCAATCGTAGATTACGAGGATTTACCGGATCCAATTGAAAGTGGTGAGGAAGCAATTGCACAGTTAGAGGAAGCAGTTGATTTGCTGATGAGCGTAGTGAAAGAATTGAAAGCGTTGGAAAGCTCGGAGGTGTAAGAAAAGATGGCAAAAGATAAAAAGGCAGCAAAAGAGCTGACAATAGAAGAAAAGTTAGCTCAGGCACTTGTGCCGGTGGAGGAGCAGCCGTATAAGATACCGAAGAATTGGTGCTGGACATATATGGGTATAGTTGCTCAATGGGGATCGGGAGGAACTCCATCGCGTAAAAAGCCAGAATATTACGAAGGGAGAATTCCGTGGGTAAAAACAGGTGAATTAAATAATGAATACATATATGATACGGAAGAAAAAATAACGAATGAAGCTGTAGCCAATTCAAGCGCAAAACTATTTCCTGTTAATACAGTAGTAATTGCAATGTATGGAGCAACAATTGGCAAGGTGGGTATTCTTGGTATAGAAGCAGCTACTAATCAAGCTTGTGCATGTGGAGTTTGCTCAAATGGATTAAATTATAAGTATTTATTTTACTATGCATATTTTCAAAAAAATGTTTTTATTAGAATGGCAAAGGGAGGTGCACAACCGAATATTTCACAAGATATTATTAAAAATTATCCAATTCCAATACCGCCCTTGGATGAGCAGATACGTACTATTAATTGTATTGAAAGTATTTTTTCAAAGTTAGACGAAGCTAAGGAAAAGGCACAAGCAGTTGTGGATGGTTTTGAATTGCGTAAGTCTGCAATTTTATATAAGGCGTTTACAGGTGAGTTGACAAAGCAATGGAGAGAGGAACATGGTTTAACTTTGGAAAGCTGGAAGAACACAAAGCTAGGAGATACAATACGATTATTATCGGGGCAGGATTTTAAACCTGAACAATATAATAATAAAAATGATGGAGTACCGTATATTACAGGTGCTAGTAACTTTGATGAAACTCATGTAGTAATTAATCGGTGGACACCTGTTCCGTCAGTGATTGCAAAAAAAGGTGACATTTTATTAGTTTGTAAGGGATCGGGATATGGAAAAACTATTATTGCAGATTTTGACAAAGCGCATATTGCTCGTCAAATAATGGCAATAAGAACAAATGATAACATTATTAATGAGTATTTGCTATTTTATTTTCGAACACAATATGAATATTTTAGAAATAATGGTCAAGGATTGATACCTGGAATTTCAAGAAAAGTTGTTTTGGAAATGCAAGTAAGAATACCAACTAAAAATGAACAAGTATATATGGTGGAACAAGTAAAGAGTATTTTTAATAAAGAGATTTTAGCAAGAGAAGCTGCGAAAAAAGTTATTGATCAGATTGGTATCATAAAACAAGCAGTACTCGCTCGTGCATTTCATGGTGAATTAGGAACTAATGATCTAACAGAAGAAGCTGCAATAGAACTGTTGAAGTTGGTATTATAAAAAATGTGAGAATGGAGTTTTTTGTCTTTTCAGAGGATTGGGAAAATATGTTTGTATTCGTTTATGAACAGTTAAATATAAATACATAATTACTCATGAAAAATACAAAAATAGCACATGAAAAGAATTGCATTCATTGTCCATAATATGGTATAGTATTATACTAAATTAGCATAATTATTAATTTGAGAGGTCATCATGAAATCTATTTTAGATATAGAAAATAATAAAGAAAAATGTCAAAAATTTACTCCGCTGAATATCGTGGAAAACATGTTGGATATAGCTGGATATACTACGGATTTGGTGGGTAAAAAGGTGCTTGAAAATTCTTTTGGATCTGGGAATATATTAAAAGGTATTGTAAGAAGGTATATTCAAGATGCTATTAGCCAAGGAATTTCATCTGAAGATATATCTATAGGTGTTAAAAATGATATCTATGGAATTGAATTGGATAAAAAATTATATAATGAGTGTATAAATGAATTAGATGAAATTATAGAGGAATATAGATTACCTAAAGTCGAGTGGTCATTATATAATGAAGATGCTTTGGAGTGGTGTAGCCCAGTTAAATTTCAATTCATAATTGGAAACCCTCCGTATATTGCATATCGATATATAGATGAAGATAATAGAGTAAAATTAAAGAAAAAGTATACTACTTGTTTTAAAGGAAAATTTGATTATTGCTATGCATTTATTGAAAGTGCAACTCAAATGTTAGCTGATAATGGTAAGTTAGTTCAATTAGTACCGAGTAATATATATAAAAATGTTTTTGCAGATAATCTTAGAAAACTGCTATTAACAAGGATAGTATCTGTATGGGAATATCCTAATAGAAAAATATTTGGACCTACGTTAACTTCAAGTAGTATTTTCCTGTTTGATAAAGCGTACATCAACAATAATATTGAATATAAAAATGTGACAGAAAATAGGAGTTTTCAGATTCCAAAAGACATTCTTAAGGGAAAATGGATTTTTAAAAATCAAATGGAAGAAAAAAAGGGGTTCATTAAGTTTGATGACCGTTTTCATGCTTCAATAGCAGTTGCGACACAGTTAAACAAAGCATTTGTGATGGTGAAAGATAATACAATAGAGAAAGATATTTTGAAAAATGCAGTTGCACCTAAAACTTTAAGGCATGAAAAAAAGGAATTTATAATATTTCCATATTATTATGATACTAATGGAAATTTAAAAACTTATACAGAGAAAGAATTTGAAAATAAATTTCCGTTAGCTTTTTCTCATTTGTCAGAATATAAAGATCAGTTATTAAAAAGAGATGCTGATCCTAAGGCAAAATGGTTTGAATATGGACGTTCACAAGCTTTGGCACATTTGAATCAAAAAAAATTATTAGTATCTACGGTTATAACTAATAAGGTGGAAGTTTATGAATTAGATGCAAATACGATACCATACTCTGGCATTTATATTACGGTGAGAGACAAGCAATATAATTTAAATGATGCAAAAAAGGTATTACTAAGTAGTGAATTTATGGAATATGTGAAAACTTTGGGAATTAGTGTAAGTGGTAAATCTAAAAGAATTACATGCAAGGATATTAATAACTATAAATTTAAGGAGGAATAAAAATATGGAACAATTGCAGTACATTATTGAAGATAAAACCATAGCCTATTTACTAGGAACAAATAATTTTACAAATGATGAATCTGCAGTTTTGGAATTGGTAAAAAACGCGTATGATGCAAAGGCATTTACTGTTACTTTAAGTTTTTTTAAGGAAACACTTGTCATTGAAGATGATGGTATGGGAATGAACACATCTGATATACGGGATAAATGGATGCATGTAGGAAAGAGCGAGAAAGAATATGATGTTGTAGATGCGAGAAATAAGATAAGGATTTTATCGGGGTCAAAGGGAATAGGAAGATTTGCTTTGGCACGATTGGGAGAAAAAATTGAGCTATACTCAAAAAAAAGGGGATATACAGGAATAATTTGGGAAACAGACTGGAATTATTCGTCATTAACTGAAAAAGAAGAAATACAGGAATCAGGAACTAAAATTGTAATTTCTAAGTTACGTGAAAAATGGGGAAAAAAGAAAGTACAGGATTTAGTTCTTTTTCTGTCTAAAACATATAATGATACAGCAATGCGGATAACAATAAATCATCCCGAAATTACTTGTGATATACAGAAATATTTTCCAGAACCTCAACTTGGAAGAAACTGTTTAAGTACAATTGAATTGATCTATGATAGTAGCAGTAAAAAATTATCGACAACTGTATTATCAGATGAATTTTTAGATGAAGCAAAGAAATATTGTGAAGGATTAAATATAAAACAGGCATATGTTGAAAGTAATTTGCTGGATGAAATAGAAGCTTCGGAGTATGATTTGACGAAAGAAGGATTGCAATTATGTTTGGAAAATTTGGGGGATTTTTCTGCTCAATTTTATTTTAGTATTAAACCCACAACAATTGATGTTGAGAAATTTATGTATAAATATGCAAAATTGCCAGAAGCACTACCTGGTGGGGTAATTTTGTATAGAAATGCGTTTAGTATTTCTTCATATGAAGGCAAAAAGGATTGGTTAGGCTTTGGTAAAAGGTCAAGAAAATCGCCAGCAGCGGCATCACATCCAACAGGAGCGTGGCGTGTACGTGAAAATCAAATGGCTGGAAAAGTTGAAATTGATAAAAAAAATAATTCTTTTTTGGTTGACTTATCCAATAGACAGGGACTGGAAGAAAATATTTATTATCAACTTTTAATTAAAATAATTCATGTTGGAGTAAGTGAGTTTGAAAGATATCGTCAAAATATTGTTAGATCCATAAATGTAAAGAATGAGTTTGAAAAAGAAAGAGCAGATACGCCTGTTTTTGATAAGGTAGTAGAAAATCCCAAATTGATTTCTACGTTATCGGAACAAGAAGCAAAGCAATTAGTAAATGAAATGAAGTCTTTTCATAAAGAAAGCAAAGAAGCAATAAAAGATAAGGAAGATACAGAAGAACGTTATAAATACGATGTTCGAATTTTAAATGTACTTGCTACTGTTGGGTTGAAAGCTTCTTCCATTGCCCATGAAATGAGAAATGATAGAAATTCAATTGCAAGCAATACTGAATGTATAATTGAAGCATTGAAGGAGTATGGTATGTGGGATGAGCTCAACTCTCCTGATAAAACTAAAAAAGCATATAATAATGTGCCATATCTTTTGAAGTCTAATAATGAAGTAAGTATGAAAATTATTGCTTTTATGAATGCTATGCTTTCAGAGATTGAAAAGAAACAATTTGAACCGAAGTGGCAAAGTATTGCTGATATTTTGAAACGTATTAAACATTCTTGGGAATCAGATTATGCATGGGTTGTGATAAATGTGAATATGGGAGAAGATGTGATTTATTTTATTTCAGAAGACGTTTTACAGGTTATTGCCGATAATTTGATTTTAAATAGTATTCAACAAAATGAAGAAAGTAATCATTTGGAAATTAATATAGACGTAAAACAAATTGGTGAAGTGCTTTCGTTTGTCTATAAAGATAATGGAAGAGGATTAGATAAAAAATACATTAATGCCCCAAGAAAGATATTAGAAGTACATGAAACAACACGAAGAAATGGACATGGTTTAGGTATGTGGATTGTAAATAATACAGCTATTATGTCTGGTGGTAGTGTTGAAAAAATAAGTGGAGAACAGGGATTTACAATAGAATTTACAATTGGAGGAGCAATTTAAATGGAACAAATAAAAATTCTTTATATTGATGATAAACCAGATACTGATTTGGATAAGTATTTAGATAAATACTATAAAAATGAGAACTATAGTATTGAATACGATTTGATTCAGTTTAATCCAAACGATGGATATGAGTCTTTGCTGCAAGATACCAGAGTACAAACGGCTAATGTTATACTTATTGATTCGTGGTTATTTCAAAATAAAACTGTAAACGCTCAATAGTGGGTATACCCACTTCAAATAGCCGCTCCTGAGAGCGGC
>OBAO01001866.1_pt1 | contig 10758 bp, 9 predicted proteins | sample 1517541 | NCBI WGS metagenome assembly OBAO01 (sample SAMN04571698, study PRJEB22368) | human gut metagenome | biome: human gut; material: stool | host: Homo sapiens | place: Luxembourg | collected 2012-08-10
ACTCCCGCCCGCGTGCGTCCTTAACGTGCACGATCTGCCCGCAGGCAAGGCCGGAACTGCTGGGCACCGATACTTTGCAGGGGGTGTAGGTCACGTTTTTCAGCACGTTGTACAGGTTTTGGACAACGGTTTTCAGGTTGGCTTCGGTGCCGGTTGTCAGCAGCAGATTGCCTTGCACTGCATAAGTGTTGGTGGCGGTGGTGCTGTCGGGGTAGATGACCCCCACGTCACTGTCTGACTGCCGGATCTGGACTTTCTCAATGGACTTGACCGCGTAGTCCTCGTAGCTCAGGCTGTCAGCATAATAGGCGGTGCTGTTGCTGGCACCGTCCGGGGTGATTTTAACTGTGCTGCGCTTGTCGCTGTAGGTCAAAAATTGCAGCTTGCCGTCTGCATTCATGTGGGCGTAGCAGCCTGCCGCTTCCGCCGCCCAGAAGATGATCTGGCGGCAGGTCAGGTCGTCCGCGTAGAACGCCTGCACGCTGTAGCTGCCGTTGATGGGCAGGCTGCTGCTGCTGGCCAGCGTAACCCCCGCCCGCTGGCAGGCCAGCTGAACCAGCTGCCAGATGGTTTTGGGGAACTGCGCCTGGTTGGCCCGCAGCCAGCCGGAAAAGTCCGCATCCAGCTTGGACATGGTGTCATACGCCGTGACCTTGTAGCTGTTGCGTTTGGTGCGGGTGGGCTTTTCAGCATAGAAAACACCCACCTTGGTGCGGTTCCCGGCATCATCCTGCCGGTAATAGGTCAGGGCGTCCCCGGCAGTGATCTGTAAACTGCCGCCCGGGTCCGCCCAGATTTCGGCTTCGATGTAGTCCGAGAACGCAGAGCCGATGGTGAACTCCTGCCCGGCGTTTACCGCAGTGTGCAGGGTAAGGCTCTTCACCGCGCTGCCGGGGGAGCCGCCCTTTAACTCGGTTCCGCTTGGGAGAGTGAGAATTGGTTGGAGCAAATATACACCTCCTTTGGTTTTAGTTAGGAGGTAGGAGGGAGGAGTTAGGAGTTCATGGTGTGCGCGTTCACGCACGATTTGAAAATTGGGCCGCAATCCCGTAGGAGCGCACATTGTGCGCCCGTCGCCCTGTGGCAAATCCTGTTATGGCATCTACCGCAAAGCCCCGGAACGGTCGAGACCGTTCCCTACAATGCTGGACCTTAGGCCCGTTTTAACTCCCAACTCCTACCTCCTAACTCTCAATCAGCATTCAATAATGTTAAACTTCAAATTCTTCCACTGTTTCGTCTTGGCATTGTGCCAGGCGATGCCGTATTTGCTGCAGTAGCAGGTGGTGGTTTCGGTCTCGGTGGAAGAGCCGGCTTTGGGATGGGTGAACTGAAACGTTGCTTTGCCTGCAAACAGCCCGATGGTGTACTTGTATTCGTCGTCAGTCAGGCAGCTGTAGGCGATGGGCCAGGTGGCAACCTTTTCCCGCACCACTTCGCGGTGCATGTACCCAGCTTCGTCGCGCCCGGAATCGCTGGAATCCAGGTCGGAATAACTCGGTTCAATGTCGCAGTCCGGTGCGTACAGGGATTTGCCATCGATCTGGAACAGATTGGTCAGGGTCACGTTACACACCTCCCGTGGCAATCAGCTGTTTGTGCTGCCAGCGCTGTACGGCGCGGCCTACGTCCTCGTCGGTCAGCTCGATGCCGTACACGGCAGAGAGGATCTCCCGCAGCACGGCCACAACGGCTTCAAAGCCAGCCATCTGGCCCGCCTGCAGGTCCTCCATGACCTCGGCCACAGCCTGCTTGATGGTGTCCAGCGGAGCTTCTACGTTGGTGCCGTGGTTCTGGTCGCCCAGCACGGCGAGGAACTCCCGGTTCGCCGGGATGACCGCGCCTTGTGCCAGGTAGGGAATCTGCGGGGCGGTCAGGGTGCTGATATTAAACCCGACATGCCCGCCGCCGAATATGTCCGGCAGGTCGAACGACAACCCGTTCAGCGCGTTGATGACCGTGTTGATGCCGGTGACAACAGCGGAGATCATCCGATTGATGAAGCCGATGATGCCATTGACGGCGGTCTTGATGGCGTTCGTCATCTTATCCCAGACGGTGTTGACTGTGTTGCCGATGGCCTGCCAGGCAGCATCCCAGTTGCCGCGGAACACGGCGCTTAAAAAGTCCGCCAGCCCGCGCAGCACAACAACGGCCAGATCGATGGCATCCGCAATAGCCCCAACGGCCACGCCAACAACGTCCGCAATGGCGTTGAATACCTCAGCAAACGCGGGGCCGAACGTGGCGATGATCCACTTGGCCACCGGGGCCAGTAGGTTGTTCCACAGGTCCAGCAGGCAGTTGGCAACGCTTGCCACCAGCAAAAGAATGTCATCCCACAGGGGCTTGAGATGGGAGGACCAGAGGGTAGATAAAATCTGCATCAGGTTAGTAAGGATCGGCTGCAAAACGTTCTGCCACAGGGTGGTAAAAATGCCTTGCAGGTTTTCCAGCGCCAGGACGGCACTCTGGGCAATGGGCTGGCCGTACTCGGCCCAGGTCAGCTGAACGCCGCCCAAAAGATCCTGCCAAACGGTCAGGGCAGCGGTTTTCATCTGCTGCCAGGCTGCATCCCACAGCGCGGCGGCGGGGGCAAGCACAGCCTGTAATGTAGCCCAGAAATTTTGCAGCTGCTGGTTTAATAGAGCCGGCGGACTTAACTGTGGCGGTTCGGCATCTGCGGCTTTGATTGTTGCAGCGCTGCTGCTTTTGCGGGTGGTGGAAGCCGCCGCAGCTCCGGCACTTTCGGCAAGAGAAGCCTGCAGCCGGTCCAGCTCATCAAATTCCGCAACGCTGCGTTTGGCGGCCTTGGCTGCTTTGGTGGTGCCACTGGCAAGTTTGGCCTGGGCTTTGGCGGCTTTGTTGGCGCTGACTGCTGCTGCGGCGGTCTGCTGCTCAAACTTTGCCACCGGCACGGCGGAGAACGCAGCGTTTACACTGCGGCTTATTTTTTTCAGGGCAGTGCGCAGGCCGTTCAGCGGCTGCTGCGCGGTGTGGGTAGTTGTTTGTGTAGACAGGGCAACCTGAAGGCTGCCTGCATAGGATTTTGGCAAAAGCATCTACCTCCTTATGGGGACTTAATTGGCCAACAGGCGCTGCAGCCGCTGGCGTTCCGCTATCTCTGCCGGATTCAGGCGGGGGCGCAGGTCAACCATGGCTTTGTTTTTGCGGTAGTAGTCCTGTTCCCACGGCTGCAATTTTTGGCCGTGGCGCAGCTTGCTGCGCACCCGCAGCAGGGTAGCCAGCTGGCCGTCCCCAATGCTGTTGAACCAGGCCATAAAGGTCCACCAGTGCAGATAAGGCAGGGCGCGCACTTCGCACCCGGCGGCTTTGTTGATGTCGGCGGCAATCAGCGGGGCGTCCTGTTCCCAGTCCAACAGCGGCGGGGCAGGGGATCGGGGCAGCGTTTGCCCGCAGTTCAAAAAATCTGCCAGCTTCTGCATGGCCTCCGGATAGTCGCTGCGCGGCAGATCGCCCTCATAAAATAGGGCCAGGGCCACCCGCCAGCGGATGAATTCCGGCTCGCTGGCATCGTTCAACCGATGCAGAATATCCAGAATATCGCGGTAATCCGAATGAATCGGATATGCTTTTCCGCCAATCTCCAGCCGGGTGGGCAGCCGCCAGCTGCTCATACCTGCACCCCGCGCGCGGCGCGCGCTGCCTGGGCCTGCTGCACGGCCAGCGTGGCTTTGGCATCCGCGCACTGGCGGGCACCGGCTTCCAGAATGGGCTGCAATGCCGCAAACAGATTGGTGATGACCCGCTCGCCGTTGCCGGCAACCGCCAGCAGATTGGTGCCGCCCAGCATGGCGTCAAAATCATTGCTGGGGCCAAATACTTCCGCCAGCAGCCCCTTGGCGCGCTGATCCGCCTGGGCCAGCAGCTGTATGGCATCGGTTCCAGTGGGGCTTTGCGCCTGCACCTGCTGTTCCAGCTCTTGCAGCTGATTTTGCAGGGTGCAAAAACGGCTGTAAACATTGGGGTCGCTGGGGTTAAAGCGCAGCACTCCGCCGCCGTGCTCCGGCCCGCCATTGACCGCGTATTCGCGCAGGCCGGTATCAATCGTAAGTTGTTTCATAAAGCCTCCTTTAATGTAACAGAAATCTGTAATCACAATAGCTAAAAAATGGTGAAGCGCTGCTGCACACTTCACGAAGAAAAAAGGTGAACAAGAGAATTTTGGTGTACCCTCTGCCAAGGGAACGCCAAACAAAACTTACAGCGGAAATACCGGAATCCTAGGGTGTATCTGAAAAGTCAAAGATAGCGAAAAACCCATCATTCCAGTATTCTGTAAAATTCTGGACCTTGTGGCTATCATAACGCAATATTACAGAAATGTCAACAATAAAATTCAGAAAACCGAAATTGCGATGGAATGCCGGTAACGTAATACTCCACAAAAGCCCGCAAACATAAAAACTCTCCGCCGCACAGTGCAATGTTGTGGGCGGAGGGAGAGCCGTGTTTAGAGTGATTTGCTGCGTTAGAGCGCGGCAGCAAAACAAAAATGATGCAGACAAAAGTAAACGAGAGGAGATAAGCAGACCGGAAACATCCGGCACAACACAACAAAAAAGCTCCAGCGCCTTCTACCCTTATGGCGCTGGAGCGAACTTACTTGATTGGAGTCATAGCCTCATACCCGATTGTATTATTTTTCGGACCGTTTGCACATTTTCATGGCAACCTCATCCTTTAACTTTGATCGAATGTTTTTAAACCTGGTTTTCTTTGTTTTGCAAATCGGAAACGGGTTTCATTCGCTGTTGTTCGATGATTTTGCGTTTGCTTGAAATTTCTGATTCCCTTTGGTTCGTTATTTGCTGCCTGGAAACATTTTGCAAGGAAAACGATTCTTGGTGCATCTGTGGAACGGGGAAGTGAACTTCAATAACTTTGTGCAGGGTACCTGAATTTGATGCCAGAGGTTGATTCCTCTTTGCTCTAGTACATCGGAGTTTCTCCTTTTGGGGGCGGTGCGCTTGCACCAGCCAGATCAGGTGAAGCATTATTTGTTCGGCGGAGTTAGATCTTTCATAACAATCACCGGTGATTCTGGGTTTCTATTTACGCTTTTGCGTACCAGGTTTTGAACCTGTAATTTTCTATTTAGAATCCTGTCGTCAGTTCTTCATCTAATCTATGTAAACGCGGGGAACTTTTTCTGACGGGATTTCCTGAGCACTGCATTTTAAGCAAGCTACGAACCTTGCATCTTAACTTTTATATCTTTTACAGGTAATGACCTGCGGCTGTTAATGAGGTTCGTTTGCTTTCAGCAGGCCCAGGCCCGCCGGTGATGAATGGGATCTTTGAAATTAGCCATTGGACTTGAGCCTCCTTCCTTACGAATCCTGCCGGCTTTGCCATCTTACTTTCAAGTCCTTCGGTAGCCTCCCGGTCCCTGCTTTCCCGGAGTTCTTCAAGTGTTCCCATTTAGACCTCTTACTGGAAGCCTTTGCGAAATCTGCTTGAAGCTGTCGGGAAAACCGCCGTGCCTTGTTCCGATGCTATTGAAAGTGGCTTTTGCTTGGAGCTTTTAGCTCCTTATCTCCGGCTGTTTTCTTTCTGTGACTATACTATACAATACCCTAAGGAATTTGTCTATTCGCAGATATCCCAAACAAAATATGAATTATTCGTGCATGTTATGGATAGATATTGCCTTGACGAATGTGGTATAATAAATATGTTGGGTGTGCAAAAGCGTGGGCCTGTCGGTTGGCAGGCCCACGCTTTTTAGTTTGTATTGAAGAATCGTTAAAGTAATAGAGAAAAGAAGCTAAGGCAACACCGCACAATTCCCGCCTAGCGGCTTAAGCACCGCTCCGGCAGCTGCGGCACGGCATCTGCGTTGCCAAAATGCTCGATAATGTCGGGTTGCGGTACCCGCATCGTGCTTCGGGGGCAAAAGCCCCTCGCACTCTGCGACCGCTGCCCCTGCTTCGGTTCGCTGTTTCCGCCACTGGCGGCGCTCACCTTTGCAGCATCCAGTATTATCTGCGCTTTTGGCTTAGCAGCTGCCGCACCTCGCTCGCCGTATCGGCACTTAGAATTATGCGGTATTGCCCTAATTCAACTCCTAACTTCTCCCTCCTAACTCCTAACTAATTCACATGCTCTCCGGCACCGTAACCTTGAACATGGTCAGCACGTTGCGGATCACGCTGCGCACGGCCAGGCACAGGGCCATGCGGCACTGGCGAACGGCAGGGTCAGCTTCCAGAATGCGGCAGGCATTGTAGAAGCGGTGGAACGCCGTGGCAATGTCGATAACATAACGGGTAATGCGGGCCGGGTCATACTTTTCTGCTGCGGCAGCAATCTCAGCCGGGAAAGCGGAAAGCAGACGCAGCAGAGCCTGCTCGCTGGGGTCAGTCAGCAGGCTGGCATCCAGGGCATCGGCACCCTCAAAGGTCACACCGGCGGCTTCCAGCTTTTTCAGCACGGAGCAGATGCGGGCGTGGGCGTACTGGACATAGTAGACCGGGTTTTCGCTGTCGTTGCGCACAGCCAGGTCAAGGTCGAAATCCAGAGTGGAGGAGCTTTCGCGCTGGTTGAAGAAGAAACGTGCGGAATCAATGGGCACTTCGTCCAGCAGGTCGGTCAGGGTGATGGCCTTGCCGGTACGCTTGCTCATACGCACCGGTTTGCCGTCGCGCATCAGGTTGACCATCTGCATCAGCACAACATCCAACTTGGTGCCGTCCAGGCCAACGGCGTCCATGGCACCCTTCATGCGGGCTACATGGCCGTGATGGTCGGCACCCCAAATGTCGATGGCACGGTCAAAACCGCGCACGGCCAGCTTGTTGTAATGGTAGGCGATGTCGGCGGCAAAATAGGTGGGAATGCCGTTGGCGCGTACCAGAACTTCGTCTTTGGCTTCCTCTTCGCCGTCGGCGTTTTCGTCCTTCTTGCGGTTTACAACGCCGTACTTGGAAGCATACTGGGCGCTGCGGTACATGATGGCACCGTCCTCGGCCTTGTAGCAGGCACCCTTGTCCATCAAGATTTTGATGACATCATCCACAGCGCCGCTCTTGTGCAGGTCGCTTTCGTGGAACCAGACATCATAGGTGATGCGGTACTTGCCCAGGTCGCGCTGCAGCCCGGCAATGTTCTTGGGCAGGGCATCGGCAATCAGGGCATCTTTCAGCTCTTCAAAGTCCTTATCGATATAGGAATCGCCGTGAATTTCGGCAAACTCTTTGGCGCGAGCAATAATGTCAGCGCCCTGGTAGCATTCTTCCGGCAGGGGAACGGCTTCTTCGCCTTTGTACAGCTGCAGGTAGCGGATGGCCAGGCTCTTGCCGAACTTCTGGATCTGGTTGCCTGCATCGTTGATGTAGAACTCGCGGGTCACATCATAACCGGCCCAGTCCAGGCAGGCAGCCAGGCAGTCGCCCAGAGCACCGCCGCGGGCGTTGCCCATGTGCATGGGGCCGGTGGGGTTGGCGGAAACAAATTCAACGTTGTAGCGCTTGCCTGCACCGCCGTCCGTGCGGCCGTATTCCGGCTCAGTGGCAGCTGCCTGCAGCACGCTGGTAAACCAGTGGGCACCCAGGAACAGGTTGATGAAGCCGGGGCCTGCGATCTCTGCACGGTCGAACAGGCTGCCCTCCAGGTTCAGGTGGTCCACAATGGCCTGTGCAATCTGGCGCGGAGCCTTGTGGAACGCACGGGCACCGGCCATGGCGGCGTTAGATGCAATATCGCCGTTTTTGACATCGGCGGGAATCTCAACAATAAATTCCGGCAGCGGGGCTTCCGGAAGGGAACCGTCCGCCACAGCAGCATTCAGCGCGCCGGTCAGCAGCTCACGCGCCGTATCCAGTGCAGCCTTGCGGGGGTTATAGTATTTGTAATTCACGTTGTACCTCCAGTTTGGAAGTTAGGAGGGAGGGGGTAGGAGTTAGGAGTTTAAGGTGCGGCCTGCGCCGCAATTTTGAAAAACAGCCGCACAGCTGATCGTTAAAATTTGTGCGCGTCAGCGCACACCAAAAACTCCTAACTCCTACTTCCTAACTCCTAACTAAAAATTTATTCAACTTCAGTTTCCTGCTTTTTCAGCGGCTCTACTGTGATAAGCACGGAATTGCGGCTGATTAAGGTTTCGGCGCCGGAATCCAGCGTGTAGCTGAACTGCAGCTCGCCGCCATCCGGCAGCAGGTTGTGCTCAATCACATCAGCGGCCACGCCAAGGCTGATGGAACCGTACCCGGTTTCGTAATGGCACAGGTGGCGGATGCCTTTTTCAATAATCAGCTGGCTGGATGTTTTGCCAAAGCGGGTCATGCTGACCAGCCGGGCATCCTGGCTGACGCGCACCGTGGTGGTACATCCGGCGTAACCGGTGGCTTCGGTTTCAGCGTACACGATGTAGTAGCTGTTGCCGCGCTGCACAAAGTTGCCGCGGGTCATCAGCTCCACGGTGTCGTTTTCGCCGTTCTGCTCCATGGTGCCTTTGATGGTGATGAGGTAATTTTCTTCAACAGGTTTTGCCATAATAGTTTAATTCCTTAATACGTTTCAATGGCGATCTGTTCCACCGGGCCGCCCGCTTCGCTGCCCATGAACAGCCGCTCCTGCTTGGCAAAGCCGTCCGGGGTATCGCTGACAAAAAAGCGGGTGGTGCCGCCGGTGCTGCGCCCGCTGGAAATCCCAAGGTCATCCAGCGCGGTGGCGGCGGCAATGGCGGTCAGCTTGCCGGGGTCAATCAGCGTTACGCTGTCGCCCACAAAATCGCCGATCATTTTTTTCAGCAGCGGGTAGTGGGTGCAGCCAAGGATCAGGGTGTCAATGCCGGAATCCCGCACGGGGGTCAGGTATTCCTCAATCATCAGCTGGGTCACTTTGTCGCCGTTCACATAACCGTTTTCAACCAGCGGTACAAACAGGGGGCAGGCGCGGGCAAAAATCTGAACCCCCGGCACCAGATCTTTCAGCTGGGTGGCATAAGAACCGCTGCGGATGGTGGCCGCTGTGCCGATCACGCCGATGCGTTTGTTTTTGGTGGCGGCAGCAGCTGCGCGGGCTGCCGCACCGATCACACCGGTGTAGGGTACCGGCAGCTGGGCAGATTCCGCCGAAGGATAGGTGGAAGATACTGTGCCGCAGGCCGCCATAATGAACTTGACATTCTGGGAAAGCAGGAACCGGATATCCTGCTGGGCGTACCGCACGATCACATCGTGCCCGCGGGAACCGTAAGGCACGCGGCCGGTATCGCCAAAATACACAATATCTTCGCCCGGCAGCAGGCGGCGCAGCTGGCGCACGGCGGTCAGCCCGCCAAGGCCGCTGTCAAATACGCCGATGGGACGAGTATCCATCAGTAAGCACCTCGCTTTTTGCTCAGTGCAAGGCCGATTAGCTTATCAACCAGGGCGGCAAAGCTGTAGCCCTCGTTTTCCATCAGCTTGGGGTACATGCTGATGGGGGTAAAGCCCGGCAGGGTGTTCAGCTCATTGCAAAGCACGCGTCCTGTGCCGTGCTCTACAAAGAAATCGCACCGGGCAAGACCAGCGCAGCCCAAAGCCAGGTAAGCGCGGGCGGCCAGCGTTTTGACTTCGTCCAGCTTCTGGTCCGGCAGGTGGGCGGGAATCACCGTCTTGGATATACCGTTTTTATACTTGTCGTCATAGGTATAAAACTCTGCGCCGGCCAAAATCTCGCCGGGGCGGGTGGTGCGCACTTCCTGCGGGTTATCCGGGTTGCCAATGGCGGCACATTCCACTTCCTGCCCATCAATAAACTCTTCAAACACCACTTTGTCATCTTCCCGCAGGGCGGTGTCAATGGCGGTGTTCAGCTCTTCACGGTTGTGGGCCTTGGTGATGCCCACGCTGGAACCTGCATTGGCCGGTTTGACAAAGATCGGGTAGGGCAGGCGGTTTTCCACGCGGGTCAACAGGGTGCTGCGCTGGGTTTCCGCTTCGGCTCGGACGGCGCTGCACCAGTGGCAGTGGGGCACATGATAGGCGTCCATGATGGTATTGGCAACGGCTTTGTCCATGCAGGCAGCGGATGCCAGAACGCCGCAGCCCACATAGGGGATGGCAGCCAGCTCCAGCAGGCCCTGAATCGTGCCGTCCTCGCCGTTTTTGCCGTGCAGGATGGGGGCGACCACATCCACCGGCAGCAGTTCATAGCCGTTGGCGCTGTGCACCAGCAGGCCATGGTCGCTGCGGTCCGGGCTGAGCACGCAGGGCACGCAGGAAGCATCCTGCTCCCAGCTGCCGCTGCGCATGCCCTCGGTAGAGCCGCTGTATTTCAGCCAGCGGCCCTGTTTGGTAATGCCCACCAGAATCACTTCATATCGGTCCGGCATGGTGGCAAGGGCATCCGCCCATGCCGCAGCCGAAACACAGCTGACCTCATGCTCGCTTGAACAGCTGCCAAACAGCAGGGCCACGCGGATCTTGTTTGCTTGTTGTTTCATATTGTCAGGTATGCTCCCTTTTTGTTTTCGGCCGGTTCCGGGGCAGTTTGCCGCCGGAACCGGCCTGTATGGCATAACACTACACTTTAATACTATATCATATTTATGCGGTTTATGCCAGTGGTTGTCCGCTATTTCCGGGATTTTTTGCGCAAAACAAAATCCCCGCAGCCCGCCGGTGCAAAACCGGGGCCGCGGGGGATAAGATACGATACTTTAAGCCGGATTTTCCACAATTTTTAAGGCAACACCGCATAATTCTAAGTGCCGATACGGCGAGCGAGGTGCGGCAGATGCTAAGCCAA
>OBAO01001873.1_pt1 | contig 10719 bp, 9 predicted proteins | sample 1517541 | NCBI WGS metagenome assembly OBAO01 (sample SAMN04571698, study PRJEB22368) | human gut metagenome | biome: human gut; material: stool | host: Homo sapiens | place: Luxembourg | collected 2012-08-10
CCCCTGCAAGCGCCGCTTTGCCCTGCTGGGCGATATGCTGGAGCTGGGCGAGCTGTCCCGCGAAGCCCACGAGGAGCTGGGCCGTCTGGCTGCGGAGAGTGATCTGTACTGCCTTGTGACCTACGGCGAAAACGCAAAGCGCACGGCTGTGGTGGCTGCGGCCAAGGGGGTCAAGACCCTCCATGCCAACAACTACCGCGAGGCAGCGGATGCTCTGCTGAACCGGATAGAGCCGGGCGATGCCCTGCTGGTGAAGGCAAGCCGCGGCATGGCGCTGGAAAAAGTGCTGGAAATTTTCTACGCAGAGCAGAAAGATGCCGAAGAATAACCCTTTGGCATGAATTTGGAGATTGAAAAATGATTCGTTTCGCCTTGGTCGTCGCGTCGGTGCTGGGTTTTGTGCTGACTGCGGCGCTCGGCAATATGATGGTGCCGCTGCTGCGGGAGCTGCAGCGTGCGGCACGCGGTACACAGCCGGACAGCGATGCCCCGGACAGCCCGGTGCCTACCATGGGCGGGTTGTGCCTGATGGTGGGCACCCTTGCCGCTGTGGGCGTGGGCTGGCTGGCTGCATGTGCTGCACAGCCTTCCCTGCTTGGCAGCGACCGGCAGATGACCTCCCGCCTGCTCATTGCACTGCTGGGGTCGCTGGCCTTTGGCGCAGTGGGGCTGGCCGATGATCTGGCCCGCATCCACGGCCGCTACCCGAACGGTTTAGGCCTTGGCCTGCGCCGCACACAGCGCCTTGCACTGGAATGCATCGCTGCAGTGCTGGTGCTGGGCCTGCTGGCACTGAACGGGTGCCTGCCCACAGGGCTGATCCTGCCGGGAGCAGGCTATGTGGAATGTGCGCTGGCACCGCTGCTGTGGGCTGTGCTGCTGGTGGCGATGGCCGAGGCGGCCCGCGTGGCCGACGGTGCCGACGGCACGGTGTGCGGCGCGGCCTTTGCGGCCATGCTGGGCCTGATGATGCTGGAAACGCAGCTGGGCTGGTTTCCGCTGGCAGTATTCCCGGCGGCACTGGCCGGTGCACTGATGGCCTTTCTGCTGTGGGATTTTCCACCGGCAAAGCTGCACCCCGGCCGGTGCGGCTGCTTGTATGCAGCGGGAGCCATTGGCTGCATTCCGCTGTGCATTGGCTACGCAGAGCTGAGCATCCCGCTGGCACTGCCCTTCTGGGTGGAGGGCGGCATGGTGATGCTGCAGGTCCTGTTCTGCCGCTGGAAGGGCAGGCCGCTGTTTGCGGCGGCACCGCTGCACCGCTGGCTGGAAAAGCGCGGCATGAGTGCAGTGAATATTTTTTACAGCCTGTGCGCACTGAGCGTGTGCGGGCTGGCGCTGGCCGTGCGTCTGGCACGCTGGGCCTGAGCGCCTGATTCTGAAAATAAGGGGGCGTGGCAATGGCAGCCACCCGCAGACAACATAAAAACCAAAAAGAAAGTGCATGGGTGCCGCCGCTGCAGCGGGACCCGGGACCGTGGAACCGGCTGCTGCTCAACTGGCTGGCAACGCTGGCCATTATCATGGTGTTCGGCCTTGTAATGCTGTACAGCGCAAGCTACACCACCGGCTACCTGCGCATGGGCGACAGCCTGCACTACATCAAGCAGCAGGCTATCTGCATGGCCATTGGCATTGGCTGTATGGTAGTCATGAGCTATGTGGATCACCGCTTCCTGCGCTGGGCGAGCAAGCCGCTGTACTGGGCGGTGCTGGCCATGCTGGCCGTCACGCTGACCTTTGCACCGCTGAACGGCTGCCGCCGCTGGATCCGTCTGGGCGGCCTGACTCTGCAAACCTCTGAGGTGGCAAAGTTTGAGATGATCCTGCTCTCGTCCCATCTGGCGGCAAGTGCGCCGCAGATCGGACGGTTCAGCCCGTCGCTGAGAGAAAAGATCAAGCCAAAGGATTGGCTGTTCATCCGCATCGTAAGGCAGCTGATCGTGCCGGTGCTGCCGCTGGTGCCGGTGGTGCTGCTGCTGTTTTTAGAGCCGCACATGTCCGGCATCCTGCTGACCACCGCCATCGTGGGCACCATCCTCATGCTGACCGGCTGCGGCGGTGTATTGACATGGTGCGGGGCCGCAGCGGCGGCTATGCTGCTGAAACCGGCCCTGACGCTGGTGGAATCCATTGGCTATCTGCAGGACCGCCTGAACACATGGTCCGATGATCTGGAAGCGCTGAACGACCAGACCAAGCAGAGCTTGTACGCCATCGGCTCCGGCGGACTGAAGGGCCTTGGCCTTGGCAACAGCGTGGAAAAGCAGCTCTGGCTGCCGGAAAGCACCAACGACTTCATCTTCAGTGTGGTGTGCGAAGAGTTGGGCTTCATCGGTGCGGTGCTCATCATCGTGCTGTTCATACTGCTCATAGCGCAGGGCCTGATGATCGCCTATAAGGCCGAGAACCAGTTCTGCACCATGGTGGGAATTGGCATTATGGCGCAGATCGCCTGGCAGGTGTTCTGCAACATCGCCGTGGTCACCAACACCATCCCGAATACCGGCATCAGCCTGCCGTTTTTCTCGTCCGGCGGCACCAGTCTGATCTTGCTGCTGGCAGAAATGGGCGTGATGGTGAACATTGGGCGCAACGGAGAGCGGGCGGCGCAGCAGAGGGCAGCGGCCCACGCACAGCGGCAGGCTGCAAAGGCTCAGCGTGATGCGGAGCTGAAGGACCGTACCATCAATCTGGACGATGCCCGCCGTGCGCGCAATGAACTGTAACGACTGTTTTGAGGACGCAGGCCAGTGGGGAGCTCCCCGATGACCTGCCCAGATGCACTAATAATAGAGGAGGAATCGTCATGCGAGTTCTGATCGCTGCCGGCGGCACTGCCGGCCATATCAACCCGGCACTTGCCATTGCAGGTGCTATCAAAAAGGCAGACCCTTCTGCCGAGATCCACTTTGCCGGCCGCAAGGAGGGCATGGAGTACCGTCTGGTAGGACAGGCGGGCTATCCCTTCCACCATATCGAGATCACCGGTTTCCAGCGCAGGCTGTCGCTGAACAACATCAAGCGCAACATCGTTACGCTGTGGAATCTGGCCCTCTCTGGCCCCAAGGCAAAGGCCATTATGAAGGAGGTCAAACCCGATCTTGTGATCGGCTGCGGCGGCTATGTGTCCGGCCCGGTGGTGCGCCGCCAAAATGGGCATCCACACCGCCATTCATGAGCAGAACGCCTTCCCCGGCGTGACCAACAAGCTGCTGGCACCGGATGTGGATCTCGTGTTTGCCGCCGTGCCTGCTGCTGTGGAAAAGCTGGGCGCACCTGATAAGACCATCGTGGTGGGCAATCCGGTGCGCCCGGAGGTGTTCACCAAGGCAAAGGACCGCGATGCCATCCGCGCTGAGCTGGGCGCGGGCGACCGCACGGTGATCCTTTCCTTCGGCGGCAGCCTTGGCGCACGCCGCGTCAACGAGGTGGTGGCTGACCTGTGTGCATGGGAACAGCACGAGAAGAAGCCGGTGCTGCATCTCCACGCTACCGGCCAGTACGGTGTGCAGCTGTTCAAGGATCTGGAAAAGGAAAAGAACTTCGCGGAGGGCGACGGCCTTGTGGTGAAGGAATACATCAACAATATGCCGGAACTGCTGGCTGCGGCAGACCTTGTCATCAGCCGCGCCGGTGCGCTGACGCTGGCCGAGCTGGAAGCTGTTGGCCGTGCAGCCGTGCTCATCCCCAGCCCCAATGTGGCTGAGAACCACCAGTACTTCAATGCCATGGAACTGCAGAAGGCCGATGCCGCTGTGGTGATCGAGGAAAAAGATCTGACCGGCGAAAAGCTGGTGAGCACGGTGTCCGACATGCTGGCACAGCCCGGCAAGCTGGCTGAGATGGGCAAAAATGCCCGCAGCCTGTCGGTGGATGACAGCCTTGACCGTATTGCAGACGCTCTGATGAAACTGGTGCAGAAGTAAAACAAAACCTAAACCGGAAAGGAGGTGTGCGCCATGCAGCAATACCGCAATAACAGAAACAACGGCAATATCTACGACCTGCGGAAAGACCTGCAGCATACTCCGCCGCCTTCACAACAAAAAGGATCTTCCGGCAGTGCGGACGGGCGCTATGGCTTCAACGGGGAACCGCTGAGCTTTGCGCCGGACCGCACCGCCAATGGTACGGTGCGCCGCACCCGTACCGATAATAGCATCGAGTTCCCTTCGCAGCCGCGCCGCACCGAACAGAGCGGCACCCGGCGCACCAGCGGCCAGAACCGGAACCGTACCGCGCAGCGAAGCCGCACGGCCCAGCCGGAACAGCGTGCATCCGGCACGGCCCGCAAGCCGCAGCAGCGCCGTTCACAGGGGCAGAAGCCGCGCAAGACAGCGGCTCAGGCAGCGCAGCAGCGCTACAAAAACCAGCGTCTGCGCCCGGCACAACAGCAGCCACGCGACCCGGTACAGCGGGAAAAACGCAAGAAACGCCGCCTGACCCGCGCTGCACTGAAGCGGCGGCGGATGCTGCGGCGGCTGATGGCCTTTGTGACCCTGCTGGCCGTGATCGCCGCCGGTGTTTACCTGACCATGACCATGCTGTTTAAGATCGGCACCATTCAGGTGCAGACGCCGGACGGCACCGTGGTGCAGGAGGTGGGCGGCTATTCCAGCAGCCAGATCCTGCAGGCACTGGGTGTGCAGACCGAAGAGAACATTTTCAGCTTTGACCCTGCCGCCAAGGAAGCGGAACTGGAAAAGCAGTTCCCGCTGCTGGAATCCATCAGGGTGGTTCGGGATTACCCCAACACGGTGGTGGTGCAGGTGACCGAGGCGGTGCCTACCTATGCCATGCAGACGAAGAGCGGCTGGCTGACCCTCTCGGATCAGTTCAAGATCCTAGCCTGCGAGTCTGCCCAGCCGGAAGAACTCAAGACCCTATACGGCGGCGAGCCGGTGTCGGTGACACCCGGCGACCAGCTGACCTTTGCAGCGCAGGCAGACCCGGCGGCATCGGATGCATCCGGTTCGGCAGCAGCTTCGGCAGCGGTGCAGACGGACGACCGTCTGGATGCGCTGAATGAGCTGCAGGCAAAGCTGGAAGAGTATGGGATGCTGGACGATGTGACCCGCATGGAATTTGCGGACACCGACCAGATGGCATTTTTGTATCAGGATCGTGTCAGTGTGCTTCTGGGGACACGGAACGATCTGGATTATAAGCTGGACCGCGCACGCTATGTGCTGACCAATGCCGACGGCAAGGGTTGTGCCCCTACCGACACCGGCAGACTGGATTTCAGCCATGTCAGCGCGGGCAGCACCCGTAAAATTTACTTTGCACAGGGCCAGCCGACCCTGCCCTCCGGTTATGTTGTGCCGGAAAAGACCGTGCCGGAAGAGCCTGACACCTCTGCTGCCGAGGATACTGCGGCAGACGGTGCAGAGGATGCCGCTGCGGCCCAGCCTGCGGACGATACGGCGGCAGCTGCGGAAGAAACACCGCTGACCGACCCCGCCCGCATGACCACAAATAACGAAGAAAACCCCATGTGACAAAATGTTTTGAGGAGTGTGTGCAGTATGAAACTGGAACAGTTACTGGAAGGCGTGCCCTTTACCCTTGCGCAGGGCAGTCTGGACACCGAGATCTCGGATATCATCTACGACAGCCGCAAGGCGGCACCGGGCCTTTTGTTCGTGTGCATCGTGGGCACCCAGCGTGACAGCCATGAGTTTGCCGCTGACTGCGCGGCAAAGGGTGTCAGCGCACTGGTCATCCAGCACGACATCGACCTTTCCGCCATGCCGGGCGTGACCGTGGTCAAGGTGGAAAGCAGCCGCTATGCTATGGCTCTGATGAGCGCGAACCTCTTCGGCAACCCGTCCCGCCAGATGACCATGATCGGTGTGACCGGCACCAAGGGCAAGACCACTACCACCCACATGATCAAGAGCGTGCTGGAAGCTGCAGGCCGCAAGGTGGGCATGATCGGCACCAACGGCATTTATTATATGGGCCGCCACAAGGAAACTGCCAACACCACCCCGGAAAGCTACGAACTGCAAAAGACCTTCCGGGAGTTTCTGGATGCAGGCTGCGACACCGCGCTGATGGAGGTTTCCAGCCAGGGCCTGATGATGGACCGCGTGGCCGGTGTGCACTACAATGTGGGCGTGTTCACCAACCTTTCGCCGGATCACATCGGCCCCGGCGAGCACAAGACCTTTGAGGAGTACCGCAGCTGGAAGGGCCAGCTGTTCAAGCGCTGCGACGTGGGCGTGGTGAACATTGACGATGAGAACACCGAAGCCCTGCTGGAAGGCCATACCTGCAAATTGGTCACCTATGGCCGCGCTGAGCAGGCGGACTACCGCGAGACCGGCTTTGAACTGCTGCGCACCCACGATTTTCTGGGCGTGAAGTTCCATGTGACCGGCAAGGACGAGATGGATGTAAAGGTGAACATGCCCGGTGAGTTCAGCGTGTACAACGCGCTGGCCGCGCTGAGCGTGGGCAAGGTGCTGGGCCTGCCGGATCAGGCAATCCACGACGGCCTTGGCAAGTGCGTGGTCAAGGGTCGCGTGGAGCTGGTGCCCATCAGCAAGAAGTTCACCATCCTGCTGGACTACGCTCACAACGAGGTGTCCACCGAAAGCCTGCTCACCACTCTGCGGGCCTACAAGCCCCACCGTCTGGTGGTGGTGTTCGGCTGCGGCGGTATGGCATGGGCGAGATCTGCGCCAAAATGGCCGATTTCTCCATCCTCACTGAGGACAACAACCGCTTTGAAAAGGTGGAGGACATCCTTGCTGATATCCGCGTGGGCATGAACAAGGGCAACCCGGACGCAAAGTTTGTGGAAATCCCCGACCGTCTGGATGCGCTGCACTACGCAGTGGATCACGCGCAGGAGGGCGACCTGATCGCCGTCATTGGCAAGGGCCACGAGACCTACCGTGACCGCGAGGGTGTCAAGACCCCGTTCCTGGAGCGGGAGCTGCTGGAAGAGTATGCACAGCAGATCGGGCTGGAATAACAGATAAAAAATAACGCCGTGTCGAATGTTCAGACACGGCGTTATTTTTTGCGGTAATTATGCTTTCAGCTGCGGAGCCTTGTTCTCCGGCAGGAGATTGGTCATGCTCTTCAGGCTGATGCCGATGGTGGAGAGATTATGCAGCATGGCAGAGGAGGCCGGCTGCAGGATGCCCAGAGCACCCAGCGCGATGAGGGCCGAGTTGAAGGTGAGCACGAAGCGGTAGTTTGCGTGCACGCGCTTTTGCAGAGAGTTGGCGATGGCCTTGAGGGCCACCAGCTCCTCCAGACTGTCGGCTTTGATGGTCACATCGGCGATCTCCCGGGCGATGGCAGCGCCGGAGTTGATGGCAATGCCAATGTCGGCAGCGGACAGGGCAGGCGAGTCGTTGATGCCGTCGCCGATCATCACCACGGTGTGGCCCTCGGCCTTGGCCTGCTGGACGAAGTTTGCCTTGTCCTCGGGCAGCACCTCGGCAAAGAAGCGGTCCACGCCCACCTGCTTTGCAATAGCAGCGGCGGTGCGCTCACTGTCGCCGGTCATCATGACGGTGTTCCGGATGCCCAGCGCACGCAGTCCGTTCAGCACAGCGGCGGCTTCCGGGCGCAGCGGGTCGGAGATGCAGATGACGCCCACCAGCTGGCCGCTGGCTGCCATGTACAGGTGCGAATGCTCTGGCTTGAGAGCATCGAACTTCTGCTGCTCGGCTGTGGGGATGGTGCACTTTTCATCCTCAAAGACGAAGTGGTGGCTGCCGATGACCACCCGTTCGCCGCCCACGCGGCTTGCAATGCCGTGGGCCACGATGTACTCCACCTCGGAGTGCATCTCCTCATGGGAAATGCCGCGCTCCTTGGCGGCACGCACCACGGCGTTGGCCATGGAATGGGGGAAGTGCTCTTCCAGACAGGCGGCCAGCTGCAGAACTTCGCGCTCGTTGCAGCCAGAGAAGGGCACGACCTCCACCACCTGCGGGGTGGCACGGGTGAGGGTGCCGGTCTTATCAAACACGATGGTATCTGCCTTGGACAGGGCTTCCAGATACTTGCCGCCCTTGACGGTGATGTGGTAGCTGCCGCACTCGCGCATGGCGGAAAGCACGGCCAGCGGCATGGAGAGCTTGAGCGCGCAGGAGAAATCTACCATCAGGCAGGAGATGGCGCGGGTGACGTTGCGGGTGAGCAGATAGGTGACCACCGTTGCGCCCAGACACCATGGCACCAGCTTGTCGGCCAGCACCAGCGCACGGTTCTCGGTGCTGGACTTGAGCTTTTCGGATTCCTCGATCATGGCCACGATCTTATCGTAGCGGTTGGAACCGCCCTCGGCCTTGGCGATAAAGACACACTCGCCCTCCTCCACAACGGTGCCGGCATAGAGGGTGGAGCCCTCTGCCTTGCGCACCGGCATGGACTCGCCGGTCAAAGCAGCCTGATTCACCATGGCTTCGCCTTCCAGAACGGTGCCGTCCAGCGGGATCATGTTGCCGCTGCGCACGACCACCTCATCGCCGGAGCGTACTTTGGTCAGAGGCACCAGCACTTCGGTGCCTTGGCTGCGCACCCACACCTTGTCCACGTTTAGGGCCATGCTGCGGGCCAGATCGTCCAGACTCTTCTTGCGGGTCCACTCTTCCAGCAGAGAACCCAGGTTCAGCAGGAACATGACAGAACCGGCGGTGCCAAAGTCGCCGCGCAGCAGCGAGACGCCGATGGACAAAGCGTCCAGCACCTCCACTTCCAGCCTGCGGCTCAGCACGCAGCGCACACCCTTCCAGAGAAAGCGGATGGAGCGGAATGCCGTGTAGGCAGCGTCAAGGGGTGCGGGCAGGAACAGCTTGCGCAGGCAGCGGCCTGCCACCAAATCGAACATTTTATCCTGATATTCCCGGTTCAGCCTGCGGCTGTCGGCGGAGGTGACCAGAGCGTCATACTCGGCCACATCGAACTTATAGCCTGCCAGAATGGCAATGGCGGCGGTGCGCTTGCCGGTATAGGTAATGACCACATCGCCGGTGCGCTCGTAAACGGCGGCATGGACGATGGCATCATGGTGGTTCAGATAAGCTTCCAGCACATCGGCACGGTGCAAAGTCATGCGGACTTTTTCCACATGCACGCGCATCCGGCCTTTGCCTTCATGCAGAATGGTACATTTCATATATCAAATATCCTTCTCTATCTTTTTGCCGCAGCGTCAGGCTGCTATACCCTGCACGCCTGCGGCCCCACTCTCACAAAAAAGAGCCGCCCGAAGGCGGCTCGAAAGCCACGTTGGGGCTTTCAGTGCTTTACGAACCGAAAATTACTCAGCGGTCTCTTCGGTGGTCTCCTCGGCGGCATCCTCGATCACAGCAGCCTCGGCCTCAACAGCACGAGCCTCGTTGATGGCCTTTGCATCGGCCAGAATGTCACCGGCCTGCTCCTGAACTTTGCTGACGGTCTCCATGGTGGAGTCCTTCATGCGCAGCACGGCAGCAGTGGTCTGGGTGTAGACCTTCTTGGCATCCTTGCTGGACAGCAGCTTGAAACCGGCAGAGCCGAACAACGTACCGGCGGCGAACAGTGCGATCTTCTTGATATCCATAGTAACTTCCCTACCTTTTCTATTTCCTGTCAGAGGCCCTGCACCGCAGGACCTGTAAGATGAATATACCGGCCCAAAAGCCGGAGAACAGGGTGGACATTTCCCTTCTGTCGAGCCTATTGTAGCACAGAATTTACCATTTTCAAGCTTTTTCTTGAATGTTAATACATGTAAACTTTTTACGATGTGTAGTTAGAAAAAGCTATCTCTAACGCGTTTTTTGAGACAAACTACAGTTTGTAAATGGAAACTAACCGGCAGATGGGACGAGAAAGAATTTCCAGCTTGTAAAAAATCCTGGTTTGGAAATGCAGGTTGCCGCCACGGTCCTTTTCTGTGAAAAAGCAACCCGGAAAAATCCGCAGATTTTTCCGGGTTGCTAAAATAAAAATCGTTTTCCGCTGAAGATGCCCAGAGCGACGCGGCGGGCATTTTAAACCGTTTTGCTTTACAGGATGCGCACCCGGATCACGGCGGGGATGGCAGCCAGCTTTTCGGCCAGCGTCTTGTCCACAGCACCGGTAGCATCCAGCATGGTGTAGGCCATGTTCTTTTTGCTCTTGTTCACCATGTTCTCGATGTTCAGGCCGGCTTCGGTGGTCAGGGCGGTGATCTGGCTGATCATGCCCGGCTCGTTTTTGTGGATGATGCAGATGCGCTTGCCGCCGGCTCTGGGCTGGTTGACCTCCGGCATGTTCACCGAGTGGATGATGTTGCCGTTCTTCAGGTAGTCGCTCAGCTCCTTTGCAGCCATCACGGCGCAGTTGTCCTCGGCTTCCGGGGTGGAAGCGCCCAGATGGGGGGTGCACACGATGCCGGGCTTGCCCAGAATGGCCTCAGACGGGAAGTCGGTCATATAGCCGGACACCTTGCCGGTCTCCATGGCTTCCAGCAGCGCCTCGGTGTTCACCAGCTCACCGCGGGCGTAGTTCAGGATCTTCACGCCATCCTTGCACAGGGCAAGGGTCTGGGCGTTGATGGTGTCCTTGGTGGTGGGCAGGTAGGGCACATGGATGGTGATGTAGTCGCACAGGGGCAGCATGTCGTTCAGGTTCACACAGTGGTGTACCTGGCTGCTCAGGTTCCAGGCTGCCTCAATGGAGATGTAGGGGTCGTAGCCGTACACTTCCATGCCCAGCTCGATG
>OBAO01001883.1_pt1 | contig 10690 bp, 9 predicted proteins | sample 1517541 | NCBI WGS metagenome assembly OBAO01 (sample SAMN04571698, study PRJEB22368) | human gut metagenome | biome: human gut; material: stool | host: Homo sapiens | place: Luxembourg | collected 2012-08-10
CGCCATTATTTTCCAGTGTTTTCTGTACGGCCTGTGACATGGTCTGTGTCTGTCCCGGTTCATTATCACCTAAAGAATATATTTTGTCTTCATAATTTCCCACTTTATAAAAATCCTCTCTTCGTCTTATGCCTTCTTCATCCTACTTTTATTTGTATACAGAGAACCTGTCCCTGCCAGTTTTCGTACTCATTTTTGCATACAAAAAAGACACCTGCCAAAATATGTCAGTGCCTCTTCTCGCTTTGCGTCCCTGCATTTCAGTAGGTTTGCCTTTAAATAATTTCCATTTTTCCAAAAATAAAATATCATAAAGTTATTTATGCGTCAATAATGTCGAATAAAAAATCTATATTTTTTTATTTGAATTTTTGACATTTCTCTGATAAATCCTTTCAGCCAAAGACAATTCTGGTTTTTTCTTTCCACATACACTGCATCATAGTTTTCTACAAGACCAGTAAGGAGTTTTACATTCAATTCTTCTTTGCTATTTTCTTTGTCTTCTCTACATCTTTACGTGCATATCCCATACACGGCATCTCCTTTTTGCATAAAAAAGCAGCTAACCTATTTTTCATAGACTAACTGCTCGTGTTTTAGTTCCATATTCAGTTTTATTCTACAAATCCGACAGTGAAATTCGGTCGTATGCGCTATTTTTCTTATCTTCCGGATGTGGTTCCCGTCCGATAATTGTAATATCTTTCTGGTCTGGTCCATAAACCCAGTACATTCTTCATGAATCAATACCCTTGCAAAAGCTGCTCATCATTGCAATCACGGATAATTCTTAAATTTATATTTTCCTTTTCCATAACCAGATACTGGTTCAATAATATCTGCCTGTACCAAATTGGAAAGAAGTTTTGAAGCACCTGAACCTTTCAGCTCAAGAAGCTCCATAACTGCACTTCTTCCAAACACCTCATCAAAGCCAAACTTCTCAAAAAGTCTATGGATATGAATCGTCGTTTTTACCGAGAAATCACTACCTTTTTCGGAAAGTACACTTTCAATATCCACTTTTTTGTCTTGAATGTCCACTTTTTCATTCTCAATATCCACTTTTCTATCTCCAATGTCCACTTTTTCTTCATTCAAAAGTTCACTTATATGAAGATTTCGATTATGAAGCTCATTTTTCTCGTTCAAAAGTAGATTTCTGAGAAACGCTTCCAGATACTCTGTTGTTTCGTGAATACCTTTTTGCAGGTTCGTATAGTTTGCACGGACAAGTGCATTTCGGAAATACCACGCATTTTCCGCAAAAATATCATTGGTTGCAGAAAATCCAAGTGTCCTTAGATATTTGATGAAGAACACCGCCGTTGTTCTCGTATTGCCTTCCCCGAAGATATGGATTTGCCATAGCCTTGAAATGAATATCGCCAGATGATGGATAATCTCGTCCATTGACAGTCCTTTATAACTAAAGTCCTTCTCCTGCGAAAAATCATATTCAAGTGTGGCTCTCAGTTCTGAAGCACTGCCGTACATAACAGTTGCACCATCAAGCACCCATTCTTTCTTTGTAATGTTGTAATCTCTAATCTTTCCGGCGTGTTTATAAATCCCCTGAAAGAGTTTGCGGTGGATAGAGATATACTCATTCGGAGAAAATGAGAACGCTGTTTCAGAAAGAATTTCTGCAATACGGGAAGAAACCTTATCTGCTTCTTCAGTACGTTCATCATCAGACAAATGCACTGGTCTTTCTTTATAATAGCTGTCAATAAGACTCTGTGCTTCCTTCATCGTGATTTTGCCTTCAATATTCTGAATGGCTGTATCAATCAAATATTTAGATGGTTTGAGTCCGTCCACCGCCTGAAGTCCGATTGCGGTACTCCAAGCATATCCTTTATGAGCTTTATCCGGTTCAGACTCCCTTAAATATTCCTTAAACGGGTCTTTTTCCATATCCACTACCTCGCTTCATAGTTATTCTAATCAAAATTCTTTATTCAGAAAACAAACCGATTTTAGAAAACATTTTATGCAATCTGTACTCATCAAATGGAAGATATTCCGCAATAGTAAATCCTATAATACCTGTATTTTCCTGAATATATTGTAGTATCTCTGAAAGTTTTTCTATTGTCATTTTTCCACCACCAACACCATCTCCAACTAATTCCGGATTAGCAAAATATGTGGAATGGAAACAATGTTCGTCCAAAAATTCTGTTGATAATCATGCAGACCTTGTAAGCCAACATAAAGTATTTCATTTTCCCTTATTGTTTCCCTTGTGTTATATCGTCCCACCAGTGTTTATGAACTCTGATAAGGGAAAATACAAGGGCAAAAAGATTATATAAAACAGTATAACACAAAATAAAAGTGGCATGGTGAACTGATTGGAATGCTTCTTAATTTTTACAATTAATGATCTCATGCACTGGCAGACGGCAGGTGGCAGATAGGGTATCTATAAAAATCTATATTTTCTTCAATGACTCTGCCACCCATCATTCTTTTAATGCAAACAGAAAAAGCACCTCTCAGATTAACTCTAAGAAGTGCTCTTGTTGTCGTGCATATCAATCATTGATCCAGTGAATCAATTTTGATTTCATTCTCAAACCTGTGTCCTTTCACCTGAAATTCGTCATGCTTCATAACGATTCATTATTATCCTAAATTTTGTTGTCAAATTGTTGTCAACTGTGATCTGACATCATGGTTTTAGAGATTTTATATTTAATTTTAGTACAGCTTAGCACCAGCCGGAATATGGTTATCAACCATCAGAAGATGCAGTTCTTCATCCTCTGAATCCTTCAGGTTATTCACTGCTGAAAGCAGCATACCGCAAGACTCGATTCCCATCATCTTTCTTGGCGGAAGGTTGGTGATTGCGATCAGTGTCTTACCAACTAATTCTTCCGGCTCATAGTAAGAGTGGATTCCGCTTAAGATCGTGCGGTCTGTACCTGTTCCGTCATCCAGTGTGAACTGAAGGAGCTTCTTGCTCTTCGGAACTGCTACACACTCTTTAACCTTTACGGCACGGAAATCAGATTTGCTGAATGTATCGAAATCAACTGCCTCTTCAAACAGTGGCTCAATCTTTACATTAGAGAAATTGATTTTCTCATTCGGAGTAAAGAATCCGTTGTTGTCGTTGGCAGCCGGAGCTTCGTCAACATCTGCTTTGGATGCATTCTTGTCGGAGTCAAGACTCTTCATTGTCGGGATTTCTAACTGCATACATCTTATACAATTTAATTCCCTTTATTAAAACACTTTACAGCCTCTCATCACTTATTCTCTAAACCTTTAGAACTGATTAAGGCTCTTTAATTTGTCGTACTCTTGTCGTACTATACAAATTTTGTCGTACCTCCTCAGCAAAACCAAATCAGACTCTTTCCTAAAATACATCTAATTTTTTTGCTAATTCCTGCATCGACTCATGCTTTTTTGTTTCTGTAACTTCTGCATAAATGTCCATCGTAGTTTCAATATTTGCATGTCCCATGATAGACTGAATTACCTTTAAATTTGTCTCATTTTCACAAAACCTCGAACAAAAAGTATGTCTCAAATGATGACATGAAAAATGCGGTATAAGAATCGGCTCTCTCTTTTCTTTGGCAGCTTTTACCGCCTCTTCTACATTATATGCTTCGTATATACGCTTAATTGCTCTATTGATAGCCTGTGGATTATGTACATTTCCAAAACGATTAGAAAAAACAAATCCAGACATTCCATCAATTTCTGTTTCATTGAACCCGTTTTCTTCTTGAAATGCATACTCTCTTTTAAGAGCTTCATAAACTGTATCCAGCATAGGAATCATTCTTATGCCCGCCTCTGTTTTGGGTAATGATACGGCAAATGAGCAAATACCATGTCCCTTATATTCCCTGCTATAATAAACCAAACTATGATTGATACTAATTATCCGCTTCTTAAAATCAATGTCATCCCACCGGATTCCAATCGCCTCACCTATTCTGCAGCCAGTGCCAAGTAAAAACTTGAATAATGTCACCCAGCTTTCAAACCTTTCATTATTCTCTATGTATCTTATGAAAGCTCTCTGTTGCTCCAAGGTTAGTGCATGTCTCACACCATGATTTCGCCCCGGTAGCCTTTTTACTTGTGCCATTACCCCATCACTCGGATTAGTTCTGATAATATTATCCCTTACTGCTAACTGAAAGGTTGGATGTAACACCGTATGAATAGTCTCCAGAGTATTCACTTGCATTTTCTTATCTTTCAATAAGTATTGATAAAATTGTAGGACATCTGAAAACTTAATCACAGCAATCTTCTTTTTGCCAAACCCATCTTTCACGAAACGATCATACATATATTTATAATTCGTTCTTGTTGTTTCTCTCAATTCTGATTTTGTAGAAATATATCTATCAAAAACAAAATTAACTGTTGCACTGCCTGCAACATAGGTGTCCAGACCGTCTAGCTGATCTTTAATTAACTGTTCTTCACGTTCTCTTAATGTCTTAATATCTTTTGAATAAATGCTGCGTCTTCTGCCTAATGTATCCATATATGTATACACATACTTTCCATCGCATTTACGTTGTGTTTCGCCTTTTCTTAATACCCTCCCTTTTCTATCCTTCCTTGAATATGCCATTTTTCTCCTTTCTCAAGGAAAGAATTTTCACACTTAGCTTCTTTGGGAATCTTCCATTGCATACTGCAAATCAATTCCTTTTTGTAGCACTTCTGTTACGGTCATGTCATGTTTGGACGCATATTCTCTAAGTTTTGTGGCTTCTTCCTCTGTCAGTTTCAATCCAATCAACGTATTTTTCGGATTCGCTGACTTTGGTCTTCCCATTTTAGCCACACCGTACACCTCCATCCATTTCTCCTTTATTATACTTTTGGTTTAACCATAAGTCAAGTGTATTTTCCTTTTCTCTGACGCTGAAAATCTTTCCTTATCAAAAATAATTCTTTTACTGCACCCGGAATGTTTCAAGATATTGATCAAAAATATCTAAGTCAACCAATACCATTCTGTCTATCTTCAAAATGGCTCCCGCATCCTTTGCTAATGTCTGAAATTTATTCATTCCCATACTGTACATTTCTGCACCCTCTTTATATCTGACTAACCTTTTCTTTTCCACTTTTTTTGTTGCTCTTTGCATATTCTTTTATTCCTTTTCTCTCTATATTATATAAAAAATCCTGCAGGCGGCCGTCGGGAAACAGCCTCATTGGAATCACTCCATCTTTTCAGACCGGGCAGCCACCCCGGAAGTATCATTATCAGAAACAGTGTCCTCGCCGCAAAGTTCCCACACTCTACCTACAGCCAGATATGAATCGCTCATGTCAATTTCTCATAAACACGTATTCACGTACTCCAACCTTGCGACACGGTGTCGCAAAGTTACCATCATGACATTCATGGCGTATCCGCCGCCGGGCTATACTGTTTCATTTGTCCTGCAGGATAAAATATTCTGTTATCAAGGTACAATTTATTTCTTAAAATCAACTTTTATACGTTAAATGCCTCCTATCAGAAGCCAGCAGAAAGGGATACTGGTTCCCAGTCATTCTTAACGTACTATTTTAAATTCCAAAATCGTTTTGAGAAGTTTTGCTTCTAATCTGTCACGCAGTGTTTTATCTACGCAGTAATGAACATTTCCGTATTCGTCATACATTTTTCTGGTTGCCAGCTTTGCTATGTAGCCTTCATAATGTTTCATTACCATATTAATTGCCAGAACATTACCTTCTGTCGCATCCTCTATAATGCAAAATGGAAGCAGCCATTTTTCTTCTGTATTTTTATTTTTCACATTCACTTTTGTTTTCCTCCATTATCTGCTTCAACAATTCCAATGAACGTGTCCGATGCTCATGCACCGTACTCCTGACAAGATTCATTTTCCTTGCAATCGCAGCATCACTCATCTCCATAAAATATGACAGCAGAATTACTTCTCTTTTTCTATCCGTCAACGCATTCAATGCCTCTGCCAGTAAAGAACTTTTCACTTTCACATCATACTCACATGTTTTAAAAAAGTAGGATGTTTCATTATATTCATCCACTACTGACAGTTTCCCTGTCTGACATTCAGATAATTCTGAAAACAATATTTCATGTTTTCTCCGGTAATCCATATGCCTGTCATAATCTACCACTTCGCCATCCAGCGCCAGTTTGCACTTTCGATCAAACTGATGCCTGACCGTTGTTTCGTCATAGGAAGAAGATTGCTCCATAGAGTTCCACGCCTGTGGTAAGGTCAGATTTTCTAAACTCAACCGTTGTCGGCTGATTCTTAAAGATTTCTTTCAGGCGGACAACTTCTACATCCTGACCCTGATAAGAAACAGTCACTTCGATAATCTCATCAGAAGAAACAAATCCGTCCGGTGCCTGTAATTCTTTGATATAGTAGCTTCCAAATGGTAAATTCTGTTCAAAAATTGCTGTTCCATCTTCGCCTGTGACGGCTGTACAAAGCTGCTCATCTGCTTTCACAATCACTTTTCCCCCAGCTTTGATGTCTTCTTTTGCATATAAACCAAACTCTGCTCCGGCGATGGTGCTGCCATTTTCCGCATCCTGTTTTTCCACGGAAATTTCCACTTTCTGACGCTCATTGATGAACTCTACGCTTTCCACCACGGCAGGAGTATCCTGATTCACATAGACAAACTGCACATTCTGCTCTGCTTTGTTATGTACAAAACCCTCCGGTGCTGTTCTTTCTACAACCCTGTAATTTCCAAGTGGAAGATTTTTGATTGTGGCACTTCCTGTTTCATCTGTTGTAAGCTCTGCCACCAAAGTATCTTTGGCATACTCTAAAATACGGTTTCCGGCATCGTCTTTCTGGAAATCTGCAGTATAAATATCTTCTGCAGCGTAGATTGCAAAGACTGCTCCGGCAAGGTTTTCCATCTCATATTTGAAGTCCTTTCCGTAGTCTTTCAGAACTTCACCTTTTTTCACTACTGTAAGTTCCCCTTTTACCGGATGATTTTCATAAACCACTTCGATAATGGCATCTCCTGAAACCGGTTCAATCTGATACAGAGTATCGCTATCTACTTTAATTTCCGCATAATTCTTGTTGATGGTATATCCACCGGGCGCTGTCACTTCTTCAATACGATAATGACCGATTTTCAAATTCTGTGGAAGGATTAAATATCCATCAGCATCGGTAAAATAAGATTTATGTACAATAGTAGTCGGATAGGTCGTTACCTGTTCTACATATTTCTCATTATCCATATCGTAAATCTTAAATTCTGTTCCGGCAGACAGCACTGTTTTCTTTGTTTCATCGTCCTGTTTTGTGATTTTCAATTTGGCAGAAAACTCATCATCCAAAAGCACACGCCATACCTGCGGCTCTGTCGGCTTATGCTCTGTGATTCTTACAATAAAATCATCCACTGGTTTATAATTATGCGGTGTCGTTGTCTCTCTTACCACATAAGTTCCATATGGAAGTGGAATAGATACTGCATAGCCTTTTTTATCGGTAAAGATTTCAGTTGCCCCATTTTCTCCAAGTACCACCGGAACAGCGGAATCAAAGTCATAAGTTCCATCTTCTTTCACAGTTAAAGAAGATACCAGATAAGCAGTAAATCCTGCGCCTTCAAGAAGTGCTGCATCGGTATTCCCGTTATTTGCAGCCTTAATAATCTGGAACGGCTGCTTCTTGACCTGCTCTAAGGATGTACAGCTTCGTTCCACCACAGCCACTAAATCCCCTTCATAATCACAGACAAGATCATATTCATTTTTATCTGTCAGATAACCTGTCGGCGGTGTAATTTCTTTCACAAAATATTTACCGAGATACAGGTTTTCTGCAACTGCTTCCCCTTTTTCATTGGTTGTCAGTGATGCCACCTTATCCCCGGCTTTATAAATCACACCTGTTGCCCCATCCGGATGTACGATATCTTCACGTGCATACAAACCATATACTGCTTTTTCCAATGTGGCATCGCCCTGCGGTTCTGCTTTGTTTGTTTCTGCATCTTTTTTCTTCAGGAAAATCTTTGCTGTCACACGTTCATTTACAAATGTATGGGAGAAAGAAACGTCAGCTTCGCTGTCATTGGTATATGAAAATTTAAAAGAATATATATCTTCTTTATTTCTCTGATACCCGGACGGAGCCTGTTCTTCTTTTACATAGTAAGAATTTCCAATCGGAAGATCCGCTGTAAATATCGCTGTCCCATCCTCACCTGTGACTGCCTTTTCAATCAGAGAACCTTTCTTCACAACCACAATGCCGTCTGCGTTTACAATATCATTTCCGGCATACAAACCGAAAATACCGCCATCCAAAGGTTTTTCTGTATCCTTATCTTTCTTTACCACGGATACTTTTGCTTTCTGTCTGTCATTGATAAAAGTAGTCTCTGAAAATACCGCTTCTGCATTCTGCCCTGCATAAGATAACGTCACTGTCTTTTCTTCTTTTGCGTTATAAAAGTTTTCTGGTGCCTGCATTTCCTTCACAATATAAGTTCCGAGATGGAGATTTTTTAATACTGCCGCACCGTTATCTCCCGTTACCAGATGCTCTTTTACCAGCTTGCCTTTCTTATATACCTGTGCCCCATAAGCGGTCATTATATCCTCTCCTGCATATACAGAATAAACAGCACCTTTTTGTCGGCGTTTCTCATAGCGGAACACAATGCCTTTCTCGCTTAAATCTGCACCCGTCAATACCTGTCCCTCTTTATATACAGTGAGCTCTCCAAGCTGTTCTTTATCCGGAACAGTTACAGAAGTAGACTGATTTGCTACAAGTTTCACATTATATGCGGATGTATTGATACGATACCCGGTTGGTGCCGTAATCTCTTTTAAATATACCGTATCTTGTGTTTTCACAATTTCCACAGAGGCCGTACCGTTCTTATCTGTCTTTGGCATCTCCTTGATAAGCTGTGTACAGTTTTTATCTTTATAAATGCCGAACACTGCACCGGACAGTTTCGCATCCTCTTTTTCAGAATCTACTTTTACAACCTGAACTTTTGCAAGTTCCAGCCATGTAACCTGAAAAGAAGCCGTAGTTTCTTCCTCTATTCCCTCTCCAAAAACCAGTGCCAGATTTTGCGTATCGGAACCTGTGGTAATTTTATAAGCAGAATAATCCTTTGTTATGCTTCCTTTCATCTTTGCAGACCAGTTTTGTCCCACATCTTCCGTCTGGGTCAACGGCGCTGAAAGAAAAAACGTTGTACCTCCTTTTACTATAACATCTGCCCCTGCATTGCTGACTTTTCCTGTGGATACGTTATGAAACTTTACGCCCTTTGGCAGTTTCATGGTAATGGACTGTCTGCGGTCTGCCTGAAACGTTACTTCTTTTGTTCTCTGGATATTTCCATCTACATAAGCAGTTACTTTGTCATCTGAAAATGCCATAGCCGCATCCGGGATTTCCGGCTGGCTGACCGCATAACTATATAATTCTTTTGCCAATGCGATTCCGGTATCATTCGCCCCATAAAAAGCATCTTCACTTCCCTCTGCATAGGATGCCGCAAGATGTGTCACGACAAATCTTTTTCCGGCTGAAAAATCGGGATATTTCTTATCAAAAAAACAATCCTCTCCGCTTGCATTTGTCCCATAATAACACACTTTGGACAATTCTTTGCCGTCTCCCAGTTTTGTAATTTCATATACTCCGCTGCCCGGTCCCGGCTTTGACGGCTGGATGCAGTATGCGGTTGCCGTCACGCTTCCAAACTTTACGGTAAATGGACAAGTCAGGTAGGAACCCAGACCATAGTCTGCATAATAATACCAGCCGCCGGAACTTACCTCTACCTGTGATGAACGCAGCATTTTAGGATTGTATGCAGTAAAAGTAACCGTTTCTCCTTCCTCCAATGCCAAAAGGTCCACATTCCCTGCAATCATATGGTTTTTAAACTGTTCCATAACATCCAAAAGTTTCAGGCCACTTTCCTCATCATAAGTGTCCTGCCCTTTTAATGCTTCTAATGCCTGATCCAGCTCTGTTTCCGAAAGTTTTTTCTCATGCGAGTCCGTCTCGCCTTCCTCTGCATCCTCTCCCCCGGTCTGATCATTTCCGTCAGAATCCTGTGCATTTTTCTCTTTATGGATTTCCGCTGACGGCTCTCTTACCACAATATTTCTTTGCACATGATAAGACGGATGACCACTGACAGGCTCTACAAAATACACTGCATGATACGTATCTGCTTTATTTCCATCAAATGCCTGTCCATTCTGGTTCTTTGCCTCGTGGTACGTGACCTTTACTTTTTCCGGATGAATCTTCATTCCTGAGAAATCACTTTTCACGTCAAAACCTGTTCCTGCTTCTACTTCATAATCTTCCGCCGTCACAATCTCATCTTCAGCAAGGGCATCCTTTACTTTTTCCATATTAGGATATTCTGCTTCGTAAGCCGCTGGCTCCGCTTCTGCCGCATAAGTGGTAACTGGCTGCACAATAGAAGAAATGATTGTCAATGCCGTGAGAAATCCCGATACGATTCTCTTTGATTTCCCTTTCATTCGCTAAGTACCTCTCTTTCTTTGTTTTTTGCCATTCTAATACTGTCCTGTTTCAAAAATTTTTCCTAAGTTCCCATATCTCTTTACCTCCTTTTTTACTTGTACTGCCCATAACAGTACATGAATACAGGGAAC
>OBAO01001890.1_pt1 | contig 10664 bp, 8 predicted proteins | sample 1517541 | NCBI WGS metagenome assembly OBAO01 (sample SAMN04571698, study PRJEB22368) | human gut metagenome | biome: human gut; material: stool | host: Homo sapiens | place: Luxembourg | collected 2012-08-10
CAAAATAGAAGCATCGAAGATGCGATTTTGCGAATGGGGTTCTGAATAGTTACAAGCTTGATTAATTAAAAAAGTAAGGAAAACATAGGAAAATATGGAAAATCAGTTTCGACAGTATCCGCTAGAGGAGGATATTTTAGGTGCACTTGATGCGCTTGGCTATACACAGCCGACAGAAATTCAGGCTGCTGTGATTCCGTCCATTTTAAATGGACGCGATATCATTGCAAAGTCAAAGACAGGAAGCGGAAAAACGGCAGCATTTGCGATTCCGATCTGCAATTTTGCCGATTGGGAGCAGAATACTGCGCAGGCACTTGTCTTAGAGCCGACAAGAGAGCTTGCCTTTCAGGTGAAGGACGAACTCTACGCTATTGGCCGTTTTAAGCGTCTGAAGGTTCCGGTGCTGTACGGCGGCTTCCCAATGGAAAAGCAGATTTTAACTCTAAAGCAAAAGACACATATCGTAGTTGGTACGCCGGGACGTGTGCTTGATCATTGTAAGAGAGGCACGCTTGATCTGTCGAAGGTGCGTTATGTCGTGATTGATGAGGCTGATTTGATGCTGGACATGGGCTTTATTGAAGATGTCAGAAATATTTTGATGCATCTTGAGGGAAAGCCAGTGTTTATGCTGTTTTCTGCAACTATGGGAGAACGTCTTGAAGCGCTTGCCGCGCAGTTTATGCATGAACCGCTTGAAGTTAAAATTGAAAATGATACAGAGACAGCAGATACAATTGAGCAGGTTGGCTATTTTGTTGACGAGGACGAGAAGAAGCTTCCTCTTTTTCTTGATATTCTTACTATGGAAAATCCAGACAATGCCATGGTTTTTTGCGGTACAAGAGAGATGGTCGAGGTACTATATTACCGTTTGAGAAAAGAAGGCATTGCATGTGGTATGCTTCATGGTATGATTGATCAGAAGGTGCGCACAAGAACAATTGAAGATTTTAGGGCACAGGGCTTTCGTATTCTTATCGCAACAGATGTGGCGGCAAGAGGTGTAGATTTTCAAAATATTACACATGTGTTTAATTACGATCTTCCGACTAACAAGGAAGTGTATGTTCATCGGATTGGCAGAACAGGCCGTGCAGGAGAGACAGGCCGTGCTGTAAGTCTGATCCGCGAAGACGAGCAAAAAATGCTTAACTCGATTGAGTCTTTTACTGGAGTAGGATTGGCAATTTTAAAGCCGCCGGCAGCTGAGGATGTTGAGAATGCCCGCAGTGCCTTTTTAAAGCGTCAGCGTCAGAAGCGTCCGCGCAAAAAGAAGAAGCAGGATGTGTTTGGCGGACAGATTATGAATCTTACAATTGGCGGTGGAAAAAAATCGAAGTTAAGAAGCGGTGATGTTGTTGGCGCGATCAGCAGCATTGATGGCGTAGATGGAAAGACTGATATTGGAGCGATTGACATTCGCGAGAGTATCACATATGTGGAGATTTTAAATGGAAAGGGTGCGCTTGTACTAGAGGAACTTCCTAAGCGCACCATGAAGGGAAAATACAGAAAGGTTCATCAGACAAGAGAAAGGATAGGTACGATAATAAAATGAGACATTCAATCGAGATGGAAAAATTGACGCTTGGTGTATGTTATTATCCGGAGCACTGGGATCGTGCGCTGTGGAAAGACGATTTGCAGCGCATGAAGCAGTATGGCATTGAAGTAATTCGTCTTGCTGAATTTTCATGGGCACTTATGGAGCCAGAAGAAGGAAAATATGATTTTTCATTCTGGGATGAATTTCTGGCGCTTGCTGCCGAAGAAAATATGAAGGTTGTTTTTTGCACGCCTACTGCAACGCCGCCGGCATGGCTGTCTGAAAAATATCCTGAAACATTAAATGCAGATGGTGATGGAAATCTGATGTACCATGGTATGAGATGCCAGCATAATTTAACTTCACCAAAATATTTAGAGTTCTGCGAGAAGATTACAAGACGCATGGCAGAGCATTTTAATAAGTATGACTGCATTATTGGATGGCAGCTTGATAATGAAGTTAACTGTGAGACAAATGAGTATTATTCCGAGAGTGATCATGAGGCATTTCGCGCCTTTTTAAAGGAGCGTTTTGGTACTCTTGATAATCTTAACGAGAAGATGGGTACGATATTCTGGAGTCAGACGTACACAGATTGGGATCAGATTCATCTGGCAAGAAGAAGTACAGTGGGCACAGGCATTGCAAATCCGCATATGCAGCTTGAGCAGGTTCGTTTTATTTCTCACAGTGCAGTCCACTATCTGGCACTGCAGGCGTCAATTGTAAGAGAGACAGCAGGGGATCGCTTTATCACAACAAATGGTATTTTTGGAAATCTTGACTATCAAAAGCTGATGGAGTCGGGTGTAGATTTTATCATGTACGACAGCTATCCAAACTTTGCCTATGCTATGGATCGTCCTGATGGCGGTGAAGGTGATTTGAAGGATAGAAATTCTTCTTTCAATCTGGCAAGAACAAGAGCTATTTCACCGTTGTTTGGCATTATGGAGCAGCAGGCAGGACCTGGCGGCTGGAATTTTAGGATTCATCAGGCAAGCCCGAAGCCGGGACAGCTGCGTCTTTGGACTATGCAGTCTGTTGCGCACGGAGCAGATTTTGTAAGCTTCTTCCGTTGGAGAACTTGCTCATTTGGAACTGAAATCTATTGGCATGGATTAAATGATTACAGTAATCGCCCGAATCGTCGTCTTGAAGAACTGTCTTTGGTAAAGGCAGATTTTGAGGCAATTAAGGACATAGCTGGTCATCCATATGAGGCAGCTGTAGGCATTTTATGCGACTACGACAATGAGTGGGATGGACAAAAGGATGTATGGCATGGTCCGCTTAGAAACTTCAGTACAGATGGATGGTTTCGTTCTCTTCAGAAAAAACACATACCATTTGATTTTGTGGATTTCAGGGAAGAAACAAATCTTAAGGATCTGGAGAAATATGAACTGCTCGTATATCCTCATGCTGCAATCCTCACGAAAGAGCGCGCTGAAATTCTAACTCAGTACGTGGCAAATGGCGGAAAGCTTGTCATGGGATGCCGCACTGGATATAAGGATATCTACGGACGCTGCCCGATGCAGCCAATGCCAGGCGAAGCAGCAGAGCTTTGCGGTGTTACAGTAGAAGATTTTACATTCCTGGCGCCAGGGGAGCCAATGGAATATGTCAATTGGAATAAAAAGCGCATTCCGGCACCTGTATTTAATGATGTGCTAGAGCCGGCATTTGGTGGTAAGGCAGAGGGCTTTTTCGAGGGCAACTATTATGATGGAAAGCCAGCGCTTGTGACAAAGAATACGGGCAAGGGACTAGCCATTTATTTTGGCGGCTGTTTTGCAGAAGAGACAGCAGATGCCTTTTTAGAGACACTTAATATTCAGACACCGGCACCATGGCTTGTGCTTCCAGAAGGATGTGAGCTTGCAAAGCGCGGTGATCAGTACTTTGTGTTAAATTATAAGGCACAATCGTGCGAGATTACGTTAAAGAAAAAAGTAACAGATCGTTTGACAGGAAACGAGATTGAAGGTACCTATGAGGTAGCACCATATGGGGTACTGGTATTATTATAAAATATAAGAAAGACCGCTTTTTGCGGAGAAATGAGTGAACATGCTGATAGTAAAAAAATTCGGCGGAACTTCAGTTGCCGACAAAGACAGAATATTTAATGTAGCAAAGCGCTGTATTCGCGATTATGAGGCTGGAAATGACGTGGTAGTCGTACTTTCCGCGATGGGAAAATATACAGATGAACTTATCGCAAAAGCAAAGGATATCAACCCAAATCCACCAAAAAGAGAGATGGATATGCTCTTTACAATCGGAGAACAGATGTCTGTGTCATTAATGGCTATGGCTATGGCACAGCTTTGTGTTCGTGCTGTATCATTAAATGCATTCCAGGTACAAATGAGGACAACAAGTGCGTATGGAAATGCTCGTCTGAAAAAAATTGACACGGAGCGTATTCGCCGTGAGCTCGATGACAGAAAGATCGTTATCGTGACAGGCTTTCAGGGTGTAAATAAATATGATGATTATACAACACTTGGACGCGGAGGCTCAGATACAACAGCAGTTGCACTTGCAGCTGTGCTTCATGCTGATGCTTGTGAAATCTATACCGATGTTGATGGTGTTTATACTGCTGACCCAAGGCTTGTGCCGACTGCACGAAAGCTTGAGTCTATCTCATATGATGAGATGCTTGATTTGGCTGCGCTTGGCGCAGGAGTGCTGCACAGCCGCAGTGTTGAGCTTGCAAAAAAATACGGCGTACAGCTTGTTGTGCGCTCTAGTTTAAATGAGTCCGAAGGAACAATTGTGAAGGGAGTTGGAAAGAAAATGGAAAGAATGTTGATCAGCGGTGTAGCACTTGACAGGGAAGCAGATCGTATCTCAGTAATAGGAATAGCAGATGTGCCAGGAAGTGCATTTAAGCTGTTCCATACGCTTGCAAAGAATAATATAAATGTCGATATTATCATTCAGTCTGTAGGACGTGATGGAACAAAAGATATTTCCTTTACTGTGTCGCACAATAACTTGAATGAAGCAGTCGAGCTATTAAACAGCTGTAAAGATCAGCTTGGATTTGATCATATCGAATACAATTGTGATGTTGTAAAGCTTTCAGTAGTTGGATCAGGTATGATGTCTCATCCAGGTGTTGCAGCAAAGATGTTTGAGTGTCTGTATAATGAAAATATCAATATTAACATGATTGCAACATCTGAGATTCGTATAACAGTATTGATTCCAGAGAAGGATGCGCTGCGTGCGATGAATGCAGTGCATGATGCATTTGGACTTGCAGAGTAAGACAGTCATCATTCGCAAAGCGCGTTGATAAAGAATATTCAAAATGAATGCAAAAAGAATATTCAAACAAAACAATAATTATTCAAACAAAATGACATTATGACATGAAAGGATAAAATTATGCAGGTGACAGATTCAATTCGTTATGTTGGAGTTAACGACCATCAGGTTGATTTATTTGAGGGACAGTATCAAGTGCCGAATGGCATGTCATACAATTCATATGTGATTCTTGATGAGAAAGTCGCAGTTATGGATACTGTAGATATTCATTTTGGAGAGGAATGGATGGCAAATGTAAAGGCAGTGCTTGCAGGACGTACGCCAGATTATCTTATCGTTCAGCATATGGAGCCAGATCATTCTGCAAATATCGGACGCTTTTTAGAGGAATATCCGCAGGCAACAGTAGTGGCAACTGCAAAGGCATTTGTCATGATGAAGCAGTTCTTTGGAAATGATTATGCAGACAGAAGAATTGTTGCTTCTGAGATGAGTGAACTTTCATTAGGTGCACATACACTTCATTTTGTGATGGCGCCTATGGTGCATTGGCCAGAGGTTATGGTTACATATGAGAGCAGTGAGAAGGTACTGTTTTCAGCTGATGGCTTTGGAAAGTTTGGTGCACTCGACTGTGATGAGCCGTGGGATGATGAAGCAAGACGCTACTATATTGGTATTGTAGGAAAATATGGTGTTCAGGTGCAGGCACTTTTAAAGAAGGCAGCTGCGCTTGATATTGCAGTAATCTGTCCGCTTCACGGCCCGGTACTGACAAGTGATCTGTCTCACTATGTAAATCTTTATCAGCTGTGGTCAACTTACACACCAGAGAAAAAGGCAGTTGTGATTGCATATGCTTCTGTATATGGAAATACAAAAGAAGCAGCGCTTATGATGGCAGAAGAGCTTCGCAAAAATGGAAAGGAAGTAATATTGCATGATCTGGCAAGATGCGATATGGCACAGGCTATAGCTGATGCATTTTGCTGCAGCAGTTTAGTGTTAGCCTCAATCACCTATAATGCAGACTGTTATCCGTGTATGAAAACTTTCATCAATCAGTTAATTGAGCATAATTACCAGAAGCGAACAGTTGGATTTATTGAAAATGGCAGCTGGGCACCGATGGCAGCAAAGGTGATGCAAAAGATGCTTGAAGGATGCAAGAATTTGACAATGGCAGAGCCGGTAGTGACTGTGCGCGGTGCTGTTACTAAACAGGCAAAGCCACAGATCAAGGAGCAGATGAGTGCGCTGGCAGCAGAGTTAGAGTAAAATAAAAAAGCCCCCATCAAGGGGCTTTTTATTATTGGAGCAGGTAGACATACATCACAATATAGTGGCAGAAGCTGCCAGCCATTACAAACAGATGAAAAATCTCGTGGCATCCAAAATTGATGTGGCGATTTTCAAAGGCAGACAATTTCAGTGCATAGATGACACCGCCTACGGTGTAAATAAGACCGCCGGCAAGAAGCCATAAGAAGCATCCTGTGCTCAGTGTGTTTAGAAGCTGAGGAAATGCAAAGACACATGCCCAGCCAAGTGCAATATACAAAACAGAAGAGATCCACTTTGGACAGTAAACCCAGAAATATTTAAAGCCCATGCCAAGAAGTGCAATAATCCACACGACTGCCAACAGAATATAGCCTGTCATGCCAGGAATTGCTAAGAGGCATACTGGTGTGTAGCTTCCGGCAATCAGCACAAAAATCATCATATGGTCAAGCTTTTTGAGCGTTTCCTCATAAGGGTGTCCTGCTGGAATAGTGTGGTAAGCTGTGCTTGCAGAATAAAGAGCAACAAGACTGATCGAATAAATGATCATTGCAATGATATTTACAGGCTGATGCGTTTGTGCAGCTTTTATTAAAAGCGGTGAAGATGCACCGAGTGAAAAAATAGCACCGATAAAATGTGTTATTGCACTTGCTGGGTCTTTAATATATAGGGTATGGCGCCGGGCCTGATTGTTTGCAAATTTTTTATTTGAAATAGATTCAGCGCCGCTGTAATATGCTGTAGATGTATTCATAATCATACCTGCCTTTCCTGATAAAATAGTTCTTAATAGTTTTATATGAATATTACCGCATGTAGTTTTTAAAACCATATATCGGTATATACATATTATACACAAAAGATTTAAAAAATCAAGATAAAATGTAAAGAAAAGAGAAACTAAAGATGGCAAATAATATACAGCCAGAAATGATACGTACAACGAAGAATCAGCGGGAACGCTTTGCGTATGCATTAGAACAGGTTGTGGGAAAGGATCATGTGAGGGATGGAATAGGGACACTCTCGGAAAAGACAGTTCATGCAGTTTTAAAATATTATTATGAACAGGATCAGTCACACCATGAAATTATTCTTGAAAAAAGTGTTGCCGATATTTTTACGGGAAGTGAAGTGATAGAGATTCAGACACGTGCATTATATCGCCTGAAACCAAAACTCGAAAAATTTTTGCCGCTCTATCCTGTAACAGTAGTATATCCGATTTCTTATGATAAGTGGGTTTGCTGGATCAATGAAGAAACAGGTGAAATAACACAGAAACGAAAATCACCGAAAAAAGGAAATCCTTATCTTGCCTTTAAAGAATTGTATACGATTCGCGACTTTTTACAGAATCCTAATTTTCATGTGCGTCTTGTTTTGATGGATATGGAAGAGTATCGCTTATTAAATGGCTGGAGCAAAGATAAAAAGCGTGGTGGAGAGCGCTTCGACCGCCTTCCGCTTCGATTAGAGGATGAAGTTGTTTTAGACAGTGCAAGAGATTATCTTCAACTTCTTCCACTTGAGTTAGCCGAGGAATTCACAAGCGCAGACTTTGCAAAGCTTGTGAAAATCCCAAGACAATTGGCAGGTACGGTGTTATTGGTTCTCTGGCAGTTAGGGCTTGTTGAGAGAGTCGGAAAGGTGGGAAATCGATATTTGTACAGAGTGGCAGCCAATGCTTCAGATACTAAAGATAGTGCATCATCCTAAATTTCAATTTGAACTTTTTTCTTAAAGAATGGTACAAAGGAAATATGAAAAATAAAAAGAACATATGTTTAAAAAAAGAATATTGAAAACTAGACCGAGTTATAGTATAATAGCAAGAAATAAAAGGCTTGTAGGTAGGTGGAATATGCTGGAAAAAATGATAGAACTTACAAACGAATATATAGAGAGTATGCCGAAAAAAGAGCGTAAAAAGTATGGACAGTTTTTTACAAGTATGGAGACTGCTCGTTTTATGGCAGCTTTATATAATATAGATGAAAAGAAGAGTAGGGTAAGTGTGCTTGATGCAGGAGCAGGTTCAGGCATATTGTCATGTGCCTTCATTGAAAGATTAGAAATGATAGATTCTATTCAAGAAATTGAGCTTACTTGTTATGAGAATGATAATAATGTATTGCCATTGTTAAAACAAAATTTGGAATACTGTAAAGAAAAATCTGGAAAAAAAATTGATATTAATATAATCGAAGACAATTATATTCTTAGTCAGTATCTTGATTTTAATCATATGATAGGGGGAAATGATGATCCTAAGAAATATGATTTTGTAATTGGCAATCCTCCATATATGAAAATTTCTAAAGATGCTCCAGAGGCAACAGCAATGCCAAAGGTATGCTACGGGGCACCAAATTTGTATTTTATTTTTGCTTCCATGGGACTGTTTAATTTATGTGAGAATGGAGAAATGGTATATATCATTCCTCGCTCATGGACATCCGGAGCATATTTTAAACGGTTTAGAGAGTATTTCTTGACGGTAGGCAAACTGGAACATATTCATCTTTTTGTTAGTCGTAGTAAGGTATTTGACAAAGAGAGTGTATTGCAAGAAACAATCATTATTAAGGTAAGAAAAACGGATAAAATGCCAGAAACAGTTACCATTACATCCTCGAAATCAAATAGTGACTTTGGAGAAATTACTTCATTGACTGTTCCGTATGATTTGGTTGTAGCTGGAGAGGATTATTATGTTTACCTTGTGACAGATGAAAACGAAGTAGAAGTTTTGAGAAAACTTCACAAATTTGATAAAACGCTACCAGCAATTGGTGTAAAAATGAAAACTGGATTAACGGTGGACTTTCGTAATCGTGAAATTTTACGTGATAAGGAGGAGGAAGGAGCAATCCCTTTATTTTATTCTCAGCATATAAAACAGGGAAAGGTAGAGTTCCCGATACAGAAAGAACATGAATATGTGGTGACAGAACAAAAAGGATTGATGCAGGATAACAAGAATTATTTATTTGTGAAGAGATTTACAGCAAAGGAAGAACCACGAAGATTACAGTGTGGAGTATACCTAGCAAAAAGATTTCCGCAATACAAAAAGATAAGTACACAGAATAAAATTAATTTTGTGGATGGTGTATTAACGGAAATGTCGGAATGTCTGGTATATGGGTTGTATGTATTGTTTAATTCAACACTTTATGATGAATATTACCGCATTTTGAATGGATCTACGCAGGTTAATTCAACAGAGATCAACGCAATGCCTGTGCCAGACGTGGAAGTTGTTCGGGAAATGGGAAGAAAACTACTTAAAAGTAAGGATTATTCAGAGGCAAATTGCAATTTAATATTGGAGGGATACTATGGATAAAAAAATAGAAGAAACAAGGGAATTTCTGCAAATGATAGGTATGCCGAAGGCACAGCAAGCGGATATATGTTGCTATGTGATACTGGCAATGGCAGGAGTAAAACCAGATATGTCATGGAGTGAAACAACAAATGAATGGATTCGTATTCATGATATAATTCAGTTTGTTAATACATTTTATGATATGAGCTATGCGGAAAACAGCAGAGAAACGTTTAGAAAACAGGCTCTGCACAGATTCCGGACAGCCGCTTTGATAGAGGATAATGGAAAAGCAACCAATAGTCCGAATTATCGGTACAGATTGACGGAAGAAACAGTCGAAATGTTAAGAACTATGGGAACGCCAGCGTGGAAGACATCTGTAAAACGCTTCCTTTACTACCATGAGAAATTAATTGATTTGTATGTTTCAAAAAAGAAAATGACAATAATGCCGGTGAATATAAATGGTGAAAGCTTTAAATTCTCTACGGGTAAGCATAATGAACTGCAAAAAGCTATCATTGAGGAATTCGCACCAAGATTTGCCCCCAATTCTGAATGCCTATATGTTGGAGATACAATAGAAAAAGATCTAGTAAAAAATGTAGAAAAACTGAAAGAGTTGGGATTTGAAATTACGTTGCATGATAAAATGCCAGACATTGTGCTGTACCGGAAAGATAAGGACTGGATTTATTTTGTGGAATCGGTAACATCAGTCGGTCCGATGGATCCGAACCGAATATTGGAAATAACAGAAATGACAAAAGATGTTACAGCTGGAAAGATATTTGTAACCGCTTTTCTGGACTTTAAGACATATAAAAAGTTTGCAGAGGATCTTGCGTGGGAAACAGAAGTCTGGATCGCTGAAATGCCAGAGCATATGATACATCTGAATGGGGATCGGTTTATGGGACCAAGGTGATTTTGCAAAATTTGCAAACTAGGCTAAGGCTACGACAATTATAATTTACTGACAAGTAGTTTTCAAAACTAGTTCTCGTTTTATTATTGACACAATAAAAAATTAGTGATACCATGATTCAAGGAAGATAAAAACTAAGCGAGAGCTTGTGAAAAAAATAGAAAGGTGCAGTTTTATGTCAGAGTATTGCATTATCAGTGATGGCTCCTGTGATCTGCCAAAGGATCTGGCTGCCAAAGAAAATATCACGGTTGTACCGTTTTATG
>OBAO01001901.1_pt1 | contig 10633 bp, 10 predicted proteins | sample 1517541 | NCBI WGS metagenome assembly OBAO01 (sample SAMN04571698, study PRJEB22368) | human gut metagenome | biome: human gut; material: stool | host: Homo sapiens | place: Luxembourg | collected 2012-08-10
TGCCTTTGCGGGCGCGTTCATGGACAAGGATTTTCTCTACAAACTCGTTGAGCATAGAGAATGCCTGTACAGAGCTTGTTGATATAACCTCTGTAATGTCGCAAAACCTGTTCAACTGCATTGGTGTCCCCAGCGCAGGCAGAGCGAATCACCGAGAGCGGTAAAAACTCTCTGCTCGTGTGTTCATAGGAGTTCATTTACGCCTAACCTCCCTCCGGCAAGTGCGCCTTTAGCTTTTTTTGCAGCTCGTTCAGCGTTTTTGTCCGGTGGCGCTGTACAGCACTCCGGGACATTCCCATGAGGTCGCCAATCTCGCCATCGCCCAGTTCCAGAACGCAAAACAGAATCAGAATGCTTTGTTCTTGCTTTGGCAGAGCGGCAAACGCATTGGCAACAAGTTCATTGTCGATGTGCAGATCACAGCCGTAGGATGAAAATACAAATTCTTCACTTGGATAATGGTCTACACTCGTGAGCTGCCCCAGTTCTTCCAACGAAAGAACGCTGAATGACTTTTCACGGTCAAGCAGACGTTTCTTATTTCGGTGATAGTTCCGGGCCTCATTTCGCAGTACCGCTTTGCAGAACGCATCGAATCGGTACTGTTCGCCATCGTTGCGAGGGATAGCTTCCATCTTCTCACCCCCTTTCCGTGGGGATGTCGGGTGGATTTTTCCCTTTCCGCTAATATGACACCTGAAACACCCGATTCTGCCCGCTTTTTTGAAAATTTCCAAAAATATTCTTGAAACAGGCAGCTTTTCAGGCGGCAATAGAAAAGCCCAGCAGACCGAAAACGGCCAACCGGGCATAATGGCAGCACGAAACGCGCAGTACCTACATCGTATAGTACATAGTAAAAGCCCTGCTGACCCTGTGCGGGAGCAAGGCTTTTTTTGACAGTTCAAAGCTAGGCGTTCGATAGAATATCAGGCGCATGGCGGCATCCTCCTAGTGGCCGCCATACGGACGATGAAACGCTTTGATAAGCAAAAAGAACCGGCGGCCTTGATTTTCTCAAAAGCCGCCGGTCAAAAATGGACGCACGGATATGTCTGCTGTACGACGGCTTTTTTTCTTTTGCCGTCGTGCGGCAGGTGTTTTTACTTTTTATTCTTTTGTGCTACATGGACGATTATGACAACTAAAATAATTCCGGCGACCATACCAATTAAAGGGAACCATGTGTCTGTGATGCTTTGCAATACGGCATTCCAGTTTACATTTTCGGGCAACATAGTTTAGACCTCCAATTCTCGCTGTTCTGTGACAATACGCTTACAGGAAAGATACGTTGCAAGGAAATAACTTCCATAGACAAGCAGGAAAAGGACGATTGTCAGTCCGATATTGGTTGCGATATGGATGTTCATAAATTCTTCCACCACAGCCATTGCTTTGCCAATCAGGAAAGCAGAATACACGCCAGCGACGACTAGCGGAATGGCAAAGAACACGGCTGTCTGCACAAGAAGCGTATGATCGATTTGCCAGCGGCCTGCACCCAGCTTTTGCAGCAAGCCATAACGATACACATTGTCGGTCGTTTCGGTAAGCTGTTTTAACGCCAGAAGTGCGGCGCAAATCAGCAAAAAGACCAACCCGATATAGCAGCAAAGGAAGCTCACCAAGGCATCAAGGCCGTAGAACGTCTCATACATCATGTTCTTTTCGGCATACCGATAGCCGTGTGTACTATCCAATCCAATCGGAATCATCTTTTGCAAAATTTCATTGGAATCTGCATTAGGCTCATATTGCACCAAAAGCGCATTTACATCTTTTTCAAGAGATGCGGTGACGGAATCGGGAACGATCAAGGTGCCGCGGTCATTGTTGCCAACCGAAGTCATAACGTATGTTTCCTGCAAAACGTTATCTTCTGCACGCTGTAAAGTCGCCCCGCCAACCGTGATTTCCGGGTGGCTCTGCAATGCAGCAGCAACATACCGATACGTTCCATTGTAGTTGCAGTTCAACAGGTATTGGCCATCGTTCAGCGTGATGGGTGCTTTGTTCTGCATGGCTAAGGCACGATTCAAGTCCGAAATGGAGATTACGGAAACCTTGCTGTCAGGAACTTTTTCATCAATCGGCCAAAATTTGACTTTCTGTCCTTCAAATAGTTCAGAGTAGGTCATATCGGCCTCGTAAACACTGATTTGTTCTGTGGCTTTGGCGTAGTTGCTTATGGTAACATCGTGTGCAGCGAGATAGGCAGCAATATCGCTGTCCCCATCAACAGAAACATTGGAAAGCACGTTCAAATCATAGGGCGTTGCAGATTGGGACATTTTGTTCATAGCAAGCGCTGTGCTTGCGCCAATCGACACGGCGCAGATCGTGATGGTCAGCAATCCGCATACAACCGTTACCACAAGATAATTGGTTCGGATTTTGCTGCCAATCTGACGGACAAGGAACGTATTCAGACCTTTCAGGTAAAAGCGTTTCCTTGCACTTGCTACTTGCATGAAAACGGCTGACAGCGAGTAGAACAGCAGAAAAGTTCCCGCGACCAATGCCGCCGCTGCCAACTGGAACAGATTATTTTCATGAGATGGCAGAATCCCGTTTTTGTTGAACAGCGCGGCAGAAATTCCGATGCAAAGCAGCGAGAGCAGGAACAGACAAACCGGCAAGATACGGTTTTCAGTCTGCATACTTTCGTTTTTTCTGCCGTCCGTCAATAGGTCAATCAATTTAACATCGGTGACAGACCGAATATTGAAAAGCATGACAATAAAAAAGATGATTGTGAAACACAACACGGTCTGGCGAAGCGCTCCGGCTGAAAACACGATCCGAAACTTTTCAAGATTGATTGCAAAAAGCCGCAATGCAATCAAAGAAAACCCTTGCGAAAAGAAAAAGCCCAAAAGCAATCCTGTGCCCAGCGCAATGATGCCAACACAAAGCGTTTCGCCTGCAAACAACCGGGAAATACGCCCTTTTTTCATGCCGAGCATCATATACACGCCTAATTCTTTTTTGCGACGTTTCAATAAAAACTGATTGGCATAAAGAATTAGGAAAGCCAGAACAACCGCAATCATAGTGGAAAGCGTAGAAAGCATAATGCCGAGCTGACGATATAAGAGCGTGCCAGTCATGCCCATATTGGAAAAAGCCGGCTGGTCAGAAATGGAATTGAACGCATAGAACAAACTGACCGAAAGGGTCAGCGTAAGAAAGTAAATCAGATAGTCACGAATGTTCTTGCACACATTTCGGAAAATCAGCTTACATGTGTTCACTCTGTTCACCTCCCAAGACGGAAACTACTTCCAGAATTTTTGTAAAAAATTCTTTGCGCGTATCCGTCCCACGATGCAGCTCGTTGAACACCTGCCCATCTTTGATAAACAAAATGCGATTGCAATAGCTGGCAGAAAAAGCGTCATGTGTTACCATGAGAATCGTTGCTGAAAGCCGCTCGTTCAATTCAGTCAACATTGTCAACAACATTCGGGAAGAATTGGAATCCAGTGCGCCGGTCGGCTCATCTGCTAGTACGATGGCGGGATTTGTCACCATCGCTCTTGCGGCAGCTACTCTCTGCTGCTGACCGCCAGACATCTGATAGGGATATTTACCCAATACATCCTGAATGTTCAGCGCTTGGGCAATCTGTGGAATACGCTGCTCTATTTCACTGGGTTTGGCACCTGCGATGGAAAGGGCCAGAGAGATATTTTCATAGGCGGTCAAAGTGTCCAGAAGATTGAAATTCTGAAAAATAAATCCCAGCTTTTTTCCTCGAAAGTCTGCAAGCTGTGCCCCGTGAAGCGCCGTGATGTCCTTTTCCTCTACATAGATATGACCGCTGGTGACGGTATCAATCGTGGAAATGCAGTTCAGCAAGGTGGTTTTGCCAGAGCCGGAAGCACCCATGATGCCGAGAAATTCTCCTTTGCGAACAGAAAAAGAAATGTGGTCGATGGCTTTTGTCAGGTTGCCTTTGTTACCGTAAAATTTTTGGATGTCATCCACCCGTAAGATCGTATCGCCCATAGGTCAGGCTCCTTTCTCAAAAGCGCTTTGCTTTTGTACTTTTACTCTACCACAAGGAATTTTCCGATGCCATTAAATTGGATTACATTTGTATTACCAAAATGTAAGGTTGAAAAAAGCGAGGCTTTACAGCCCCGCCGCCTGCAAATAGCTTTCCGTAGGAAAAACCATCGTCACAGTCGTTCCCTGTCCCGAAACGCTGGAAATAGAAAGTGAGATATTCATTTTTCGACATAGCCTTTGGCTCAAGTACAAACCAATGCCGGTTGATTTGGAATAACGGCGGCCGTTTTCACCGGTAAAGCCTTTGTCGAACACGCGCGGCAAGTCAGCAGCAGAAATACCAATGCCATTATCGGAAATGAAAAGAGATACCGTGTTTTTCTCTGCTCTGGCTGAAAATTCAACTTGTAAATTATCTTTCCGATACTTGATAGCGTTGGACAGAATCTGTCCGATCACAAAGGTGCAGCTCTTGCTGTCTGCGGCCACGGGAATATCCAGTTCCTTTAGAACCGGCTTTCCACCGACCTGAATCAACGGCTTTGAGTACGTTTTTAGCGCAGCGTACACCAATGCCTGCAAGGTGGTTTTCTCCACCTTAAAGTCCTTTTCCACATCGGTACTGCGGGCGTAATATAGCACTTGCTCCACATAAGCATCAATTTTCCGCAGTTCATCGTCAATTCGCAGTGTGGTGGGATTCTTTTCATTTTCAACGATCAGCCGGGCAGAGGTGATAGGCGTTTTGATTTCATGCACCCATGAATCAAGGTATTCCCGATATTCACGGTTCTCCTGTTCTGCACAGGCAAGCTGGTCGTTCTGATATTTGTTGCAGCACCGCAGAACGTCCACCAAAATCTGCCCCTCTAAAAAATGAGGCGGTACCATTAACTCACCTAAAAGTGTTTTTATGTCCATCTGCTCTGTCATTTTTTGAAGCAGTTTATAAAAACTCTGCTTGCGGAAAAAATCATACAGCAGCGCTGTACTGTACGCTGCAAGTAAAATCACCTCGGCAAACAGAATAAACACAGCAGGTGTTTCAATCAGCCAGAGGAGCGCAAGCAGCACGAGTGCAGCCACCAGCATACAAATCAGGGAAAAGATACGGTCAAGCAGATACTCGGATAACTTCATACGCAATACCCTAAACCACGTTTCGTTTCCAGATAGTCCGGCAGACCGATTTCGGCCAGTACTTTCCGTAGCCGAACGATGTTGACATTCAATGTGTTTTCGTCTATAAATTGTTCACTCTGCCAGAGTTCATCAATAATAGCATCACGGGGAATAATGTTGCCCTTGTTCACCATAAGCAGGCGCAGAATCCCAAGTTCATTTTTGGTAAGTGATTTTTTGTTCCCTTGGTAGCTGATTTCCGCCTTGAGCAAATTTAAGGTCAAGCCTTTGTGCGTGAGAACGATGTTGTCCTGTACTTCATAGGTCCGAGCCATAAGTTTTTGGATTCGCGCCAAAAGAATCTGTGCATTGTACGGCTTTGCAATATAATCATCTGCGCCGATGTTCAAGCTCATCAACTCGTCAAAATCGCTGTTTCTGCTGGTAAGTACAATGATAGGAAGATTGGATTTCTGTCGGATTTCTCTGCATACTTGGAAACCATCCTGATAGGGCAGATTGATGTCTAAGAGAATCAAGTTAGCCCCTGATGAAAGAGCAGCTTGCACAATGTGGTGAAAATCATCGCTGCTGTCGCATTGGTAGCCGTACTTTTGAAGAAGCTGAACAAGTTCCTCGCGGATTGCCGGTTCATCTTCTATAATGAAGATTTTCATGCTCACACCTCCATATTCTATTATATTTCGATTTTCCAGAGAATACAATGCTCAAACCATGAACAATAAAGTTTAGCAACCATGCGTTTTGCGTCATTTCACCAACCGCCAATGAACTATAAAATGTATATGGGTGATGCAGAATGGCGAAAATTGAGGACTGTCCCGGCTTTGAAACGTTCGGAGCGGATGTCAAGGCAGCTCGAAAGGCAAAACAGCTTTCCCGCAGTGCGCTGGCTGACATGATACATTGTGACAGCCGGTATCTTGCGAACATCGAAAACGAAGGCACGCTGCCCAGCCTGCCGGTGGTGATTCAGCTGATAAAAATATGTGGTCTGCCCGTGGAGCGGTACTTCAACCCGGAACTCATGCGGGAAGAAAGTGCGGAACGTCAGCGGGTCAGTCACAAGCTGCAGCTTTGCCCGGAAGAATACTTACCCATCGTAGAAGGTGCCATTGACGGTGCCTTACGAATCCATGAACAGGAAAAAGAGCCCGTGTGTGTCTGATTGTCATGCACGGTCATTGAGAGGATGCAAAAGCGTCCTCTTATTTTTTTTGCATTTTGCGGGCAAAACGGGGGTGTTGTGGTGTCATAGTAGTAGGGAAAGGTAACGTAGCAAGCATAGGGAGTGTAGCCACTCCCGGCAGAAATGCTTGCTGGGGAATACCCCAGACCCCCAAGAAACGAGGTGAAACTATGGCGAACCGAACCCGAAAAATTGTTCTGCGTGTTCCAGTGACGCCGGAGGAACGGGAACTTATCCGGCAGAAGATGGCTCTGCTGCACACACGGAATTTTTCTGCATACGCCCGGAAGATGCTGATAGACGGATATGTTGTCCACATCGACACCACCGACATCCGGGCGCAGACCGCCGAATTGCAGAAGATTGGCGTCAACGTCAATCAGATCGCACGGCGGCTGAACAGCATGGGGCCGCTGTACACACAAGATGTTGCGGACATCAAAGGAGCGCTGGCACAGATATGGCAGTTACAAAGATACATCCTATCAAGTCAACGCTGAAAAAGGCACTGGACTACATCGAGAATCCGGCCAAGACCGATGAAAAAATGCTGGTGTCCTCCTTTGCCTGCTCCTACGAAACCGCCGACATCGAATTTGAACTGCTGCTGTCACAGGCCATGCAGAAAGGCAACAATCTGGCCCACCACCTGATACAGTCTTTTGCGCCGGGCGAAACCACGCCGGAGCAGGCCCACGAGATTGGCCGGCAGCTTGCAGATGAAGTCCTGCAAGGCAAATACCCGTATGTGCTGACCACGCACATTGACAAGGGGCACGTCCATAACCACGTCATCTTTTGTGCCGTGGATATGGTAAACCAACGAAAGTATGTTTCCAACCGACAGAGTTATGCCTACATCCGGCGCACCAGCGACCGGCTGTGCAAGGAACATGGTCTGTCTGTGGTGATGCCCGGTCAAGACCGGGGCAAAAGCTATGCCGAGTGGGATGCACACCGCAAGGGCACGAGCTGGAAGGCGAAGCTGAAAACCGCCATAGATGCAGCCATCCCGCAGGCCAAGGATTTTGACGATTTTCTGCGGCTCCTGCAGGAGCAGGGCTACGAGGTCAAGCGGGGCAAGTACGTTTCGTTTCGCGCACCCGGACAGGAGCGGTTCACCCGCTGCAAAACGCTGGGAGAAACCTATACCGAGGAAGCCATCATCGAACGCATCAAAGGGCGGTTCGCGGAGCGGAGGCCCAAAGAAACCCGTAAAATTTCGCTGCGGATTGATTTGGAAAACAGCATCAAGGCCCAGCAGTCCGCAGGGTATGAGAAGTGGGCAAAACTCCACAATCTGAAACAGGCTGCCCGGACGCTGAACTTCCTGACGGAGCATGAAATTGATAGTTACCCGGATTTGGAAAATCGTGTGGCCGAGATCACCGCCGCCAGCACCGAAGCTGCCGCCGCGCTGAAAGCAGCCGAATGCAGACTTGCAGAAATGTCCGTACTGATAAAGGATGTCGCAACCTATAAAGAACTGCGTCCACTGGTGCAGGAATATCAGCGAGCTGCTGACAAAAAGCAGTTCCGACGCAGGCACGAAGGCACCTTGATTCTCTATGAGGCCGCAGCCAAGGCCCTGAAAGAGCAGGGCTTTCAAAAGCTGCCCGACCTCTACGCCCTGAAAGACGAGTATAAGCTATTGGCCGAGCAGAAAGACCATCTGCAGCGGCAGTACACCGAAGCCAAACGCCAGATGCAGGAATATGACATCATCAAGCAGAATGTGGACGGTGTTCTGTTCCCGAATCACAGGCAAGAGAGGGATAAGACCCTGTGAGCATTACTTGACAACGACACATTACTTTTAACTAAAATAATGTGTGATTGTCAATTCACTGTTGACGAACACACATTATTTCTATATAATATAATGTGTGAATGTCAAGTGAGGTGATAGCATGAACAACATGGGCAAAGTAGAAAAAATAGTGCAGTCTGCCCCCAATGGCATCATTACGGCCGCACAGTTGACGAAAGCCGGCTTACATCGGGGCTATCTGCATGATTTTGTCGAGAGCGGGGAACTATACCGTTTCGGGCGCGGCCTGTATGTACAGAGCAGTGCATGGGAAGATGATTTTTACCTGTTGCAGCGGAAGTATAGTCGCGGCATCTATTCACATGATACTGCTCTCTATCTGCTGGGCTATTCTGACCGCACTCCGGCAAGGTACACTATGACCTTTCCCAAGGGTTACAACGCACTGTCTTTGAAGCAGGAAGATTTGATCGTCAAGCGTGCCATTCCAGAAAATTATGACTTTGGTATTATTGAAATCCAATCACCATCCGGCAATCCCATTCGTGTTTACGATTTGGAACGGACGCTGTGCGACATCCTGCGCGGCAGCGGGAGCGATATTCAAATTGTTGGTGCAGCCATGAAACGTTACGCCGCATCCAAAGACAAAGACATTCACAAATTGATGCAGTACGCAGAACGGCTTCGTGTGAAGCCAAAGGTTCTGCGCTACATGGAGATTTTATTATGATTACAAAAAATCCGATGCAGTTAAAAGCCTATATTAAAAAGAAAGCAGCCGAGAAGCATATTTCCGCGCAACTTGTGATGCAGAACTATATGCTGGAAAGACTGCTGGAACGTATTTCGCTTTCACCGTATAAGCATAACTTCATTATCAAAGGCGGCTTTCTGGTGTCGGCTATCGTTGGTCTGGACACACGAGCCACTATGGATTTGGACACGACTATCAAAGGCTTTACATTGACCCATGAGGCTATCCTTTCCATTTTCAAAGATGTGTGCGCAGTCCAGATTGACGATGATGTGCAGTTTGAAGTTATGGGCGTTGCGGACATCCGGGAAACAGACGATTACCCCGGAATACGTGTGTCGCTGAAAGCCAACTACCCACCGATCAGCGTTCCGCTGACGGTGGATGTCACCACTGGCGATATGATAACGCCCCGCGAGATCGAGTACACCTTTTCAATGCTGTTCGATGACCGCACAATCAGCGTTCTGGCCTACAATCTCGAAACAGTTCTGGCCGAAAAGCTGGAAACCGTACTGTCCCGCAATATTGCAAACACCCGTCCGAGAGATTACTATGACATCTATATTCTGTACGCCCTGCGCGGGGCCGAGTGCGATAAGGCAACGCTGCGGCGGGCACTGGAACGGACAACGGAAAAACGCGGCAGTTCTAAAATCTTAACGCAGTACTCGGAAATCATGCAAGAAATCCGGGGGAGCGATATACTCCGTAAGCAATGGAACAAGTATAGCAGGGAATATGACTATGCAAAGGATATTTCGTTTGATGATACCTGCAATACGATTCAAAAAATTATGGATAATTACAATGTCTAATTTAATTATGTAATTCCATAGAAGCTAAAGAAAAGCGTCTGCTAGAAAAATTAGCAGACGCTTTTCTTATAGTACTTCTAGTGTTGATAAGTATTTTCGCAGAGTCTGAATAATTGAGGCTAATTCTTTTTGAATTTCATCGGTTCTCTTCCAAACGCTTTTATAGTCATCTTTACATTCAGCCCTATATTCATCGGCATCCGGCCTTAATCGGAAGTCCACAAAGTCACTCAATTGCTCCTTGCACTTTTCCTCTAGTACATGAAAGGCCGAATACATATCTTCGCTTATAAATGGCGCATTTGAAGTAAGTAAATCTTGAAATACAATAACCTTATCAAATGCAGTATCATACTTGCTTTTATACGTTTCGATATCAGTTCGAGAATCTTTTGTGAACCGTGGAAACAACTGACTGACTTCTTTTACCATATCAGCAGACGCTTTAGACAGTTGCCGATACATATTAAACTCTGCATCAAAGCGAGTTTTGCTGACGTATGATTTACTTTCCAGCTTACTCTTAAATGTTTCCAACTCCTGACTTAATCTAAGCTCATATTTTTGTTCAAGGCGATCTGCAATTTTGTCAACGCAGAATTTAATGATAGCCACAATAATAGCACCTGCCCCACCAAAACTAAAAATTATGGCTGTCACTATCTTAAATACCGTTGTCCAGAACATATTACACCTCCTAAAAATGTCGTATTCTATTATAGAATAGCGCTTTACCATAATGATGTCAAATGAAAAAACGAGGAACTTGATTACTGCTCAAAATAGCCGGACACAGCAGCCACAAGGCCACCGTGTCCGGCTATTTTCGCTTTGACAATGACACATTACTTTGATTAAAAATAATGCGTCATTGTCAAGCTGACGGTATTATTCACCCGTAAAATCAAACCTCTGTCCGTCAAAGTCAGCATCGGTCA
>OBAO01001903.1_pt1 | contig 10609 bp, 10 predicted proteins | sample 1517541 | NCBI WGS metagenome assembly OBAO01 (sample SAMN04571698, study PRJEB22368) | human gut metagenome | biome: human gut; material: stool | host: Homo sapiens | place: Luxembourg | collected 2012-08-10
CTGCTCCTGCGGCTCGTAGCCATTGGCGGCATATTCCTCCACGGTCATGCCTGCGGCTTCGGCTTCCTGTGCGATCTCACTTTCTGCATGGGCTTTGTAGTCCTGAAGCTCTTTATCAAAATCGGAAAGCTGCGGTGGATCGGGCAAGTGATAATCGCCCGCGTTCAGCTTTTCCCGGCAAGCGTCCACATAGGCAAGAACCGCATGAAAATATGCTGTCTGCTCCGGCGTCAGGGCTTCTCCATTTTCCAGCATATCCGCAGCGGTGCGCTCCTGCTCGGTGAGATTGCAATGTAGCCGCATATACGGTACAAACTCGGTGAGAAGCGTTTCACGCTTGGCCTTGTCCTTTTCCCACGCTTCCGTACCCTCGTTGTGCAGCACAAAGTTTTTCCAGTTTTCGTCCTTGGCGTAGTATTCGTGATAGGCATGGATATGGTCGATCAGAGCGCCGTCCCCGTCGCCAAAGTCCTGCCGCCCCTCGTAGCTGTCACGTTCCCCGTGGAATGTGCAGTCAATGCCTGCCGTGCCGCTTCGCCGCAAGCCCCGTTGTGCCGCTGCCCATGAACGGATCAAGGACAATGCCGCCCTTGGGACAGCCCGCCAGAATACAGGTTTCCGCCAGCAGGGGCGGATAAGCGGCAAAATGCCCGCCCTTGTAAGGCACAGTGTTGATAAACCACACATCGCGCTTTGCCCGGACGGGTGAGATCATGTCGTCGGTAATACTGCCTTTTTTCCTCGGCTTATTGATATTCTGTGTCTGCGGCTGTCCCGGAACGGGTGAGGAATACTTGCCCACGCCGCGCCCTGCCTTTTTGCGCAGGGCGGTCGTGGGGGCAATGGGTTCGGCAATGGCAAGCCAGTCATAGAAATAACGCCTGCTCTTGGTTAGCATGAAAATATGCTCATGGCTGCGGGTGCAGCGGTCTTTGGTACTCTCCGGCATAGGGTTTCCCTTTGCCCAGATCACGTCATTACGCAGATACCAGCCGTCGGCGCGGAGCGCAAAGGCCAGCATCCACGGAATCCCGATCATGTCCTTTTGCTTGCAGCCCCGCACCGCTTGGCAGAGAGAAATATTCTGCCCGTTGCGTCCCTGCGGATATTTGGGGTCGCGGGTATCGCCCTTGCTGCCTGTGCCGCAATAGCTGTCCGCAATACTTACCCACAAGGTTCCATCCGGGCGCAGCACCCGGCGCACCTCGCGGAATACCGCTGTCAGCCGCGAAATGTATTCCTCCGGCGTGGCTTCCATGCCGTAATCCCTCAGCCCGTAGTAGGGCGGCGAGGTCACGCAGCAATGAACGCTGCTCTCCGGCAGGGCTTTCAGCACATCCAGACTGTCGCCGCAGAGAATGGTATCAAGCTCCATCGTCATACGCCGTTCACCTCGCTCGGCTTGGTGGACATGATGCGGTAAAGCTCGGTATCTCGTGGGAACTTGTCTGCAAAGGGCAGGATCACATTTTCAAAGAACAGCAGTCCTTCGCCGGGTGGGGAGTTGGTGACGAACTTTAGCTGCTCCGGCGAGATGTTCAGACGTTCGGCAAGGATTTTGCGGTCGCCCGCCGCTTGGTTGAGCATACAGATGAAGTCTGAATTTTCCAGAATATTTTCGATTTCCGGGCTGGACAGTAGATCCTTGACGTTTTGCGTCGCACCTGTCGGCACACCGCCCCATTTTCTGAAACGCTTCCAGATCTCCGCGCTGTATGCTGCGGTCTGCGGCTCTTTCAGTAACAAATGAAATTCGTCCGCGTAGTACCACGTCGATACGCCTGTGTTGCGGTTGCGGGTAACGCGATTCCAAACCTGATCCTGAATCACCAGCATCCCCGGCTTTTTTAAGTTTTTCGGCAGCTCCTTGATGTCAAAGCAGACAAAGCGGTTGTCAATGTCAACCGTCGTTCGGTTGTTGAAGAAATTGAGCGATCCCGACACATACAGGTCAAGCGCCTGTGCCACACGGTCGGCTTCCGGCAAATGCTGCTCCGTCAGCGCGGCGTGGAGGTCGGAGAGGATCGGCATATTCTCCGGGCGCGGGTCTGCAAAGTAGGGCTGATAGATACGCTGCACAGCGCGGTCAATTACGGTGCGCTCGATGGCTTCCAGCCCGGTCTTGCCGCCCATAATCAACTCACAGAGGGACAGCACAAAATCGGCTTTGAGCGCCAGCGGGTTTTCGTCCTCGGAATAATTCAGGTTGATGTCCAGCGGATTCAGGTAGTCATGGCTGGTGGGCGAGAGCTTGATGATCTGCCCATGCAGCAGTTTTACCAGCGGCGCATATTCGCCCTCCGGGTCACATACCAGCACATGATCGTGGGTTTTCAGCAGCACACCGATCATCTCCCGCTTGCAGGAAAATGATTTGCCGCCGCCCGGTGTACCGAATACAAGGCCGTTGGGCGAACGCGCATTTTTACGGTCAAGCATAGGGGATTGAGCCGCTGCACCTTAGCCCTTCCTTCATTCTGGACTTGAATACCGCCTTGATTTTGTTGCTGGTGTCCTTTGCGTACCACTCGTTCATGATGTTCAAAAACGGAGTGAAGTCATTGTCCTGCGGGGTGGCGCTGTCCACATTGTTGTTGACAGCTATGAAACGAACGCCCTTCTTCGGGAAAAGAATCTCCGTGTAATAGCCGACTTGCAGGTAATTTCTGCCAAAACGACTAAGGTCTTCTTGTGTCAAGTAGGGACTAAAAAAATTTTGAGAATTTACAAGCCGTTCATAGGTGGACAACCACCCGTGAACGGCTTGCGTTTTCTCTATGCTCTTTTGCCGTTCTTTGTGCGACGTTTCTTATACGCCGTCTCAAACGCCTCCATCATTGGAGTGACCGGAAGCTCGTTGTCAGGCTTGGACAGATACTCGAACCGGATGCCGTTCTCCCGGAACTTTCGCTCAAACCTCATGAAAGAGGAAGTGTCCCGGCTGATTCGCGAGGTGTCGCGGGTGAGGATCGTACCGATGTCCTGACGCTTGGCTTCGTTCAGCAGGAAGTTCATGATACCTTCCGTATGGACGCCGGAGATGCCGTCTGCCGCCACAGCAGCAGCCACCTCATAGCCTTTGTCCTTCGCATAGCGTTCCAGCTCTTCCCGCTGGTCTGCTGCCGCAAGCTGATCCGCACAGGCAACGCGGATATAAAGAAATACTTTCATTTGGCTTCTCCTTCTGATGTAGTGAGGAAGTCCTTGAACTTCCAGACGATTTCTATGTTGTCAAGATCGTAAATGTAGACCGCAGAAATGAATGCGTGGGTCAGCTCATAGGTCAGAGCTTTGCAGTCGGCGTACTGTTCGCAGACCGCATCCAGCTTTTCATCTGAACAGGCGGTCTCGGAGTCAAGCTCCTTCATCCGCTCGTGACTGCGCTGGATTGCTCCATCGTTTTCAGCAATCTTCACATCCGCTGCCGCCTTCTGCTGAATGTACGCCTCCTTCGTGATGCTTCCGGCTGCATACTTCTCGTAGAGCCTCAGCTTGGACGCCTTGTGCTGCTCGTTCTGCTTTTGCAGAGTGCGGATTTTATCAGCACATTCCTTGATGGCAGATTTCCGCAGATCACCGACTTCGCGGTTCTGTATTGCTTCCTTCTGTGCCAAAGCAAGAAACTGAGTAAGGGCATGGAAGACAACCTTCTCAATATCCATTTCCGGAAAGCTCCTGCCAACCGGACAGTCTGTGTTTCCGTTGTTGACCGAGTGAATGCACTGGAAGTATCGAATGCCAGCCTTGTTCTTTCGGCGTGTCATAGCACGTTTACAGTTACCGCAGCGGACGAGTCCCTTGAGCGGATAGTCATGCTGCTTGCGCGTGGGATTCCGTCCTCCGCCTCGAATGACCTTCTGAGCAAGCTCAAAGTCTTCCTTGCTGATAATAGCTTCATGCGTTCCTTCTACGATAATCGGCTCATTGACAACACGCTTTTTTGAGCCGACACCGCAGGACTTCATTTTGCGGCTGACCAGTGTTCCGGTGTAAACAAGGTTTTTGAGGATGTTGTAGACCATCACGGTTTCCCAACTGATTTTCTCGCTCATGTTACTGAACTTCTTCTTGTCGGGATGCTTGCTCTTGAAGTATTGCCCCGGCGTCGGGATGCCTTCATCATTCAGGCTGCGGGCGATCTGAGAGGTGTTGCTGCCTTCCAGCGCCTCGCGGAAAATACGACGGATCACATCAGCCGCCTCCGGGTCTACGGCAAGTTTGTTCCGAATGGTGGGATGCAGGACGTAGCCGTATGGGGCGTAGCCACCGACATACTTGCCCTGCTTCATCATCTGGATTTTTGCCGATGTGGTCTTTACGGAAAGGTCTTTGCTGTATGCGGCGTAGATGATGCTGCGCATAACCACTTCCAGACCGCCCGTTGTGCCTTTGTAATCGTCGCTGTCATAGCCGTCGTTGATGGAAATAAAGCGGACGCCCATGAATGGAAAAGTGCATTCCAGATAGTTTCCCGTTTCAATGTAGTCACGAGAAAAGCGGGAAAAGTCTTTGACGCAGATCAGATCGATTTCGCCGCGCTTGACCTTCTCCATCATCTGCGTGAACTGAGGACGGTGAAAGTTCGTGCCGGTATAACCGTCATCCGCAAACTCAGACCGCTGACAGTGAGACAACTCCGGATGATTGTCGAGAAAGCGATTGATGAGCATACGCTGGTTGCCGATGCTGTCACTTTCCGCCTTGCTGCCATAGCCGGTATCTTCATCAGCCATTGAGAGGCGGATGTAGATGCCGATGTTGTATTCCTTGCTCATTTACATCGCCTCCTGTACTTCCTTGATACTCTGAACGGTCAGAGCGTAAATATCGCCGTATTTCATGACCAGCTCGATTGAGCCGTCCTCATGGACTTTCACAAGCTCTACGGACTCGTCAACCAACTCCTGAGAGAGCATCGTTGCACCGCTGACGGATTTCATCAGCGTGAGCCACTTGTTGTCCTCGGACATTGCCTCGGCAAACTTTACCTTCCGCTGAACCGCTTCATCCAACTGCCGGGAAAGGTCGGCATACTGCTCATCGTAGGCTTTCTTGGCAAAGGCGTATTCCTCTTCATCGAGAACGCCTTCCGTGAAGTCCTCATAGAGACGGGTACGCTTCTTGGAAATACCGCTGAGTTTCAGATTCAGGCTTGTAATGAGCGCATTCTGCTGATCTCGGATGCTGCGTTCACCTTCGCTGTTTCTCAGTTTGGCAAGCAGCTTGTCGTAATTGAGAGCCGCCTTGACTTGAAGCTGGATCGCCGCAAGCACATCGGCTTCGAGCTTATCCTGCCGCGTATAGTGCAGCGTACAGAGGTTGCCGCGCTTGACGGATGAACTGCACTCATAGAAGGCGTACCATGCGCCGTCCTTGCGCTTGTCAACGCGCTTGCGATGGAAGTAGAGCTTTTTGCCGCAGTCTGCGCAGACGATTTTGTCTTCAAAGAGATTGATCAGCGTAGCGCGGATTTCTTCCGTGCGCTCCATCTTCTCAACCCTTGTCCTTGCAGCAGCGTTCCGCATTTCTCGTACCTTCTGGAAGTCCTCACGGGAGATAATCGCCTCGTGAGTATTGGGAAAAACAATCCATTCCTCACGGTCAATGTGCTGATTCTTGACGCCCTTGTAGATGGCGTTCAGCGTCCGTCCGAGAACGGTATCTCCGACGTAATGGGGATTATCCAGAATGGTAGTGAGTGAAGACTTGTTCCAAATCTTCTTTGCCGTAGCATTGCCTGTGCGGACGCCGACCTGATACTTCTGAAACTCCGGATTGGGCGCGTTCATTGCATCAAGCCGGTCTGCAATCGCAGGAAGGGACAGTCCTTCAATTTTCCATTGGAAAATCTTCCGGACAATCGGTGCGGTTTCTTCATCGAAAACCATATTGCTGTGTTCTTCATCCCAGCGATAACCATACGGGAGATTGCGTTTCTTGAACTCGCCGCTTTCCATCTGTGCCTTGAGCGCGGTAGAAACCTTGCGGGAGATGTCCTTCGAGTAAAGGGTGTTGATCATGTTTTGCAGAGGGATAATGAGGCTTTCACCGGAGCCGTCCGTATCAAAGTTGTCGTAGTTCTCTTTGATGGCGATAAAACGAAGCCCGATCTGCGGAAAGACCCGTTCCAGATAGGTTCCTGCCTCAATGTAATCTCGCCCGAACCGGCTGAGATCACGAACCACAAGGCACTTGATTCTGCCGGTGCGGATGTCGTTCATCAGACGGTTGAACTCCGGTCTATCAAAAACCGTACCCGTTCGTCCGTTGTCCACATAGGTATCTATCAGATTCAGGTAGGGACGCTCTGCAATGTAGGACTTGCAAATCTCAATCTGATTTGCGATGACATCCACCTTTTCGGACTTGCCGCTGTTTTCAACGGAAAGACGGGCATAGATGGCTGTTGAGAAGACCTCGGAAGAAACAGACTCGATAACCGGCTCTTCAACTGCGATTTGTTTTCTGCTTTTTCTTGCCATTTGCTCATCCCTCCTTTATACGGCAATATCCAGTTCATCGGCATAGCCGAGAACGTATTCAAGCGTCTGCTGGTATTCGTCCTTGTACTTGAAGACGATTTCGATTGCATGGTTTTCGTGAATCAGAATGCGGTCAACAAGGGACATCAGCACACGGCGGTTCAGCTCTTCGACGTTTTCATACTGCTTGAAAAGCGTTACCCAGTTCCGTTCGGTCGTTCCGGTTGTGACAGCCTGCTTCATTTCCTTTTTGACCCGCAGAAGTGCTTCCTGCTTGTCTTCAATGATTTTGGTGTAGCTGTTTCGGAACTCAAAGTATTCCGACTTATCAATGACGCCGCCGATGAAGTTTTCGTAAAGCCCCAGCTTGAGCTTTTGATACCGCTCAATCTCTTCTCCGATTTTTGCAATCTGTGCTTCGTAGTTGAAAGCCTTGCGGCTCTGAGACGGAAGACGTTCAATCATCGCAAGCGCGTGTTCCAGATTGATGACAAGCTCGATCTGGTCATGAATGGCACGGAAGACCTTCTCTTCAACCTCTTTTGCGGCGATGCTGTGCGGGCTGCACGTCCGGCTGTGCTTATTGGTGGAGCAGACGTAGTAGATATACTTTTTCGTCTTCGACGGGACGGTCTTGCGGATCATTGGCTGCTGACAGTCTCCGCAGAACAGGAAGCCGGAAAACAGATGCGCTTCGTCCTGATCGGGCGAACAGCGCATATCCCGCTGCATCATGACCTTGACTGCCATGAAGTCCTCGTAGGACACAAGAGCTTCATGCGCATTTTCTACCTTGACCCACTCGGATTCATCCTTGCTTTTCACAACGCGGACTTTGTAGTTGGGAGTGCCGCGCTTGCCTTGCGCCAGAACGCCGATATAAACCTCGTTGGTGAGAATACGCTGGACGGCTTTGTATGTCCATTTTGCGGTATCGCCGGTCTTGAAGACGGTATCGAACTTCACACCGGCGGAATGCTTGTATTCCATTGGGGACAGGACGCCCATCTGGTTCAGACGCTTTGCAATACGTCCGATGGAGAAGCCGTCCTTGTACATGGAAAAGATCATCTGCACATATTCGCTGACCGCTTCATCCACGATGAGCTGGTTTTTGTTCTCCGGCGATTTCATGTAGCCGTAAGGCGCGAACGAACCGACGAACTCACCGCTCTTCTGCTTGACTTCCAGACTGCTTCGGATTTTCATGGAGATGTCCTTGCAGTAAGAATCGTTAATCAGGTTTTTGAACGGGATAACAAAGGAGTCGGACTGCGGATCACCGGTCAGACTGTCATACGCATCATTGATTGCGATGAAGCGTATGCCGAGCTGCGGGAATATCTTCTCAATGTAACGTCCGCCGTCGATGTAGTTTCTTGAGAAGCGGCTGAGATCCTTGACTACAATGCAGTCAAGCGCACCCTTGCGGATTGCCTCTTCCAGCTTTTTGAACTGAGGACGATTGAAGGAAACGCCGCTGTAACCGTCATCCACAAACGGCTCACAGACAAGCTCTAAATCATCGTGCCTTGCAATGTAGTCCTCGCAGATGGCTCTCTGGCTGGCGATGGAGTTGCTTTCTACTTTGTCTCCATCCTCACGGGACAGACGGCAGTAGATCGCCGTGCGGTAAACCTTGTCTGGCATAAAAATAACCTCCGTTTTTCTGTTTGGTGTGGTACATCAAATCAGAAAGACGAAGGCTTGCTTCAACTCTTATGAAGAGGAACACGAAAACGCCACATGACCATCAGGGCAAGCGGCTTAATCCGTATTCTTCTTTTTTTGACCGATTTCATTATACCACAGGCTCAATCGCTTGTCCATAGAACCGGGTGAAAAGATTCAGACTGTTCATAAATCAAAGACCTCTCAGATAGTGTTCCAGACAATCTTCCATTGTCGTGTCCGTCTCGGCGAAGCTGATCTTCACCACTGTTTTCCCGTCCAGATAACAATAGGGATTTCTGATCTGCTTGATGAACTCCCTCAGCCTGTCCTCTCGCGGTGCCGCAGGATTAAGCCGGATGCTGCTTCTCTGAACGAGTGTGCTACGGTCAACCGTTTTCGGGCTGACGTTTTTCATTGTTTCAATGCCCATCATATTCTAAGCACCTCCTGTTTCGTGGAATTATTCAGGACAAAAGGATATGGCAGAGCATCTTGTGAAGACACTCTGCCACATAGTTTTCATCCTGAAACTATATAGTAAGTTTCTTTTGGGTTTGTTTCATTGTCCGGCATATTTGCAGCTCGCGCCCCTGCCAGAAGAACTTTGCAGTTCCGGGAATGCTGCGGACTACCAATGGTCAATCGGTATCATGGGACTCTCACCCCTCCGAGGATCGCTCCGAGCCGCCCATTCAAAGAAAAGACGGAAGTATCATTATACCCGGCATCTGCATCGTCGCAAGCAGCCGCACCACACGACTGTTATAGCTCTCCGGAGGTCGCTCACTCCCTTTCGGGAGGTCTTGGCGTCGGAAGCTGTGTTGCTTCGCAGAAGCGGAAAGATCCGCAGCACTGAACTATTCAGTTTTCAAGGAGCAGTGAAGTGGTCTGATTGACCCTTTCACTTTACAACGGACATCTTTTTGCCGTTTGTTGAGTACCGCTCAAAAAATTCTTTGAAATTTTTTCTGCACCGCTGCTTTGAGGTCAAATGCAGCTCTGATGCCGATGCCTTTCCTTCGGGCAAACTCTCGAAGAGTCAGTCCTTCACGGGTCATCGCAAGATACAATTCGCGCTGCTTCTCGGTCAGAATGGAAAGAAGCTCCTTCTCTTTGAGGGCGGTGATCAGTTCCTCCATGCAGTCGCGGGAGTCTGCCAGCCATGCAGCGGACTTCACATCGTCCTCCGGCATAGCGTCAAGGGACAGCACGGTATCAGAAATTTTCTCTGCGCCGTCCTCATCCTCAGAGGTGTTGTCAGAGCCATACGAGCGTCTGATCCGCTTTTCCTCTGCGCGAAGGATTCTCATAACCTTGCGGTCAACCTCGGAAACTTCGCCGGTTCGTTTCACGCGCACCATGCACTTGCCGTCCTCCGTAGTCCAGAGGTCGTAATCGAACGCGATAGGGGTCTTAGGGATTTTCATTGTTCATCCTTTCCGCTGCGCGGGAGCAGCGGGAAGGGTGAAGACAGAAAAAGAGCCGCATGACGGTGAGGTTTGAATCCCATGCCGATAAAACAGAGTAATTAAACTCTGTCTCATGCGGCATTAGGATGACTTCACCTATCAGGCGGCTCCACAGCTCAGCTATGACATATATTTTATTTTAGAACAGAGGCTTGTCCTCTGGTTCTTACTTGGTACGCGGTCGCAGTCTTCTCATGTTCAGCACATCAAAGACTGTGATCCGCCCGCATTTCTTGCACTTGGATTCTACATGACCCCTCGTGTCCTCGTAGACAGCAATGGCATTATGCTGACAATAGGGACATTTCAGGTATCGGGGCTTCTGCTGGGAAATGGCAACTCTTGCCCTGCGGATTTTTTCGATCAGCTCCGGCGTCGGTTCCTGAACCCGAATGGATGCTCTCTTCATTACCACACCTCCAATGGGTCAACATACTCACTGAATGGACGATCTACCATGTAGCCGAGCTGACGAAGGCGGATAGACGCCGTTGTCTTGGAGACACCGAACAACCGGCAGAAAAGGCGCAGCGTTAAGTGATCACCATACGAATACCTCCCCTCGTAATTGATCAGCGGCGTTTCTGCAAACCGACGCATTGCCAGGTCAACCTCTTTTTGAGGAAGCAGGATCGCCGCGCCCAAGACATTTGCTTGCCACTCGTTCCAGTCCTCGCGGGTTTTCAGCTCTCGCGGCGTATAGGCTGTCCGTGCGGAATATTTCATTTCGCAGGACGCCTTTACCTCTTCCGATTCCAGTTGGAAGAGAATCTGATGGGCGCACTCGTGGGCAAGGGTAAATCTGCGCTTGGCGCAGAGCCGCTGCACGTTGCCGGATCGAATGAAGCTCTCGTCCAAGATGACCTGATTACGCTTCAAAGCCAGTGTGCGCGTAATACCAAGTTCCGTGATCTTGTACTCAGTGTCGGCATAGGCAGTGACACCGCAGATGCTTCCGTCCGGCGAGAGACGGGCGAATGATAC
>OBAO01001906.1_pt1 | contig 10597 bp, 8 predicted proteins | sample 1517541 | NCBI WGS metagenome assembly OBAO01 (sample SAMN04571698, study PRJEB22368) | human gut metagenome | biome: human gut; material: stool | host: Homo sapiens | place: Luxembourg | collected 2012-08-10
CAGGCCACCAGCGTCTTGCACTCCACGTCGCCGTGGTGCGCCTGAATGGCGTGGATGATGTCTTCCTTCTCGCGGTACTTGCGGGCGTACTCCACGCCCAGCGCCACATGGGTACCCTCGAACTCATGGTCAAGGGCCTTGCCGATATCGTGGAGCAGACCGGCGCGCTTGGCAGCCTGTACGTCGGCGCCCAGCTCGGCGGCCATCATGCCGGCGATATGGCTGACCTCAATGGAGTGCTGCAGCACGTTCTGGCCGTAGCTGGTGCGGTAATGCAGGCGGCCCAGCAGCTTCTGCAGCTCGGGGTGCAGGCCGCGGACACCGGTCTCCAGCACGGCGCGTTCGCCTTCGGCGCGGATGACGCCGTCCACCTCGCGGCGGGCCTTCTCCACCATCTCCTCGATGTGGGTGGGGTGGATGCGGCCATCGGCGATGAGCTTCTCCAGCGCCAGGCGGGCCACCTCGCGGCGGACCGGCTCGAAGCAGGAGACAGTGATGGCCTCGGGGGTATCGTCGATGATGAGATCGGCACCGGTCAGGGTCTCCAGTGTCCGGATGTTGCGGCCTTCGCGGCCGATGATGCGGCCCTTCATCTCGTCATTGGGCAGGGGAACCACACTGACGGTGATCTCGGCCACATGATCGGCGGCGCAGCGCTGGATGGCGGTGGCCACGATCTCGCGGGCGCGCTGGTCCGCTTCGTCCTTGGCGCGGGCCTCAATCTCCTTGATCTTCAGCGCCGTCTCATGGGTGACCTCGGACTCCACCTGGGCGATCAGGTACTCCTTGGCCTGATCCGCCGTGAAGCCGGAGATGCGCTCCAGCATCTCGGTCTGGCTGCGCTTGATGAGCCGGATCTCCTCCTGCTCCTTATCGGCGGCGGCGTGCTTCTGGGCCAACGCTTCCTCTTTCTTTTCGATCATCTCGGTCTTGTGATCGAGATTTTCCTCTTTCTGCTGTAAACGGCGCTCCTGCTTCTGCTGCTCGGCGCGGCGCTCTTTGACCTCTCTCTCGTATTCGCTGCGGTTTTTCAAAATCTCTTCTTTTGCTTCGAGAAGCGCTTCCCGCTTTTTACTCTCAGAGCTTTTAATTGCCTCGTTGATGATGCGCGTGGCTTCTTCCTCCGCGCTGGAGATTTCTTTTTCCGCTACGCGCTTGCGGTAGCGAATGCCGAGGAGGAAAAAGACCACCGCCGCCACAGCGAACGCGGCTGCTGCCACGATCCAACCTGTTACGGTCACTGTTCATTCCTCCTATGTTGTGATGGGTTGTATGGGCCGGCACAAAATGTGCCATAGAAAATAATCGAAAGGTACCCCTGTCCCCTCGATGATAATCCTTCATAATTCTAAACACATTGCGGGCAACTGTCAAGGGAAATTGGGAAAAATCCCCCTCCTTTTTTGGGCAAATGCACGGTTTTGTGCAGGTCACTGGATATAGGACGCGGCGGCATAGCCCAGATGGCCCTGATAGCCCACGCTGTACCAGCCGCCGTACTGTCCGTAGACCGTCACCACGGCGCCGGAGGGCAGCTGAGCCGCCACCCTGCCCTGCTGCGACGGGTACTCCCGCAGGTTCAGGTTCCCCGACTGGGTGCGGACTGTGCCGCGCCACGGGGTAATGGGCGTGATGAAGGGCAGGCCGAAATACTCCGTCAGGGACAACACCAGATTGGCGGCGATGGACTGGATGTTGTTCTGCACCCAGCGGGCATCGGCATAGTTGTCGTGATATCCCAGCTCCAGCAGCACCGCAGGCATGCGGGGCTGGCGCACCTCCCCCAGGGTGGTGGTGGAGCGGGCATAGACCTTTTCCGGCAGGGGGTAAACGCTCTTGAGATTTCGCACAAAGATGTCGGCGGCCCGCCGGCCGTTGGCGCTGCCCGGGTAGTAGAAGGCGATAATGCCGCGGACGGCGCCCTCCCGGCTGCCGTCGGTGCTGGCGTTGGAGTGGAGGGCCAGATAGAAGTCGTAGTTCCCTGCATTGCCCTGACGGATGGAGCTGGCCGCCGTCATCTCCGGCGTGTTGCGGCCGAAGCGGATGGTGTTGGCGGTGAGGTACGGCTCCATGGCGTCGGCGATGAGGTTCATGAAATGCTCCTCGCTGCCCGCGCCGGTGATGTACGGGTTATATTCCTGCGTGGATGGACTGAGATAGATGCTGGGCATGGTCATTCCCCTTTCCTTTTTGCTGCACTATAAATATATGGAAATGACGGCGGAGATGTGTTATCATGGGGGCACGAAATGAAAGGCGGTATGTACCATGAAAGCTCCACGTCCCTACGCTAAGATCACCATCACGCCCAAGGGCGAGGCCGCGCTGACCGGCGGGCACCCCTGGGTCTACGAGGGGGAGGTCACCGCCGTGGACGGCGGGCCGGAGGACGGCGCGCTGGTGGACGTGGTGAGCCGCCGCGGCAGCTGGCTGGGCTGCGGGTTCTACAACAGCCGCTCCAAGATCCGGGTGCGGCTGGTGAGCCGCAATGCCAACGATGACTTCTCCGATGCCTTCTGGGAGCGGCGCATCCGCTACGCCTGGGACTACCGCAAGGTGGTGATGGGCGAGACGGACAGCCGGTGCTGCCGCGTGATCTTCGGCGAAGCCGACCTGTTCCCGGGTCTGACGGTGGACCGGTTCGAAAGCGTGCTGGTGACCCAGACGCTGAGTATGGGCATGGAGCGCATCAAGGACCGGCTGTTCCCTCTGCTGGTCAAGGTGCTGCGGGAGGACGGACAGGACATCCGCGGCATCTACGAGCGCAACGATGTGGCCATCCGCGGTCTGGAGGGCATGGAGCAGAACAAAGGATGGTATCCCCTGCCCGGTGAGACGCCGCCGGAGCGCACCGACGTGGACATCGTGGAAAACGGCATCATGTATACCGTGGACTTTGAGAATGGGCAGAAAACCGGCTTTTTTCTGGACCAGAAGTACAACCGGCTGGCAGTGGCCCGTCTGGCCAAGGGGCGGACGGTGCTGGACTGCTTCACCCACACCGGCTCCTTCGCCCTCAACGCCGCCAAGGGCGGGGCGGCCCACGTCACCGCCGTGGATGTGTCGGAGTTCGCGGTGCAGTGTGCGGCGGAGAATGCGCAGCGCAACGGGCTGGACAGCGTGATGGACTGCGCGGCGGCCAATGTGTTTGACCTGCTGCCTCAGCTGGAGAAGGAGCCGCGGAAATACGACTTCATCATTCTGGACCCGCCGGCCTTCACCAAGAGCCGCAAGACAGTACACAGCGCCATGTCCGGCTATAAGGAGATCAACTACCGCGCCATGAAGCTGCTGCCCCGGGGCGGATATCTGGCCACCTGCTCGTCAGGATGCTGCACAGCGCCGCCCGGGACGCAGGGGTACAGCTGCGGCAGATCGAGGCGCGGCAGCAGTGCGCCGACCACCCCATCCTGTGGGGCGTGGAGGAGACGAACTACCTGAAATTTTTCCTGTTTCAGGTGGTGTGAGGGCAACAAAAAAGCAGCAGCGTGACCGGCGGTCACGCTGCTGCTTTTTGTCTTGTCAGGCGGCGGGGTCCTGGGGCTCCGCGGTGTCCTCCTCCCCTGCCTGCGGCAGGGCGGCATCAGGCGCAGCCGGCGCGGCCGCGCCGGTGCGGGTGACGCTGTCGGCGGTGAGGATGACGCCCTCGCCCTCGGCGTAGCGGACGGTGACGCTGTCGCCCACGTTGTAGATGACGGTCTCCGGCGCCGCGGCGGCAGAGATGACATAGTAGGCGTCGCCGGTGTTCAGGCGCAGGTAATACAGGGTGTTGCCGTCCACCACGGCGGAGCGAATATCTTCAATAACGCCGGTGATCTCGCCCTGCCCCGTGACGGGCAGCTGGGCATCATCGTCGGAGACAAGGCCCTTCTCCGCCAGAATGCGGCGGTAATTGGCCTCGCACTCCGCCACGGTATCGCCGGTGGCCACGATCTGGTACTGGCTGACGTTGACCATGGCGTACATCTTCACCAGCTGGGCCGCGTCCTTCAGGGCCATGAAGTACGTGGGCTGGTCGGAGATGTTCAGCAGCAGTGGGAACGTAGCGGTGTACTTCATCTGCTGGACCTGACCCTGGGCGCTGTCCATGGCGGAATATTCCTTGGCGCCGGCCACCAGATAGAAGCGGGTGTCCTTGGTGCGCTGGTTGGACAGGATGAAGCCGATGTTGGACTCGTCGGACACCACGGAGGTGACGCCGGTATACATATACACATCGTCGCCGATGGCGATGTAGTTATAGCCCTCGGTGGTGACGGTGACATCGCGCTGACCGAACAGGGAGTTGATAAAGCCGTTGATATACGCGCCGTGGTAGTCATACTGCTGCATGATGAGGTCGGCGGTGTAGACGTGGTCCACCCAGTTGGGGACGCTGCCCGTCTCGTAGTAGGCGCTCTCGCCGGTGACGGCGTTCACCAGCACCGCGCCGATGATGTCGCGGCCGCCGAACAGGCCGATGGTGTGGCTGACACGGGGGCAGACCCACCATGGATCGCCGTTTTCGTCGATCTCAAAGGCGGGATCGTCGAACATGAAGGTGGGATAGCGGAGCCGCAGGTGGCGGTTCAGGTTGCGGCCGAAGTGCTCGGCGGTGGTGTAGCGGATCCCCTCGTCCAGACGCACCACCTCCACGTTCTGGGTGACCATGTCGATGATGAGATAGGCGGGCAGGCCCTGAGAGCGGTTGTTCAGCCACTTGATAAGGTCGCCGTAGCGCAGGGGCGTCACGCGGACGGGGCGGCCCTGATAGTTGATCTGCGTGTAATCATCGGCCACCTCGAACTGGGACACCATGTCCGCCAGCTCGCCCAGCTTACGGTTGCCCAGCTTCATGGCGGACTCGGCGTCCAGCATGGGGATCTGGTCGTAGCTGATCTCCTCCACCTCGGCGGCAAAGTCGCCGTCCTGGACGGTCAGCAGGTCGCGGTAGTCCTTGGCGCGGAACAGCTGCCAGCCCAGCACCGCGCCTACCAGTGCGGTGGCTGCCAGGGCTACGGCGACGATGAGGGGGACGGTACACTGCTTCTTCAGGAAGTCGAAGTAGCCCTTGGCACCGGTGCCCTGAAAGCCGGAGGTCAGGACGGCGCAGACGCCGTACACCGCGCAGCACAGCAGCATGAAGATGTAGAATTCCTCGCTTTTGAGGTTGATGGGCGGCAGCACCACATAGTAGTAGATGGCGGCGAATACCAGCGTCACCGCCAGATTCAGCAGTGTGCGGCCCAGAGGCGTGCCCACGGGCTTATGTTCCTTTTTGGGGCGGGGCTGGCGGGCAAAGCCCTGAAAGTTGGGGTCGTTCCAGTTTGTGTTCATAGGCAGTTCCTTTCTGTGTTTTGGCACTTTAAGGATATTATACCCGATGGCGGGGGTTTTGTATAGGGGGTGGGGATGTTTTGCATCTGCGGATGCGCAAACGAAATCTCCCCCTGATTTTGACAACAAGCCGTATAAAATGTCAAAAGAATCACCCTGCGTATCACTGCGCAGGGTGATTTTTTTATGACAGGCAGGTACATCTGCCAACCGTACACTGACACTCAGGCCAGGATGTCCGTCAGGTCATTCAGCCCCATGGACCGGGCGATGACCAGCACATGGTCGCCCTCCTCAATGGTGGTCATGCCGCCGGGGATCATGGTGACGCCGCCGCGGACAATGGCTGCCAGCAGCACGCCGCTGCGCAGCTGCAGGTCCTTCAGAGGCACGTGCAGCAGGCGGTTGGAGGTGCCTCTGGCCAGAAACTCCAGAGCCTCCACCTGGCCGCCCAGCAGCTTGTACAGCGACTCCACGGCCATGCCCTCGGAATTGGCCAGGGCGCGGACGTAGCGGGTGATCTGGTTGGCGATAATGTCCTTGGGGCTGATGATGCTGCCAAGGCCGGTGTCCTGCACCAGCTCGATGTAGTTGGGGCGGGTCATCTTGGCCAGCACCTTGCGGACTCCGGCGCGGCGGGCCGACATGGCCATCAGCAGGTTCTCCTCGTCGCGGCCGGTCAGAGACACGAAGCCGTCGGCGCCGAAGATATTCTCCGCCTGAATGAGGTCGTTGTCCGTGCCATCGCCCTCGATGATCATGGTCCCCGGCAGGTGCTGGGACAGGAACAGGCACTTGTCGTGATCCTGCTCTACGATGCGGACATGGGTATTGGTGCGGGCCAGCTCCCACGTCAGGTACATGCTGATGCGGCTGCCGCCCAGCAGGGCCACGTTCTTCACCCGATGGAGAGGGCGGCCCATGACCTTCAGCATCTTCTGGAGCTCACCCTTGGTGCCCACCAGATACAGCCGGTCGTCGGCCCGGGGCACAAAGGAGCCGTTGGGAATGATGCACTCGTCGCCCCGCTGGGCGGCGCAGATCAGCACGTCCGCCTTGCGCTCGCCGTGGAAGCTGCTGAGGCTGTGGCCCACCAGCGTGTCCTCCGGCAGGGCCTGCAGGCCGATCATATCGATGCGGCCGCCGGCAAAGGGCTCCACGGAGATGGCGGCGGGAAAGCTGAGGATGCGGGCTATCTCCTGGGCCGCAGCCAGATCGGGGTTGATGACCATGTCCAGTCCGATCTCCCGCTTCAGGATGTCCGCATCCTGCCGGTACTCGGTGTTGCGGACGCGGGCCACGGTATGACGTGCGCCCAGGCTCTTGGCGATGAGGCAGCAGACCATGTTGGTGTCATCCACGCCGGTGACGGCGATGACCAGATCCGCCGAGCGGACGCCGGCGTCCATCAGGACGCTGATGGACGCGCCGCTGCCGTGGACGCACATAACATCCATCGTACTGTCGGCGCGGGACAGGTGGGCGATCTCGTTGTCCACCATGACGATGTCGTGCTTCTCCTGGGTCAGCTGGCCGGCGATGGCGTAGCCCACCTTGCCGCAGCCCACAATGATGATCTTCATGCTTCCTCCTCCCCGCCCGATGAGGGCGCGGCATGTTTCTTTCGATGGATCAGGGACGCGGACAGCTCCGCGCCCAGTATCAGGACCTGCCCCGACATATACAGCCACAGCAGTACCACCACGATGGTGGCGATGGAGCCGTACAGCTGCGCATACCGGGCCATATTTTCCACATAATAGGAAAAGGCCATGCTCAGCAGCAGCCATGCCGCCAGAGAGCTGCCTACGCCGGGCAGTACCTCCCGCAGGGGGCGGCGCTGCCCCAGCGCCAACTGGTACAGGATGCCCAGCGAGATGGCCATGACAAGACCCAGAATGATAAAGCGCAGGTAGCCCCAGACGCTGATGAACGTCTCCGACAGCGGGAGAAAGCCGGACAGGAAGTACAGTGCGCGGCGGCCTACCACCACCAGCGCCAGCGTCAGTCCGATGACGAAGATCATCCAGATCGTGAACAGCAGTGTGCGCAGCTGACCCAGCAGGATATTCTCCGGCGCGCTGCGGCCGAATGCCTTGCGCAGCGAGTGCATCAGGCAGCCGGTGGAGCGCATGGGGAACCAGATGGAAAAAACCAGGCTGAACCACAGCAGCTGGCGGCTCTGGTTGGCGGCCACATACTCCAGATATGTGCGGATGATGTCCACCACATCCGACGGGAGAATGGGCGCCAGCACCGCCGTGATGCTGGCGATGTCCAGCTCCAGCACACCCAGCAGGGTGCTGACGAAGATCAGCAGCGGGAAAATGGCGAACAGCAGGTAGTACGTCAGGGCCGCGCTGTCACGGGCCACATCGTGGACGTAGTAGCGGCGGATCATGTCGCCCGCCAGACGGCCGAAGCCGGTCCTGGGCGCATAGAGTTTCGATGTTTTCATAAGCAGGGACCCTCCGTAGGGTTTATTGTATCACAGGGCGGCACAAAATAAAAGGGAAATCTCGCCAGCGAGGCCGCTATCCCCTCTGCCGCAGGGGTTTTACAGTCTTTCTTTTTTATGACATTTTTATAAATTTTTCGTTTTTCCTATTGGCGCGCATAAAAATCCGTGGTATACTACGACAGCTTTAAGTGGAAATTCTTTACAAAAAGTGAGGACCGATATATGGACAATCTTACGAAGCTGGTCCGCGATGAGATCTCGCGGCAGTACCGCAGCGTGCGGCAGTTCGCTTTCTCTGTGGACATTCCCCTCTCCACCATCAACAGTGCCCTGCATAACGGTGTCGGCGGGTCCTCCTTCGACACGGTGATGCGCATCTGCAAGATCTTGGGCATCAAGGCCATGTCGGACGATGCCGCCCTGTATCTGACGGACGATACCGAGCGCCTGCTGACCCAGTACGCCAAGCTGGACGACTACGGCCGCCATACCATCTCCTCCGTGATGCAGGTGGAGTATGACCGATGCAGCGGTGAAAAGTAAAAAAACGGAACCCCTGTATAAAGCCGGCACAGGCCGCACAAAACAGGCACGAACCGCCGTCCCGTTCGGGACGGCGGTTTTTCTGCTGCAAGCGTCACATAATGCCGGATTTTTCCTTGCTGGCGGCGATGGCCGCGTTCAGCTTGCGGGCAGGGTAGTACACCAGCAGGCCGAATACCGTGAACAGCACACACATGCCCAGCAGGATCAGGGCGCAGCGGAGGTATGTGCGGCCGTACATGCCGCCGATGGTCTCGCGGAGCATATCCATGCCGTAGTGGAAGGGCATGAAGGGATACAGGCGCCGGAACAGCTGAGGCAGCACATCGATGGGATAGGAGCCGCCGGAACCGGCCACCTGCAGCACCATGATGATGACGGAGGCGGCCAGACCCACATTGTCCAGAGAGTAGACCAGCGCATAGTTCATGGCGGCGAAGTTCAGAGCGCACACGCAGCAGCCCAGTACGAACAGCGCAGGCTCCGCCGTCTCCATGCCCACGAAGTGCAGGCAGCCGAAGGCCGTCACCAGTGCCTGAGCCATGGCCATACAGAAATAGGTCAGAAAGCGTCCGAAGTAGCGCTGGACGCCGCGGCACTGCCGGAACTCCGGCTGCGTCACAGGGACCTTCACCATCACTGCGGTCAGCAGGCTGCCCACGAACAGAGCCAGCATCACGTAATACGGCGCCATGGCGGAGCCGTAGTCCCTGATCTCATAGATGATCTGCGTGTTCATCTGCACGGGGGAGGCCAGATACTCCGCCATGCTGTCGGAATCGCTTTCCATCAGCTCCACGAACCGCCGGAAGGCGGTGCTGTCCGCCACGCGGCGGACGTCCCCCTCCATATCGGCCAGATAGCCGGAGACACTCTGCGCCAGCGCAGCGCCGGCGGCAAGCGTGGGCTGTGCTGAGGCCACAGCGCCGGAATAGGAGCGCAGCGTGTCGGAGACGCTGCCCAGCGTACCGGAGGAGGCGGTCAGCAGGTCCTGCACGGCGCGGAGAGAGGACTGCGCCCGTTCACCGGCATCGTGGATGTAGTCGCTGACCTGCCGGTTGGTGCTGACGGCGGCTGACGGACCTTTGCCACCGTGGCCAGCAGCTCATCCTGCACCTGAGAAATACCGGAGCCGTCCACGGCGGTGCGCAGCTCCTCCAGACCGGAGATGGCGGCGTCCAGCTGGGCCTGCACGTCCTCGTCGGAGGTCAGGTCTCTGGCCGTCTCCAGCGCGGCGATCATCTTGTCGATGCGGGCGTTGACCTTCTCGTGCGCGGTGTCATCCGCGGGGCCCATGTCCACCGCGCCCAGCATGTCCTCCAGATCGGACAGGGTATCGTCGGCGGCGTCCAGCACCCGCAGCAGATCGGCGGAGGCGTCATCCGCCGCGTCAAGGCCGGAGCCGATAAGGCGGACGGTGCTGCCCACGGTCTCGGAGGCGTCCCCCAGGGTACTGCGTGCGTCGGTGATGGTGATGGCAGAGGCGGCCAGCAGGCTGTCAGCCCCGTCCATCACATCCTGCAGTGAGCGGAGCACCTGCGCCAGCTCGTCCATGTCCCGCTGGGCGGCGGACAGCTTCTCCAGCAGGCCGTCGGCAATGTCGCGGCCGTCCAGACCCATGGCCTTGAATACGGAACCGGCGGTGGTCAGAGCATCGGCCACCTTCTCCAGAATGGTGGTGTTGATCTGCTCCTGTACGGCGGTCTTGGCCTTGCTGGTGATCTTGGGCGCGATGGCGTTCTTTTTCTCGTTTTCGTAATACTGTATCTGGGGGTGGCGCAGGTCTCCCTCCAGAATGCTGACGAAGTCGCCGGTGAATTCCGGCGGCAGGATCAGCGCGGCGTAATAGTCGCCGGCGTTCACGCCGTCCAGCGCCGTCTGGGCACCGTCCACAAAGACCCAGCCCATCTGGTCGTTGCTCTCCAGCCCCCGGAGCACCAGCTCGCCGATGTTGACATGAAGGCCCAGCACATCGCAGCCGTCGTCCTCGCTGGCCACGGCCACCTTGATGCGGCTGGTGGAGGCGGTGCCGTAGGGGTCCCAGTTGGACAGGATATTGAACCACGCATACAGGCAGGGCACCAGGCACAGTCCCAGCATGACCACCACGGCCACTACGCTGGCGGTCAGGCGCTTCCAGTCGGCGCGGAAAATGTTCCAGATCTGTTTCACCGCTCCCCCTCCTTTTTATGGTCAGCCGCAGGGCGGCGCAGGTCGTCGGACAGATTCTGCAGCGCGCGGGTCAGCAGCGCCAGATCGTCCGCCAGCCTGTTGGGG
>OBAO01001910.1_pt1 | contig 10567 bp, 8 predicted proteins | sample 1517541 | NCBI WGS metagenome assembly OBAO01 (sample SAMN04571698, study PRJEB22368) | human gut metagenome | biome: human gut; material: stool | host: Homo sapiens | place: Luxembourg | collected 2012-08-10
CGTTGTTACGAATTAGTTTGCTGCCTTCTCAGCCTTTGCAGCCTTCAGCTGCTCGGTCAGAGCGGGAACTACCTTGTTCAGGTCGCCTACGATACCGTAGTCAGCCACATCGAAGATAGGCGCGGTCTCATCCTTGTTGATGGCAACAATGAGATCAGACTCTTCCATACCTGCTACATGCTGAATAGCACCGGAGATACCGATTGCAAAGTAAATCTGAGGACGAACGGTCTTACCGGTCTGTCCAACCTGCAGATCCTTGGGCTTCCAGCCATTATCTACAACTGCACGGGAGCAGGATACGGTACCGCCAAGAACCTCTGCCAGATCCTCCAGGATCTTGAAGTTCTCTGCGCTGCCAACTCCACGTCCGCCGGATACCAGGATCTTAGCATCCATGATATCAACGGTATCGGATACAGCCTTAACGACTTCCTTGATGGTTACATATTTGTTGTTCGGAGTAAATCCGGGATTGTACTCTTCGATTACAGCCTTTGCACCTGCGATAGGAGCGATCTTCTGCATAACGCCGGGACGAACGGTTGCCATCTGAGGTCTGTTGTCGGGGCAGGCGATGGTAGCGATGGTGTTACCTCCGAATGCAGGACGGGTCATCAGCAGCTGGTTGTGCTTCTGCTCCTGTCCGGGGATAGCAACGAGAGGGAAATCACCGATCTCAAGTACAGTACAGTCAGCAGTCAGACCGGTCTTAACTCTTGCGGAAACGGTAGGGCCGAGGTCACGTCCGATAGCAGTTGCACCTACCAGAACGATCTCAGGCTTATATTTCTCGATAACAGATGCCAGTGCATGTGCATAAGGCTCGGTTCTGTAAGTCTCCAGTTCGGGATCGTCCACAAGGATTACCTTATCTGCGCCATACTCAGCCAGCTTATCTGCCAGATTCTTTACATTATAACCGATCAGAACCGCGGTTACCTCGGTCTCCAGCTTTGCAGCCAGCTCTTTACCTTTGCCGAGCAGCTCCAATGCGATACCGCTGATCTCATTGTCTACCTGCTGGGCGAACACATATACACCCTTGTATTCTTCAATATTATTGGTTACCATGGTTTGCCTCCTATATTAGATGATGTGCTTTTCTTTGAATTTAGCCACAATGTAAGCTGCTCCGTCTTCAGGTGAATCGGGAACGATCTTCTCACCTGCGCCCTTACGAACCTTATCGGATGCCTTTGCAATCTTGGTAGGAGATCCCTTCAGGCCAAGGTTGCTGTCATCAACATCTTTCAGATCAGCTCTGCCCCAGGTAGTGATCTCTGCCTTGCATGCATCGAAGATTCCGCCGGGAGTCATATAACGAGGCTTATTCAGCTCGGACAGTGCAGTGATCAGGCAGGGCATCTGAGCCTCTACTACATGATATCTGTCATCATACTGTCTCTGAACGATCACCTTGTCTCCCTCAACCTTGATGTCCTGTGCATAAGAGATTACGGGAAGTCCCAGATGCTCAGCGATCTGAGGACCAACCTGTGCGGTATCACCATCGATTGCCTGACGACCGGTAATGATCAGATCATAGTCAAGGTTTCTCAATGCACCTGCAATGGTAGTGGAAGTAGCCCAGGTATCAGCACCACCCAGTACTCTGTCGGTAACCAGAATTGCTTTGTCAGCGCCCATAGCCAGCGCCTCACGAAGAGCATCTGCTGCCTTGGGAAGACCCATGGTCAGTACGGTAACTTCTGCGCCGAACTCGTCCTTCAGCTTCAGTGCAGCTTCCAGACCAGCCTTATCATCGGGATTCATGATAGCAAGCATTGCGCCTCTGTCAAGAGTTCCGTCAGGATTGAATTTAACACCGCCCTTGGTATCGGGCACCTGCTTAATACAAACAACAATCTTCATTGTATTTTCTCCTTACTTTTCTAATAAAATTTCCGACAAATGCCTGCTTGCTTATTTCAGCAGATCTGCGGAGATAACCATTCTCTGAACTTCGGAAGTACCCTCGTAGATCTCGGTGATCTTTGCATCACGCATCATACGTTCAACTTCGTACTCTCTGATGTAACCGTAACCACCGTGCAGCTGAACAGCCTTGGTAGTAACTTCCATAGCAACCTCAGCAGCATACAGCTTAGCCATAGCAGCTTCTACAGAGTAAGAGATCTTAGGATTGGTCTTGTACTCGTCCTTCTTGCGTGCAGCCTTGTATACCAGCATCTTGGCAGCTTCCACCTTGGTAGCCATATCAGCCAGCTGGAACTGTGTATTCTGGAATCCGGAAATGGACTTTCCGAACTGCTTTCTTTCCTTGGTGTAAGCAACGGTTCTCTCCAGAGCGCCTTCTGCAATACCCAGAGCCTGGGAAGCGATACCGATACGTCCGCCGTCCAGAGTGTGCATTGCGATCTTGAATCCCTGTCCCTGCTTACCAAGCATATTCTCCTTGGGGATACGGCAGTCGGTGAAGATCAGCTCGTAAGTGGAAGAACCCTTGATACCCATCTTCTTCTCTTTGGTACCGAAGGTAAATCCGGGAGTACCTTTCTCAACGATAAAGGAAGAAATCTCCTTCATCTTTCTGCCTCTCTTCTCTACGATACCGGTAACTGCGATAACAATATATACATCAGCTTCTTTACCGTTGGTGATGAAGCACTTGGATCCGTTGATGACCCACTCGTCACCATCTAATACAGCCTTAGTCTGCTGTCCCTGAGCATCGGTACCTGCACCGGGCTCGGTCAGACCGAAAGCACCGATCTTACGGCCGCTTGCCAGATCGGGAACATATTTCTTCTTCTGATCCTCAGTACCGAAGGTCATGATAGGATCGATACACAGAGAGGTATGTGCGGATACGATAACGCCGGTGGTTGCACAAACCTTGGAAAGCTCCTCAACACACATAGCGTAGGTCAGGGTATCACAGCCCTGTCCGCCGTACTCCTTGGGAACGGGAATTCCCATGAAGCCGTACTTAGCCATCTTCTCAACGGTCTCTCTGGGGAAGGTTTCGGTCTCGTCAACTTCCTGCGCAAGAGGTTTTACTTCGTTCTCGGCGAACTCTTTGAACAGCTGTCTCGCCATCTCATGCTCTTTGGATAATGTAAAATCCATGATGTTAATCCTCCATTGTTATTTATACTTGGTTGTAATTATGAACTTAGACTGTCCAGAGCCGTATCCGGCTCCGAACAGTTATTTTACCTTTTGCCTACTGTGCATCCACAGGAGTCTTGGTGCGGTCTGCATTGTATACATAGAAGCCCTTGCCGGTCTTCACACCAAGGTTACCGCCGCGAACCATCTTACGGATCAGTGGGCATGCACGATACTTGCTGTCGCCGGTCTCGTTGTACAGAACATCCATGATGGCAAGGCAGATATCCAGTCCTACGAAATCGCCCAGTTCCAGGGGTCCCATGGGATGATTAGCGCCCAGCTTCATAGCTGCGTCGATACCTGCGATATCGGATACACCTTCCATCTTGATGAAAGCTGCTTCATTGATCATAGGGATCAGGATACGGTTAACAACAAAGCCTGCTGCCTCGTTTACCTGAACAGGGGTCTTGCCGATCTCTTCCGATATCTTCTTGATGGTGTCTACGGTCTCTGCGGGAGTATTCACACCTGCAATTACCTCAACCAGCTTCATACGGTCTGCGGGATTGAAGAAGTGCATACCGATCAGAGGACGGGTCAGTCCGTTGCCGATCTCGGTAATGGAAAGGCTGGAAGTGTTGGAAGCAAATACACACTCGGGCTTGCAGATCTTGTCCAGCTCACCGAAGGTGGTCTTCTTAACTTCCATGTTCTCAAATGCAGCTTCTACGATCAGATCGCAGTCTGCACACAGATCTTCCTTCAGGCCCGGAGTGATCTTAGCTACGATAGCGTCAACAGCCTCCTGAGTCATCTTTCCTTTTTCTACCAGTCTTGCATAGCCTTTTACGATCTTGGCCTTGCCGCCGTCAGCCCACTCCTGCTTGATATCGCAAAGAGCTACTTCATATCCGTCTACCTGGGCAAATGCCTTTGCAATGCCCTGTCCCATAGTACCTGCACCGATAATACCTACTTTCATGGTAAATCCTCCTGATTTTATACTTTTATATTCGTAATGATTAGCAATTCTTAAAAGGCTCTTTTACCTTCTCCTTGTTCTTGTCAAGGAAGAAAGCCATACCATACTTCTGATCTTCTGTCTCGAAGCAGTCACCGAACAGCTTCTCTTCGATCACTACTGCCTGATCCATATCTGCATCCAGTCCTTCGTTAATAGCCTTCTTGCAGTTGCGGACTGCGATGGGAGCATTCTTTGCAATGGTGGCTGCCAACTTCTGTGCTGCTGCCAGCATTACTTCCTGTGCACTCTTTACCATATTGCCGTCTGCATCTACTTCTGCGCTGTAAACTTCATTTACCAGACCGATTCTGTAAGCGTCTGCTGCCTTGATATTGCGTGCGGTGTAGATCATCTGTTTTGCCATGCCTGCACCTACCAGACGAGCCAGTCTCTGGGTTCCGCCGAAGCCGGGAGTGATTCCCAGACCTACCTCGGGCTGTCCGAAGACTGCATTGTCGGAACAGATTCTGATGTCACAGCTCATGGAGATCTCACATCCACCACCCAGAGCAAAGCCGTTGACAGCTGCGATCACGGGAATGGGGAAGGTCTCGATCTTGCGGAATACATCGTTACCCTTCTTACCGAATGCCTCGCCCTCTGCCTTGGTCAGGCTGCTCATCTCTCCGATATCTGCACCTGCCACGAAGGACTTACTGCCTGCACCGGTGATCACCAGACAACGAACCGTTGCCAGATCTACTGCATCCAATGTAGCGTTCAGTTCATCCAGTACCTGAGAATTCAGAGCGTTCAGTGCCTTTTCACGGTTGATGGTGATGGTTGCCACATTGCCATTCTGCTCATACAAAATGTAATCCATGTTTTTACCTCATTTCACATTTCAATCAGTATTTTCAAAACCACACTAAGGCGATAGAGATTCTACCGCCCCAGCGAATTGTTATTCCATTAGTCCTCGATCTTAACGATGGTGGAGCATCCCATACCACCGCCGATGCACAGAGTAGCCAGACCGGTCTTGGCACCTCTTGCCTGCATCTCATGCAGCAGAGTTACCAGAATACGGCATCCGGAAGCTCCTACGGGATGGCCCAGAGCGATAGCGCCGCCGTTGGGGTTCAGCTGCTTATCTACATCGATGCCCAGTTCCTTACCAACTGCTACGGACTGTGCTGCGAATGCTTCGTTAGCCTCGATGATATCGAAGTCTTCGATCTTCATACCGGTCTTAGCCATTACCTTCTTGGTAGAAGCTACAGGGCCGATACCCATAACCTCGGGACGAACACCAGCCAGAGCGCCTGCTACGAAAGTAGCCATAGGCTTAACGCCCAGCTCCTTAGCCTTCTCTTCGCTCATAACAACGATAGCTGCTGCACCGTCGTTGATACCGGAAGCGTTACCTGCGGTAACGAATCCACCGGGATTGATGGCACGAAGCTTAGCCAGACCTTCGATGGTAGAACCATGACGAGGGCCTTCATCGGTATCGAATACGATGGTCTCTTTTTTCTTCTTAACTTCTACGGGAACGATCTCTGCCTTGAAGGCGCCGTTCTTCTGAGCTTCTTCAGCCTTTAACTGGCTCTTTAATGCGAACTCATCCAGTTCTTCACGGGTAAGTCCCCACTCTTCGCAGATGTTGTCTGCGGTCTTGATCATATGATAATCATTGAAAGCATCCCAAAGTGCATCTTTGATCATGGTATCAACCATGGTTGCGTTACCCATACGATATCCGTAACGTCCCTGAGGAATTGCGTAAGGAGCCATGGACATGTTCTCCATACCACCTGCTACTACGATATCTGCATCACCGGCCATGATCATCTGTGCCGCCTGGTTCACACAGTTCAGGCCAGAACCACATACCACGTTCATGGTAACTGCGGGAACTTCGATGGGAAGTCCGGCTTTGATAGCTGCCTGACGTGCTACGTTCTGTCCCTGGCCAGCCTGGATTACACATCCCATATATACCTGGTCAACTGCTTCGGGAGCAACGCCTGCTCTCTTCAGAGCCTCCTTGATAACGATTGCGCCCAGCTCCGGTGCAGGAGTTGTGCTTAAGGTTCCGCCCATGGTACCGATTGCGGTACGGCAAGCGCCTGCTAATACAACTTTCTTTGCCATTTGTTTGTCCTCCACTTTTTGTTTTCGTTTGGTTTGCTTTCTGAAATGTAGATTGTTATTTTTTTATCATTTCACTGTCCCCATTTTAACATAGCGAAATCTGTTTTGCAATGCTTTTGTCAAAAAAATAACAAAATAACAAATGAAATTTTTAGAAATCAGAATTCCCGGATTTTTGTAGTGCGGATCCACTCTCTTGTTCCCTCGACTTTCTGCACTTCCTGCGTGTGTTTTGCCAGAAAACAGGTCAGCGGATAGACATCGATCCAGATCTCGTTGTCACTCTCTTTCTGTTCTTCATCAAAGACCAGTTCCAATCCCCAGTGCAGATGGGTTACTTCTATATTATTTACATTTTCTGTGGTACTGTAACCGGTATGTCCCATATAACCGATCACATCCCCCGCCGTCACCACGCTGCCTTCTTCCAGTCCTTCCGCATAGGGGTAGTTCTGCCGCAGATGTGCATAGTAATAGTAGCGCTTATTATCAAAGCTGCGGATACCAATGCGCCAGCCGCCGTACTGGTTCCAGCCCAGGGCTTCCACAGTGCCGGACTCGACAGCAATGATAGGTACACCGACGAGCCCCATCATGTCATGGCCCAGATGCCTTCGTTTATATCCGTAGCTTCTTCCCGCCCCGAAATCATCATAATGAGTATAATCAAATCCTCTCGCAATGGGGCAATAACCTTTTAATCCGTATTTTTTCTGCCAGGTGCTCTGTCCGTCTTCTCCTATCACCTCTGCCTCGTATTCTCCCACCAGTCCTCCCAGCGCCGCGCTGTAAGCTTCCAGATAATACGGATAGTATTTCATATCTTTTGTGAGAGTTTCTATCTCTGCCTCTCCCTCCGCCAGCTTCTCCGACGTCTCGTTCAGGATCTTCAGCGCCTTTTTGTCAAATTCCCCTCCGGTTCTGGCTGCGGTATATGCAAGCAGCGGGATCCACTCCACATGATGTTCCGTGTCAAACGTATCCACATCCCAGTCATATGCCTGGCAGAGCGCTTCATAGGATACGGTAAAGTCCACCCATTTGATATAATCCTTTCCCGCAGCCGAGGTCGCGGTGACCACCGCCTGTTCCATGCTTTCTGTCCGCCCTGTCTCCCTGAGCAGAAATGCTCCCATCATTATAAATAGAAGCATCACCTCTGCCCGGATCCATGCCCGCATTCTCTTTTCTCTGTCCATTCCCTGTCCTGCTCTCAGTTCCTCCTTACAGGTTATGTTTCTGATTTTTCCGGTATTCAGACAATTCGAAAATCTCCGGGGCATATCATTTCCCATACAACAAAACAGCCTGCCGGAAACTCCGGCAGGCTGTAAATTTGTCTTTATTTAATTTTCTGTCCGGTTTTATACTTCCGGCTCGATCAGTCCGTAGGTATCGCCCTTTCTCTTGTACACTACATTTACCTGATCTGTCTCTGCGTTGCAGAATACGAAGAAGTTGTGTCCCAACAGTTCCATCTGAATGCAGGCATCCTCGGGATACATGGGCTTGATATCGAACTTCTTGGTACGAACGATCTTGATCTCGTCATCGTCTGTGTAATCATTCTCTACATAGGCTTTGCTGAAAGAAGCTGCCGCCTGCTGTTTGTCAACGATCTTGTTCTTATATTTTTTCAACTGTCTCTCAATGATCTCTTCCACCAGATCAATGGATACATACATATCGTTGCTTACCTGCTCCGAACGGATAATGCTTCCCTTTACCGGAATGGTCACCTCAATTTTCTGACGTTCTTTTTCAACGCTTAATGTTACATGTACTTCTGTGTCGGGATTGAAATACTTGTCCAGCTTGCCGATCTTTTCCTCCACTGCTGCTCTTAATCCTGGTGTAACTTCGATGTTTCTGCCAACAATAATAAACTTCATGCTGATCATCCCTTCCAAGTATTTATTTACAAGGTTTTATGTAGCATCCCTTGTATTTATTGTATAGTCATTATAGCACAATAGCACAGCTTTTTGCAACAATTTAAGAAGTTTTTTACTTGTTTTTGACATTCTGTATGTCAACCCTAAAATCGACAAATCCTGTCATTTTACTATTTTTATTACATGTTCACAAAACATTTGTTCCTGTTTTTTCGTAAATTTATCCCCCTTGCAGTGCCGGTTTTTCTGTGGATAATGTGTATAACTTGGTGTATAAGTAACTTTTATCCTATTTTCTGGCATTTTGGATGTGGATAACTTATTTTGTATTTAAATTTCTTTTCTATCGTTTTTACGTTCGTGTCACTTTTTTTGTATACTTTGTATAGTTCCGTTTTGTCAATCCCCATTTCATCGCGTAACAATATTTTGACAAATTGCACAATTCGTTATACAACTTATAGTTTTTTGCCTTATCGGCACTTAAGTTCCACTGTCCCCACAGCATCCTGTCCACATGGAAAATAAACCGACCACATGACACGGTGCAATCGAGTAGTCTCGCTCATCGTATACACACAAAAAAGCACTGTGTGTTTCCACACAGTGCCTTGTACTTTCTGTTATATAATCAGAAAATCCGTCGAACTGCCAATACCTTCTTGTAATCCGCATTAGATACGATGATACCGGTCTTGGCGGTAGATGCATGAACGATCTGGCCGTTACCGATATACAGTGCCACATGACCGGAGTAACAGATCAGGTCACCTGCCTGTGCATTGGCAAGTCCGTCAACCGCGGAACCCTGGCTGCGGTCTGCAGAAGAGGAATGAGGCAGACTTACACCGAAGTTAGCATATACACTCATTACAAATCCGGAACAGTCGGTGCCGTTGGTCAGGCTGGATCCGCCGTATACATAAGGGTTACCAACGAACTGTAATGCATAGTCGGCAACTGCGGTACCCATCTCGCTGTCTCCGCTGGCCGCATAAGTAACTGCGGGAGCGCTGCTGGAAGAGCCAGAACTCTTGCTGCTTGTGGCTGCCTTGGCTGCCGCTGCGGCACGTGCTCTTTCTCTCTCTTCTTTCTCCTTTGCCAGACGCTTTGCTTCTTCCTCTTTGGATTCTGCTTCTACGAATTCCGTATGCAGGGAAACAAATTCTGTAGAGACCCATCCAAGACCTTCCTCGGTATCTACCTGTACCCAGCCATCGGTCTCATCGGATACTACCAGATCGTCCTCCAGAGGAACCAGACCCAGCACCGATGCTTCCAGCGAAGGCTCGGTACGAACTTTCAATGTGGTGGTGTTAACGGTTGCCAGTCGGGTTCCTACCTTCTTGGCAAGTTCTACTGCTTCGTCGCCGGTCACACAGTACTCGGCTTTTACATAACCGGTTACGGAACCGGAAGAAATCTGATACCAGCCGTTCTCTTCGGAAATGAAGAGACCAACGGAATCGTCATACAATTTACCGACGATCTCACCTTCCTCACTGGGCAGGCTTCTTACATTTACATAATCATTCACCTGTGCGATTACCAGATTCTTGAAGGACTCCTCCTCGGATGCTTCCGGGGTAGTATCCATCTGATCGTCACGGATCACAGTCTCAATAATGCTTTCAATCTGTTTCGTGCTGTTGGTACCTGTGGAAAGGCTCTCCAGCTTGTTGCCCTTTGCCAGGGTCAGCTCGATACCGCCGCTGGGCAGTACAGATGAAGATGCTGCTGCATTTGCAGTGATATTCATTCCGGAAAAAGCCATAACCGCTGCCATGGTGCAAACGGTAATTTTTACAGATTTACGAACCATTCTATCCTCCTGAAACTCTTGGAGCTGTCTCAATTTCTTAACTTATTTCTTTACATTTTCAAATCATTTGTTACGAATTTGTTACATCTGTTAACAAATATATCACGCGAACTCCCATTTGTCAATATAGTGAATTAATTGTCAATGTTGTAAGAAATTCCCATTTCATGCGGGTTTGCGGTGTTTTTACATAAAAAGAGCCACCATCCAGGTGACTCTTTTCTTTAAATATTCTTCGGTTTTCTTCCGAATTTCTTAATGAATCTATTACTAATCTGTGTCTGTTAACGAAAACGGTTGCAGTAATTTCCCGCGCTGACTGCTGCATTGGCACCGTCTGCCACCGCTGTTACGACCTGGCGCAGAGGTTTCTTACGGATATCTCCGGCCACATAAATGCCGGGGCGACCGGTCTCTCCGGTCTCATCCGCAGGGATATAACCGTCTTCCCCGACTGCTACCAGTTCCCGCAGCAGTTCCGTGTTGGGATGGATGCCTACAGCGATAAAGATGCCTGCTGCCTCCAGATCTTTTTCCGCTTCTGTCTTCACATTTTTGATACGCAGCTTTTCCACCATGTCCTCGCCACAGATCTCTGTAACCACATGGTCATAGAGAATCTCCACATTAGGGAGACTCTTTAATTCC
>OBAO01001927.1_pt1 | contig 10507 bp, 7 predicted proteins | sample 1517541 | NCBI WGS metagenome assembly OBAO01 (sample SAMN04571698, study PRJEB22368) | human gut metagenome | biome: human gut; material: stool | host: Homo sapiens | place: Luxembourg | collected 2012-08-10
AGGACCCCAACGGTGTGCTGGCAAAGCACGGCATCCCGATGGACAAGACCTACTTCGTCATCTGGACCACCACCACTTGGACTCTGCCCGCTAACGAGGCAATCTGCCTGAACGGCCAGTTCGAGTACTCCTTCGTCAAGATCGGCGATGAGTTCCACATCATGGCCACCGAACTGGTCAAGAGCGTCATGGACGCCTGCCACATCGAGAACTACGAGATCGTGGGCGAGCCGGTCCCCGGTACCGAGTTCGAGCTGATGCGCTACAACCACGTCTACCTGCCCAAGGAGGGCTGGGTCATTCTGGGCGATCACGTCACGCTGGAAAGCGGTTCCGGCTGCGTCCATACCGCAGGCGGCCACGGCGTGGACGACTTCAACGTCTGCCAGAAGTATCCGCAGGTGCCCATCACCGTCCCCGTGGACGATGGCGGCTATCTGACCGAGCTGGCCGGCAAGTATGCGGGTCAGCGCGTGTGGGCTGCCAACAAGACCATTCTGGCCGATTTGACCGAGTCCGGTGCTGTCATGGGTCAGGTGCACATCAAGCATCAGTACCCGCACTGCTGGCGCTGCCATCACCCCATCATCTTCCGTGCAACGGAACAGTGGTTCTGCTCCATCGCAAAGTTCCGCGAGGATGTCTATAAGGCCATCGACACCGTTACCTGGATGCCGGATTGGGGCCATGACCGCATGAAGGGCATGGTGCGCGACCGCAACGACTGGTGCATCAGCCGCCAGCGCACCTGGGGCGTGCCCATTCCTGCATTCTATTGCAAGAAGTGCGGCACCTACCACATCACCGATGCCACCATCAAGGCTGTCAGCGACCTGTTCCGCAAGGAAGGTTCCGATGCATGGTATAAGTACGAAGCCGAGCAGATCATCCCCGCAGGCGAAGTGTGCGAAAAGTGCGGTGCTTCCGAGTGGACCAAGGACACCGACATCATGGATGTCTGGTTCGACTCCGGCTCCACCCACGCCGCTGTGCTGGAGGAGCGCCCCGAGCTGCGCTTCCCGGCTGATATGTATATGGAAGGCGGCGACCAGTTCCGCGGCTGGTTCCAGTCCAGCCTGCTGACCAGCGTTGCAAGCAAGGGCTGCGCACCCTATAAGTCTGTTCTGTGCCACGGCTGGGTCGTGGATGAGCAGGGCAAGCAGATGCACAAGAGCGCCGGCAACGGCGTGGAGCCCAGCGAGATCATCAAGGACTACGGCGCAGACATCATCCGCCTGTGGGTGGCTTCTTCCGACTACACCGTGGACGTGCGTGCCGGCAAGAACATCTTCAAGCAGCTGAGCGAGGCTTACCGCAAGATCCGCAACACCGCCCGCTTCATTCTGGGCAATCTGGACGGCTTTGACCCCAACACCGATTGTGTGGCAGACGACCAGCTGCAGGATATCGACCGCTGGGCACTGGCTGCGCTGGATGACCTGATCGTCAACACCAACGCTGGCTACGCTGTGTACGACTTCAACAAGGTCTACCACGCTGTGTACAACTTCTGCGTGGTGGCCATGTCCAACTTCTATCTGGACGTCACCAAGGATCGTCTGTACTGCACCAACGGCACCGCCCGCAAGGCCGCCCAGACCACTATGTACAAGATCCTTGTTGCTCTGGACAAGATCATTGCCCCCATCCTGTGCTTCACCAGTCAGGAGATCTGGGACTTCATGCCCAAGACCGAGGGCATGAACAAGTATGTGGTGTTCGAGCAGATGCCCAAGGCCGGCCAGTATGCCGCCGACGATGCCTTTAAGGCAAAGTGGGCACAGCTCATCGCCGTGCGCGACGAGGTCAAGAAGGTGCTGGAGCAGGCCCGTGCCGAAAAGCTCATTGGTGCTTCTCTGGAGGCCTCCGTCACCCTGTACTGCAGCGATGCCGTCTATGACCTGCTGAACAGCATCCCCATGGACGAGCTGGCCGACCTGATGATCGTCTCCCATGTGGAACTGGTCAAGGGCGAGGGCGGCGCTGCCAGCGCTGTCGAGGGCTTGGGCGTTGCAGCTGCACACGCCACCGGCGACAAGTGCGAGCGCTGCTGGAAGTACTCTGCTTCCATCGGCAGCCACCCCGCACACCCCACCCTGTGCGCACGCTGCGCCAGCGTTGTGGAAGCATAAGCGTCCCGCATCAATACAAATCTGTTTTGTAAAAGGGCGGCGCTCCCTTGACCGGGGAGCGCCGTTTTTTATAACAGAAACGAGGTAGCAAATGGCATTTGTACTCTTCAATCTGGCAGCTGTGGCGGCTCTGGTCGGCATCGACCAGCTGATCAAGCTGTGGGCGGTGCAGGCGTTGCAGCCGGTAGGCGCTATGCCGTTCATCCCCCATGTGGTGGAGCTGCGGTTCGTGCTCAATCCGGGCATGGCCTTCAGCCTGCTCAGCGGCAAGCAGCTGTTCCTGATCATCGCCACAAGCGCGGCGCTGCTGGCGGTGGCCTACGGCCTGTTTTTCCGCAGCCGCGGCAAGCGCCTGCAGCAGGCAGCGCTGGTGCTGGTGCTGGGCGGCGGCATCGGCAACCTGATCGACCGTGTGCTCAACGGCGAGGTAGTGGACTACATCAACCTGCTGTTCATGCGCTTTGCCGTGTTCAATTTTGCAGATATCTGCGTTTGCGTGGGCGTGGCACTGTGGGTGCTGGTGATCTTTTTGGACGAAGTGCACGCCGATGACGCCGCTTCCAAGGAGCAGTAAATTATGGAACAGCGTGAATTTATCGTAGAGCAGGAGACTGCCGGTCAGCGTATCGACCGCTTTCTCAGCGGCGAGGACACCGGCCTGTCCCGCTCGGCGCTGCAGGCGCTGGTGGCCGAGGGGCATGTGCAGTGTAACGGCAAGGCCGTGGCCAAAAGCCTGAAACTCAAGGCAGGGGACACCGTGCTGCTGGAGATCCCGGACGCAAAGCCCATCGAGGCCGTGCCGCAGGATATTCCGCTGGAGATCGTCTACGAGGACGCCCATCTGCTGGTGGTCAACAAGCCCAAGGGCATGGTGGTGCACCCCGCACCCGGCAACCCGGACGGCACGCTGGTCAACGCCCTGCTGTGGCACTGCAAGGGCAGCCTTTCCGGCATTGGCGGTGAGATCCGCCCCGGCATCGTCCACCGCATCGATAAGGACACCAGCGGCCTGCTGGTGGTGGCAAAGGACGACGCCACCCACATCGGCCTTTCCCAGCAGATGGCAGTGCACAGCGTGGAGCGCGCCTACCAGACGGTAGTTTACGGCGGCTTTGCGCAGGACGAGGGCTTTGTGGAAGCAAACCTCGGCCGCAGCAAGACCGACCGCAAAAAAATGGCGGTCTACCCGGCCAGCGAGCCCCACACCAAGTACGCCTATACCGGCTATAAGGTGCTGGAGCGGCTGGGGGAGTTCACCCTGCTGGAATGCCGCCTAAAGACCGGCCGCACCCATCAGATCCGTGTGCACATGGCCTCCATCCACCACCCGGTGGCAGGGGACCCGGTGTACGGCCCCCACAACTGCATCACCAGCCTGCACGGGCAGTGTCTGCACGCCAAAACGCTGGGCTTTGTCCACCCCATCACCGGGGAGCAGCTGCGGTTTGATTCCGAGCTGCCGGACTATTTTACCCATTTTCTCGCAACACTCAGGAGGAAAAATACATGAACGATTCTCTGGCATCCACTCTGGTGCTCTGTGATCTGGATAACCTGCTGCTGGGCGAGGATGGCAATCTGACCCAGGTGGTGCGGGACGTTTTACAGCTGTTCAGCAGCCGCGGCGGCAGACTGACCGTTTTTTCGCAGCGCTCTCCGCGCGCGGTACGCTCTATTCTGGGCAGCGTGCGTCTGGCTGCGCCTGCGCTGGTGTGCGGCGGCACCATGGCCTACCACTATGCCGACGGCAACCGGGTGCCTCTGTGCAGCTTTGCCCAGCAGCAGGAGCTTTTTGCCTGCCTGCCGGATACCCCCGGTGTGGGCGTTGCCGTGCAGATGCAGGACGGCACCACCCGGGTGCTGCGCATGAGCAATGCACTGGAGCGCCATCTGCGGCAGGAGTGGACTCCGTATCTGCTGGCGAACGCCGCCGATATCCACCCCGAGCAGGTGCTGCGGGTGTTGCTGTATCAGGACAGCAAGTCTGTGCCCCTGATCTCGTTGGCAGAAAAGGCCATCGGGGATCGTGTTGCCCTGCTGGGTGAGCGCATTGCCCCGGACACCCTTGTCCTCACCCCCAAGCGGATCTCCGGACGGGAAATGCTGGACACCGTCTGCACCATGGCGCAGGTGGGTGCAGAGCAGGTTCTGGCGCTGGCGGGCGGTCAGCCCATGCTGGAACTGGTGCAGGCTGTGGAGCACAGCGCCGTGGCTGCCGATGCCCCGGCAGAACTGCGCCTTGCCGCCGGGCAGGTCACCCTGACGGATGCCGCCGGTGGCGCTGCCGTGGAGGTTTTGTACCGCATGGTGCGTGCCGCTGAAAAATCTGTGTAAAACTTATGCAAGGTCCTCTGCAATTTTTCTGCAGAGGGCTTTCTTTTTAGCAAAAAATCAGGTAGAATGGGAGAAGAAGCCTATGCAAAACAAAAAACGCCGCGAGGAGCTGTTCCTGCTGCTGTGTCTTGCCGCCGCAGGGGTCTGTGCTGTGCTGGCGTTCCGGTTTGCAGTGCCGCTGCAAGCGCAAACGCCGCAGACACTGCCGGACACAAAGGAGCTGGCAGCGTATACGCAGGTGGAACTGAACACAGCCGATGCAGACGCTTTGTGCACCCTGCCCGGTGTCGGCCCCCACAATGCACAGGCCATTCTGGACTACCGGGCGCAGCACGGCCCGTTTGCACAGGTGGAGGATGCGGCACAGGTGCCGGGCATTACCCAAGCAATGGTGGATTCATGGGCAGGGCAGGCGTATGTCCGCTAGGGTGTAGCCCGCTTGCTGCCTTGGTCAAAGAGGAAATACGGAGATTTATTGTTATGAGTGACGAATCGATCTTTATCAACCGCGAACTGAGCTGGCTGGATTTCAACCGCCGCGTTCTGGCGCTGGGCAAGGACAAGAATGTCCCGCTGGGCGAGCGGATCAAGTTTCTGGCAATTTACGGCTCCAATCTGGACGAGTTTTTCATGGTGCGCGTGGGCTCCTTGCAGGAGCGCGCAAACCTTGAGCAGAGCAAGACCAAAAAGGAAAAGCGGGAAAACAAGACCAACATGACTGCCGCCGAGCAGCTTGCCGCCATTATGCCCAAAACGGCGCAGCTGCAAGAAGAATGCGATAAATTCTACGCAAAAGCGCTGGAAAATTTGGCAGAGAACGCCTACCATAAGGTGGATTTCGACCACCTGACCAAGGAGGAAGAGCATCTCTGGAAAAAATACTTCCAGTCCGAGCTATTCCCCATCCTCAGCCCGCAGATCGTGGATAACCGCCACCCGTTCCCGTTTTTGCGCAACAAGGAGATCTATCTTGGCGTGCTGCTCAAGGAAAAGCACACGCAGGAGCAGAGCCTTGGCATCGTGCCCATCTCCAGCCAGATGGAGCGGCTGCACTTCATCAAAAAGGACGGCGCTGTGCAGTTTGCCCTCACTGAGGAGCTGGTACTGCACTATGCGTCCAGCATCTTCGGCAAGGATTCTATTCAGGAAAAATGCCTGTTCCGGGTCACCCGCAACGCAGATATCGACGTAAAAGAGGGCATGATGGATCACGATATCGATTACCGTGAGATCATGACCGAGCTGCTCCGGCGCCGCCGCAAGCTGGCCGCTGTCCGTTTGCAGATCACTCCCGCCCCCGCACCGGAGGTGGAGCGGCTGCTGTGCAGCCGTCTGGAACTGACCCGCAAGCGGGTGTTCTTGCAAAAGAGCCCGCTGGATCTGAGCTTCTTCTTCAAGCTTTCCGGCCGCATGGAGGCCGAGGGTCACCCGGCACTGTTCTACACCCCCGCGCGCCCCATGCTGCCGCCGCCGGATTATGATCTGGCTGCCGAGGTACAGAAGCATGACGTGCTGCTCAGCTACCCGTACCAGTCCATCCGCCCCTTTATCGCCATGCTCAAAAAGGCCGCACAGGACCCGGACGTCATCTCCATCAAGATGACCCTCTACCGCATGGCGCGGGAGTCCCAGATCGTGCAGGCGCTGATGGAAGCAGCCGAAAACGGCAAGGAAGTGGTGGCGCTGGTAGAGCTGCGCGCCCGCTTTGACGAGCAGAACAACATCGACTGGTCCAAGCAGCTGGAAAGCGCCGGCTGTACCGTCATCTACGGCTTCGAGGACTACAAGGTGCACTCCAAACTGACCCTCATCACCCGCAAGGGCGCAGAGGGTTACTCCTACATCACCCAGATCGGTACCGGCAACTACAACGAAAAAACCAGCGAACTGTATACGGATTATTCCTTCATCACCGCAGACGAGCGCATTGGTGAGGAAGCCTCCAAGGTGTTCCGCAATCTGGCCGTGCAGCAGCTCACCGAGGAAAGCGACAAGATGCTGGTGGCCCCGCTGCGCTTCAAAAGCGTGCTGCTGGACGAGATGGATCACGTTATCGCTGCCGCCCGCATGGGACGTCCGGCTTCCATGATCCTGAAAAACAATTCTATCAGCGACCGGGACATCATCCTCAAATTGCAGGAAGCCAGCTGTGCCGGGGTGCGTATCGATATGATCGTGCGCGGCATCTGCTGCGTGCGCGCAGAGGTGCCCGGCAAGACCGAGAACTTGCACATCCGCAGTCTGGTGGGACGGTATCTGGAGCATGGTCGCATTTATAGCTTCTTCGATGGCACCCACACTCGCATTTATATTGCCTCCGGCGACTTCCTCACCCGCAATACCGAGTGCCGCGTAGAGGTGGGCGTGCGGGTGGAGGATCCCGCTCTGGTGCAAAAACTCACGGATATCCTTCAGCTGCAGCTGCGGGATAATGTCAACGCTAGGGTCATGGATGCCAGCGGCAACTACCAGAAGGTAAAGCCCGCCGAGGGCGAGCCGTTGGTCAACAGTCAGATGGGCATGTACGAGCTGCTGCGCAACGACTGGCAGCGCCCCGAGCCGTGGAAGTGCACCACCCCTGCCCCGGAAGCAGAAAAACCGGCGGCAGTCTGTCAGGAAGTTACCGTGGAGCAGCTGAAGCAGGAGCTGCCCCATGTGTTCCAGCCTGCACCGGAAAAGGCCGAGAAGGCCGCCCCGGCGGCACAGCAGCCCGACCACTACGAGGCGCTGGAGCAGATGCTGAACAATAAGCCCCGCGCTGCGCAACCCGCCCCCAAAGCTCCGGCTGCACCCCGCCCGGCTGTAAAGCCTGTTGTCACCGCACCCAAGAAAAAGAGCCTGCTGGAACGCATCGGGAGCTTTTTCCGGCGCTGATCTGTAAAATCATATAAACAAAAGCCAGAGCTGCTGCGCAGAAATTTGTGCGGCGGCTCTGTTTTTTTTGTTTATGTTCTCCCGCCCGTTGCTTGTGCATACACTTTTCGGGATAGGAGGGCGGTGTATGCGGGCAAAACGGAGCGGACAGGCAGCAAAAATACGCAGACGGCGGTGGGGCGTTGTGGCGCTGGTGCTGGCAGGGCTGGCACTCTGCCTGCTGGCTGCACTACCGGTGCAGGCCGCGCGGAATACGAAAAAGTACTGTTTTCCGCTGGATACTGCGGTGTGGCGCATCTCGGATGTCTATGGCAAGCGGATCGACCCCTTTACCGGCAAAGCTGCGTTTCATCAGGGGCTCGACCTTGCCTGTGCGGCGGGTACAGCGGTGCGGGCAGTGCAGGATGGTGTGGTGACTGCGGCGGCATACAGCCCAAGCTACGGCAACCATCTGCGCATCCTGCACCCGGATGGCTGCGAGACCCGCTACGCGCACCTGCAATACCTCTATGTCCGCCCGGGAGAGGTGGTACAGGCCGGGCAGACGCTGGGCACAGTGGGGCAGACAGGGCGCGCCACCGGTGCGCACCTGCATCTGGAACTGTGGCAGCAGGGCGCTGCCTGCGACCCCGCCGCCCTGCTGGAGACCGCTCCATGAACCGGGTGCGGGCAGGGAAGCTTATATTCCGGGACCCGGTACTGCTGTGCGGTATGGTGTACCTGTTGCTGTATTTTGATGCCAGTGGTTTTCTGCGTCTGGGGCTGCTGGCGGCTGTTTTGCACGAACTGGGGCACATCCTCGTCTACTGCATCCAGCAAAGGCATTTGCCGGTCATTGAGGTGACCATGACCGGCTTTTGTATGCGCACGGCAGGGGAGAGGCTGTCCCCGCGCCAGCGGTTCGTGCTTGCCGTCGCCGGGCCTGCGGTCAATTTTGCCCTTGCCGGGGTATGGGCGGTGTGTCTTGCGCAAGCTGCTACCATCCGCGGCAGCGCGTTCTGGGCGGCAAATCTGCTGACGGGGCTGTTCAACCTTTTGCCAATCCCGCCGCTGGATGGTGCACAGATGGCGGCGTATGCAGGGGCGCTCTGGCGGCAAAAATACGGAAAGTGCACACAACCCGCCGGAAACGATTGCAAAACCGGCACATTTGGGGTAAAATAAAAAGAACGCAAAAAACGGATTGTTTATGGAGGACCCGATGTTTGATCCCAAACTGAAAGAAGCGCTGGGACGGGTGCAGAAGCCCGGCCGCTATACCGGCGGCGAGCCCGGCAGTATCTATAAAGAAAAGGACAAGGTGGATGTGCGCTTTGCCTTCTGCTTCCCGGATACCTACGAGGTGGGAATGTCCTTTCTGGGCGAAAAGATCCTGTACGAGCTGCTCAACAGCCACGAAAACTGGTGGTGTGAGCGCGCCTTTATGCCCTGGCTGGATATGAAGGCAGAGATGGAGCGCCTGCAGCTGCCGCTGTACACCATGGAGAGCAAGGACCCTCTCACGGCCTTTGATGCTGTGGGCTTTACTTTGCAGTACGAGCTTTCCTATACCAATATCCTTGCCATGCTGGACTTGGCAGGTATCCCGTTCTACGCCAAAGACCGTGATGACCGCTGGCCGCTGATCGTTGCGGGCGGCCCCTGCGCCTGCAACGCGGAGCCTATTGCGGATTTCTTTGATGTCATCCAGCTGGGTGAGGGCGAAAACCAGCTGCCCGCCATCTGCGCCGAGATCGAAAAGGCCAAAAAAGAGGGCATCTCCAAAAAGCAGCTGCTGCTCAACATTGCAAAGATCCCGGGCGTGTACATCCCGGCTTTCTACGATGTCACCTACCACGAGGATGGCAGAGTGAAGGCCATCACCCCCAACGAGCCGGGCATCCCCGCACGCATCACCAAAGCCATCATCAAGGATCTGAACCAGTTTGCCCCGCCCACAAACTTTGTGGTGCCCATGGTGGGCGCCATTCAGGACCGCGCCAGCATCGAGGTGCTGCGCGGCTGTGTGCGCGGCTGCCGGTTTTGTCAGGCAGGCTTCTTGTACCGCCCCATGCGCCAGCGCGATGCCAGTTTGCTGAACAAGGCAGCACAGGATCTGTGTGCAAACACCGGCTACGAAGAACTGAGCCTTTCCAGCCTTTCCACCTCTGACCACGGTCAGCTGGAAGAGCTGCTGGACGATCTGAACGAGTGGGCACCCAAGGAGCACGTCAGCCTGTCGCTGCCCTCCCTGCGTGTGGACAACTTCTCCCAGAGCCTCATTGAAAAGACCACCAAGGTGCGCAAGAGCGGCCTGACCTTTGCTGCCGAGGCCGGTACCCAGCGTCTGCGCAACGTCATCAACAAAAACGTCATCTGGGACGAGATCGAAAAGACCTGTACCATCGCTTTCAATGCAGGCTACACCTCGGTCAAGCTCTACTTCATGATGGGCCTGCCCACCGAGACCATGGAGGATATCGAGGGTATTGCCGAGACCGCCCAAAGGGTGGTAGACCTCTATTACAAGAACACGAACCACGCCAAGGGACGCGGCGTGCAGGTGACCATTAGCTGCGCCTGCTTTGTGCCCAAGCCCCACACCCCCTTCCAGTTCGTGCCCATGGATACCGCCGAGACCCTGCAGGCCAAGCAGAAGCACCTGTTGGAAAGCGTGCACAGCCGCAAGATCAAGGTGAACTACCACGACAGCACCACCAGCTTCCTCGAGGGCGTGTTCGCCAAGGGCGACCGCCGCCTTGCCCCGGTCATCGTGGAGGCTTATAAGCGCGGCTGCTACTTCGACGGCTGGGAAGAGTGCTTCAAGTACGATACCTGGATGCAGACCTTTGCAGACCTGGGCATCGACCCCGCCTTCTACTGCCAGCGCCCCATCGCGCTGGACGAGGTGACCCCGTGGTCTCACATGGACTACGGCATCACCCACGAGTATCTGGTGCGGGAGTACAACAAGGCTCTGGCCGCCCAGACCACCCCGCCCTGCAACCGTGCCTGCAACGCCTGCGGTGCCAACCATCTGTTAGGAGGTCCCTGCTTTGATTACAGTCAGAATCTCGTTTGAAAAGAAAAATGAAGCCTCCTATATCTCCCTGCTGGACCTGCAGCGGGTGATGCAGCGGGTGCTCAAGCGCAGCGGTCTGCCGGTGTGGCATACGCTGGGTTTCAAC
>OBAO01001949.1_pt1 | contig 10383 bp, 6 predicted proteins | sample 1517541 | NCBI WGS metagenome assembly OBAO01 (sample SAMN04571698, study PRJEB22368) | human gut metagenome | biome: human gut; material: stool | host: Homo sapiens | place: Luxembourg | collected 2012-08-10
TATCACAAACGATTTTTCCTCTCGCAGCAACAGTATATAGATCTGATTCAGCAGCCATAACACTTCCTGCTGCCCAGACGAGATAAAGTTTATAGGAATACAATAGGAATCGTCTAATACAAGATATTCCTGTCCGTCATTATAATAGTAATCTCCTTTAAGATCCTGCTGTAATTCTTTTACCATTGTATCAATCGAGAACTTTCGTTCCTGTCTTGCATAGTATTTATGTGCCTGTGCAATTCCACCGTCAAATCTAGGCTGTATATTCTCGATAAACTGCATAAAATTACGATTCACCAGATCAAGCGCTGTATAATCCAATTTTGTCTTCTGGCGGGACATCAATGTCAGCATGCTTCTCCCCGCCGGAATATAATATGTTTCCATATCATCTTCAAAAATATGGTTCATCTGCCTCTGAATATCATTATGAAGCTGTATCCTCTCAGAGGTAATATAGGAAAATGTTAAACTTTCCGACTGTCTTTTATAAAAGTCAAACGACTGTTCTTCCAGTTTTTTTACTTTTTTCCTCAATGCATCACTATACATTACCTGTAAATATTTTTTGCCCTTTACTGCACCAATACCTACCGATATTGAAATCTCATCTGTAAAAAAATATTCTGCATGCAAATCATCCGGTAAATTCCAGCTATATCCAAACAACTGAACAAAAATATCTTTTACAGTGGCATTGAGTGCTTTTGGAAAATGCTCCTGATCTAACGCATATCCTGCAGTCGAGATGCGAAATAAATACTCTATAATCTCGTTTTTAACTAATCTGAAAAAATAAATTGCCTTGCATATGGTGCTTTTTCCCGTTGCCTGTTCACCGATCAGCACATTTACATGCTTAATATCCAATTCAAATTTTTCAACTGCTCCCAGTTTGTCAATTTTTAATCTTCCCAAACCCGTCTCCTATATTTTCTTCTACTACTCAAAACATCCCCTGATCACACGGATAATCACATCCTGCTGCTCCGCAGTCATCTTATTATCGCTCGGCAGGCACAGTCCTCTGTGAAATATATCCATTCCGACATCAAGCGGTCTTCCATCTTTCCCGACTGCTCCGCCACTGATATATGCGTTTGTCTTTGCCCTGCCATTTCCTTCTCTGGTCACAAAGCCATTCATGCGGTAGATCGGCTGCATATGCATTGGCTTCCAGATCGGTCTTCCCTCTGCGTTGATCGAAGCGATTGCGTCAAGGATCTCTGTCGGACAGCTTTTTCCATGCTCTGGAATGAAAAGCACTTCCTGCTCTCCTCTCACCTGCCTGCACATTGCATCCGGTTCAATGATCATGCAGCTCAGCCAGAAGTTTGGCACGCTGTTTGCAGCATCAAACGGATTCATGGATACCGGCAGACCTTTCAGTCCTTCCCTGTATCTTTCATAGATTGCTTTCTTCTGTGCAATGTGTTCCTCTAAATACGGGAACTGTCCTCTTACAACACCCGCGATCACGTTGCTCATTCTGTAATTATATCCTACTTCTTCGTGCTGATACCACGGTGCGTTTTCTCTCGCCTGCGTAGACCATTTTCTGACCTTGTTTGCATCTTCCTCACAATCGGTAAGGAACATTCCACCGGCGGAACCTGTTATGATCTTGTTTCCATTAAAAGAGATCGCATTGAAATCTCCAAATGTTCCCGTCTGTTTTCCCTTATAAGATGCACCCAGTGATTCTGCCGCATCCTCAATGATTTTTGCACCATGTTTATCTGCAACTGCTTTCAGTTCATCGATCTTTCCAGGTGTACCATATAAATGCGCAGCCACGACCAGTTTGACATCCGGATATAGTTCAAATGCTTTCTCTAATGCCTTCGGATCCATGTTCCAGGTATCATACTCCGTATCAATAAATACCGGTACGCCGCCTTCGTATGTGATTGGGTTTACCGTAGCAGCAAATGTCATATCGGAGCAGAAAACTTTATCCCCCGGTTTTACCCCTGCGAGTTTTACAGCCATATGAAGTGCTGCGGTCCCTGCCGATAATGCCACCGCATATTTACAGCCAACTTTCTTAACGGCAAGGCTCTCAACTTCATTGATATTTTTTCCGACTGTAGACATCCAGTTCGTCTCATATGCTTCTGTCACATATTTCAGTTCATCCCCGTGCATTGTCGGTGACGACAGCCAGACCTTTTCTTCAAACGGTGTGATTGCTTCATTTCCTAACATGATACATGCCCTCTTTTTCTACATCTCATTATTACTGCTGCATTGGTGTATAAGTCGGAACGATCTCCTGTACAACTCTGCGGATATCATCTGGCTCCTGCACCACATAATCTCTTAAATCATTCAGCTGCTGCATGAATTTTTCTTCATCCATCTGGATCGGCTTTCCGATGTGGATCAGTTTGTTATCCGTATCCTGCATTCCTTCTTCTGCCATCAGCATCTCTTCATACAGCTTTTCCCCCGGTCTTAAGCCTGTAAATTCGATTTTGATGTCATCATCCGGTTTGTGCCCGGACAACAGGATCAGGTTTCTTGCCAGATCTACGATCTTGACCGGTTCACCCATATCCAGAATAAAGATCTCTCCGCCTTTCGCATACGCGCCTGCCTGAAGTACTAAGGATACTGCCTCCGGAATCGTCATAAAATAACGGATAATATCAGGATGCGTTACCGTTACCGGTCCGCCTGCCTCGATCTGTTTCTTGAATAACGGGATGACACTGCCGTTACTGCCTAATACATTACCAAAACGGACTGCCACAAATTCTGTATCAGAATGTCTGTTATAAGTCTGAATGATCATCTCACAGATACGTTTGGTTGCCCCCATGATATTTGTAGGGTTAACTGCCTTATCCGTGGAGATCATGACAAAACGTTTTACTTTCCATTTATCAGCTGCCTGAACGACTTTCCAGGTACCAAGCACATTATTCTTGACCGCCTCATTCGGACTGTCTTCCATCAGCGGTACATGCTTATGTGCTGCTGCGTGATATACAATGTCTGGGCGGTATTTTTCAAAAATCATATCCATACGTTTTGTATTTCGTACAGAGGCGATCAGAACAACCAGGTTCAGCTCCGGGTAATTTCTGCGCAGCTCATTCTGAATATCGTAAGTCGTATTCTCATAGATATCTACCAGCACCAGCTGCTTCGGATGATGGGATGCGATCTGTCTGCAAAGCTCACTTCCGATACTTCCACCGCCTCCGGTCACCATGATCACTTTATTTTCCACATAGCCAAGAATGGAATCAAGATCCACTTCGATTGGATCTCTTCCCAGTAAGTCATTCACATCTACATCTTTTAACTTTGCAACACTGACATCCCCATTGACAAGCTGGTAGATTCCCGGCAGACGCTTCATATCACAGCCGGTCTCCTTACAGATATCAAGGATCCCCTTGATATCTTTTTGTGAGACAGCCGGCATCGCAATAATGATCTCATCCACATTAAATTCTTTTGCAAGGTGCGGGATCTCATAGCGGTTCCCCATGATCTTCACGCCGTGGATAAAACTTCCGATCTTATCCCGGTCATCGTCGATCACACACACGACTTTCTTATTGATATGTCTGCTGTTACGCATCTCTTTGATCAGAATATTTCCGGCGGCACCGCCACCTACAATCATAACCCTCTTTGTTCCTTCTATGCCCTCCCCGCTTATATGGGCAGCTAAACTCCGGAATGCCCGATAGGAGTATCTGCTCGCAAATACCAGAATAATCAATATGATCGTAAATAACAGATAATAGCTTCTCGGCATCCGCACAGCAATCAATGCATAAAATACAATCTGAAAACCTCCGACAACACAACCTGCCAGCACGATATTCATCAATTCCACAGCTCCTGCATATGTCCAGAGGCTGGAATACAGACGGAATACATAAAATACCAGAAGTGTTACAACAATCATAATCCAGTTGTATCTTTGGTATGGTTCGAAAAATTGTGCCGGGATCTGCGACGGTTCTAATTCAAATCGAATCAATAATGCTAATATTCCGGCAGCTGTAACTGCAACTATATCATAAACAATTAGCAATAATTTTTTGAAAAATAGTTGATTATCGTGAAACAATTTTCTCATAGTGACTTTCCCTTTTTTCTATCCGTATTTCATAAAACCAGTATCCACAGTTCAAATAGTAACAGATCCACAGGGGATGTAAATAGTTTTCTAACAGATTTGTTGTAATACAAAAATATGAAAAACATACTGCTACTGCTGCTGTAAAAAAATCCATTCCGTCTATGGGTGACTTCCTGAGCCTTTTCACACTCTCAATCAGCATACTCATCTGAAGCAAAACACATGGGATCAATATTACTATTTTCAATATATCAAATTTTTTTACTATTTCATTCTCCACTTTCACTTCTTTATAGATTTTGTCATGAAATTCCTGAAATTTTATGAAAGAAGTTTCATCCCCTTCTTCCACGGCACTGTCCATATAAGATTCATTCTCGTAGATTACCTCTGTATGTAAAAAATCTGGAAGTAATATTGTGGTCATACATATAATGCCTGTACATATACAGCCTGCAAGAAAACTTCCCCAGTGTATCTTTTCCCTTTTCTTTCTTCTTTTCCTTCCCTGTATTAACAAATATGTAAATAGAACTACAAGACATACAGCTGCATAATATCCCGTACGATATCCTGATAACACTAAATATATTACAGATAACAGCTCCCCAGTCCATATTACAGCTTCATATAGCTTTTGTCCTGTATTTCTAAACATCTGCTCATAGATTCTTTCCATAAAAACTGCCATCATGAAAACTGCATAGATAGCAAATTCTTCCCTTGATTTACAATACCCATTATAACACACTCCCGCTTTAAATGGCCTGCATATAGCACAATAAATTACTATAACTCCAAAAAAGACTTCAAATGCGGTCAGGATATCATCCATCAATGCTTTGCGTGAAGGAATCTGGTCCCATGTGCATAATAAAAACCCTGCACCAAGTAACATCACAATACTGATCTCTTTCCACGGTTCATTCTCTAGTATATTAGAAACCAGTATTGTGATCCACAGTCCATACCACGATCCGGCGATCCAGCCATTCCATGCATGATACTTCCATTTCGATTTCCATACATTAACACCTGTTAAAAAAATTATGCCTCCCATCACCAAAAAATATATATGTTCTGCTGTACTGTCCTTACTCCATGCAGCAATCCCATAAAAACTGTTACAAAGTAGCAAAAGGCTCAAAAAAATTCTACAATAGAATCGTTTATTCTCCCTGTTAACCTTTTTTTCTATTTTTTTTGCGGTCATCTCTCCTATAATATGATAACTATACTGCAGAAGAGAAAATATTTCATCTTTTATCATTTTCATTTTCCTGACTACATTCTACAATCACACATGCTAAAATTACATTCATCAAAAACCATAACAGCCATCTAAGCGGTAATTCTACATTGTCAAGCATTGCCAGCATCAAAATTGTAGTCCACATTCCTGCCAGCGCATAGTTTTCCCAGCTTAATGCATTTCGTTTTACAGTTACAATAACTGCACATATAGTCATCACAATATATGGAATAACGGTAACAACCCCATAGCGATAGGCAATTCCAACATACGCATTGTGAGGATTTTCTTTTTTTGCCCGGACCATTGCACGATCCGAGCTATGTCCCCAAAGGTTCATATCCCTAACGTATTCTTTCCAAAATGAAATTCTTCGTGAACTTAGATTATCCGTGATGTCATACACCTGCCACATCTTTTCCTTTAATGATGTATTCCCCTCTGCTGCCCAGACAGTCTGCCCGTTTTCCAGACTATTTGTACTAACTTTATACGCATCACGCTCAAAAGATATTTCTGTACCTAATGTTGTTGGTATCGTCTGCAATGCTATATTGATCATATTTCCTGAAATTGCCATAATTCCTATTCCGAATATTGTAACTGCACATTTTTTATACCACACTATATGTTTTCTTTTTACAATATTCCACAGGAACAAAACAAACACTACTCCTATGGCTATCACCGCATTCCTGCTGTCAGTCATCTTAATTAACTGACAACATATTCCACATGCAAGTACATCCACTATCACTCTATTTTTCTTTTTTCCCTCATCTATTGTCCTGAGTATCTTTGCACTGAAAATCACTAACATTTCAACTAGATACATCGCATAAACTGCGGGATTAAAACAAGGTCCAATATATGCATACCCTGAAATATATGGCCTGCAGAAAATGCAAAATACCGTACTAAGCCAAAACGTAATTTCCAATGCGCCAGAAATATCCTTTATCAGCTGTCTGCCGTTTTGCATATTTCCAACAATAAAATATAATAGCCCAAATCCACCAAGCAAAAGTATACCGACATAAAATACGGTGCGTAGAACAAGTAATTCACATATAAATGCAAGCAATGCAAAATAAAACCATCCCCACACAACAGGCATATCCCAGTTTAACATCTTAGGTGCGCATTCTGCTGACACAAATGCCATTCCCAAGACACATAGGAAACATACAAGAAACGTCCATCCATATGCTTGGGACCATCCGATCGCCGTGTCAGCATAATTAGAAAAAATAATCGTACCTAAGAAAAAAAACTGACGGTATCTTATCCTTTTTTTTGTGCTCCATTTTATTGTATATCTATAACATATATCTGCTGTTTTACAGTAGATTTTCTGCAGCTGCCAGACTGGCTGATACCAATCTATTTTTCCCAATATTCTGGTCTTTTTGATAAAAACACCTGCTGCTCCCCAAAGCAAAAATAATACCGCCGAGCGTACCACAAGCATCTTCATATCATATTGTGGAGCCCGTTCACAAAGCTGCATTTTTAAGATTTTGAATTCGACATCTGCATCCTGTATATAGATCGTCAATTGGTCAAACTGATTGTTTTGAAGCTGCCACACATTAATTCCATCCTGTACATGAAGCACTTGTTGTTCCACCATTGCTCCTTCTTTTCGCAGCTCCACAGTCCATAGCATCTCTTCTCCTGATGATATGGCATCTTCAACCACAAGATAATTCCACGGATATTTAAACTCTCCAATAATTGGTATGTTTTCCTTTAAGATGACTTCATCTGCATTATTTTCATCCTCATATACCGGAAAAAAATTTTCCCTTTCTACGCCCCAAAAATCATAGATCTGTCCAACATCAAAAAAACAATTCAGATTCCAAGTGTTACTCGTCCACATTGCACCAACACTAATGCTAAAAATGATTCCTGCCAACACCCAAACAAATCTTTTTAACCACTTGTCATCTAACATCTGTTCAAAATCTCCCTCTAAATCCACTACTTGCGTTTTAATATCCGTAACAGGAACCGAAATGGTTTCGTGATCTTCCAGGAAATTGACTGCTGCATATATCGAATCTTATCCTTTAATTGTTTTCTTTCTGCTTTCAGATCTCTGTTTTCCTGTTTTAATTGTTTTCTCTCTGCTTTCAGGCTTCTGGCATCCTGCCTCAGCTGTTTTTTCTCTGCTTTCAGGTCTCTGATCTGCTGTATAAGCTGTTTTTTCTCCTGTACTGTTTGTCTATATTCGTTTTCAATTCTTTTTATTTTCTTCTCATGCCAGATGAAATTTTCCATCGATACCGTGTACTCATCTGTACCGCGCCGTTTCAGACATCCACCCTGAACCGCAAAATGAAACCATAGCCACTCGGCAGAATAGACCTTCTCTCCATGAATTCCAGTTTGTTCCGCCTGACGCATATGTATCCCCGAAAAGCCTATCAGAATCGTATCAACTGCCTTCTGTACTGCCCCGGCAGCATTTCTTTCCTCCAATGTGATCCAATAATCCAGGATTTCTTGAAACACCTTGTTTCCAGCCGCTCCTCCAAAGAAATCCTGTGAGATATGTTCCCTCGACTCCATGCAAAATGTTGCCGGGTTGAATTTGAGCATGTCCAATGCATCCGTTATTTCTATTTCCGGCGAAAGATAGATACCACCGGTTTTCCAGATCTTCCTGCACGCAAAATAAATTCCCAGTTCACGGTAACGTTCATCCTGTAATAACCGCTCTGCGAATTCATCAAAATCCTCTTTACAGCTTTCCATGTTTAATGGAACAATCTCTTTTACTTTAAAGAAAGCTCTCTTTACGTCTTCGCCATAGTGCTCTGCCATCTGTCCGTCAAAATCATTTACATAGACTATCTCTGGCATCACAACCTGTTCTAATGCCAATATCTTCTGAAGCTTTTTCTGTTGTTCCGTGGATAATTCATCCATTACCTCATCAAGCTGATATTTTTCCCATGCCTCCTTGGCATATATCACACTCTTGTCATATACTTCCTTAAAGTTTGTATTAGAAGCAAGACGATTTGCCAGTTTTATCTTATATTCGTATTCATATTCTGGATTCAAATCCTGATAGCACCATTCATCTACTTTGAACAAATCCAGTCTTTTCTCATTATAATCAGAAGTCTTCGTTATAGAATCGCTGTTATCCTGATAATAAAAATATAACGGTGTTTTTACATAGGATACCCTTTCAAGTTTCGAAATCAGTGCCGGTATTTCTGCAACATCCTCATGCCATATATGATAAAAATGGGCATTCTGCAGCATAAATTCCCGGTTCCAAAGTTTTCCCCAGAAAGAATTGTTACCCTGCCGCAGGATATCTCCTACTGTAACACAGCCATCCTCGGATGACGCCTGGACACTGCTTCCAGCCACGATCCCCCTACTCGTATCATACACATTGGCATATGGAGCATATACCATTTGACCGTCATTTTCTGCCTGCTTGCGCAGCATAAGCTCAATGGCGCACGGATGTACCCAGTCATCCGAGTCCACAAACATAACCCATTCGCCTTTTGCTTTCTCAATTCCCGCTTTTCTCGCTGACGACAATCCCCCATTTTCTTTCTTAACTGCCACCATGATCTGTGGAAACTTTTCCACATAACTATCAATTATTTTCTGTGAATCATCCGTAGATCCATCATTCACAACAATAACCTCAATATTTTGAAATGTTTGAAATACCAGTGAATTCAAACATCTTCGCAAATATTTCTGCGTATTATAGACCGCAACAATGATACTAACAGCCGGTTTTTCCATACTTTTACACTCCATCTATATAATTAAAATATTCAAATATAATATCCAGTTCCTCTTTTGTATAAGGCTCATAACAGCTTACCACGTCCTGATTGCACAATTGGATCATTTTTTTTAAGTACAAACTGTTTTTCTTATTGTTCTTATTCTTATAATTTCCCCAGATCAGTTTATCCAGAATAATTGTTTTTTGATTTTTCGCTAAAATCTTATAGCTTGAAAAAATAGCCGTTGAGTCTATTGTTATAAATACTTTATCCTCAAAATCATTTTTCAAAAGAGTTGCCTCCCATAAAGCACCTGTCGGCTGTACTACCTTATATCCAAAAACAGAAAAACGGTCAATCTTGGTCCGCGGATGCAGGCGGATGATCATATTCTCTTTCCCTACAATTTCCGCAATATGATCTATGATCTCTATGTCATTTACCACACCACCATCATCATTAAAGCACTGCTCAAAAAATATGTATTTTTCCTGCGGACAGTTTTCCGTCTCAAACAATTCAAATACAATTTTTTGAAACCAGTCCTCATACAGGACATCCTTTTCAAGCTGCCTGGCTGTAACGTCACATTTTCCATTCATATATAACTCTGGATTATATAAATATGTATCCTTCGCTCTCACTCCAAAAGATTGTTCTCCACGCCTGTCATGATCCATAAAATCTCTTTTCAGCGTACTCAGATCCATAAAATAAGATGAGTTTCCTTCATCCACAAAATGGACATTCATATCATTTCCAAAACTTGTCATAGCGTAATAGAACAATTTAGGACACACACTATCTAAATTCAGCCACAAATCTGTATAATCCTGACTGGACTTTAATTCCTCTGGCAACGGCAGGACCTTTTCAGGATTTTCATCTGCATATTTTTTCCCCTCAACGGTTCCTCTATTGATGTCAGTTATCAGATCCCGTGTCTGCATCTGCCACACATTTCCGAAAACTCCTGTCTGTTTTAATCTGCAAATTATTTCTGAAAAATCTGCAGCATCTGTAAAAACAATATCCGCCTCACATTCTTTTGCCTGTGTATAACGTATTATCAGCATGCTTAATAACGCATATTTTGTTTCACAAAAAAATAGATGTTTTCCTGTCATCTCACTTATATCCTCACTTATATTATATAGCTTTCTTGTATGATAATTAGTAAGTTAATTATCACACGTTTCCTTTCTTTTAATATCGTGGTTCAATACAATTCAGATACTATGGACTTTTGA
>OBAO01001960.1_pt1 | contig 10330 bp, 8 predicted proteins | sample 1517541 | NCBI WGS metagenome assembly OBAO01 (sample SAMN04571698, study PRJEB22368) | human gut metagenome | biome: human gut; material: stool | host: Homo sapiens | place: Luxembourg | collected 2012-08-10
CCGACGGCACAAACCCGGACGGGAAAATCACGCGCGAGCAGCTGGCAACAATGCTTTACCGCTACGCAAAAGAGCGAGGAATGGTCAAGGCGGACGCGCAGGCGGATCTCAGCGCGTTTGCCGATGGAGCAAACGTTAGTCCTTACGCGGCCGAGGCGATGCGTTGGGCAGTCGCAGCAGGCATTATGAACGGCATGGATGGAAGTCTCGTCCCGCAAGGCGAAGCCACGCGCGCGCAGATGGCGACGATGCTGATGCGCTACGCAAAGCTCGCTGCATAAAGCGAGAACAAAATGAAAAGGGAGTTCCTCTTGAAGGTAAGAGGAACTCCTTTTTTGCAAAATTCAGATATTCAGCACGAAGTGCTCTTTATGATAGTCCAGAAGCCCTTCCTTTTTCATTTTTCCGAGCTCGAGCGACAATCCGCTGCGCTCAACGGCGAGAAAGTCCGCGAGCTGCTGGCGGGAGAACGGGATGTCAAACTCGACCGCGCCGCGCCGCTGCGCCTCGGCGGAGAGATAGGACATGAGCTTGGCGCGCGTCGTGCGCTGGGCGATGTGTGTGAGTTTTTCATTGAGCAGCAGGTTTTTTCCCGCAAGGTCGCTCAGAAGGTTTCGGATGATGCGGCTGTGGTGCGCGCAGGCGGAGGGACAGACCGTCAAAAGACGCTTGACGTTCAAAAACAGCACCGCCGTCGGCGTTTCGGTCACGACGCTTACATTGGAGACACTGTTTGGCGCGCAGGCGAAGGCCGCGGCGTAGGTCTGCCCCGGCGCGGTGCGGGAGAGAATGTTGCGGTTGCCCCAGATATCCTCCTGCACGACGAGCGCGCAGCCGGAGAGCACCATGCCGATCTCCTCGACCGTGTCACCGGGATGAAGGAGAAACACGTCCTTGGGAAATTGCTCGGTCTTCGCCGCAAGGCAGGTGAGCATCGCGTCGAGCTCGTCCTCCGTGACGCCGGAAAAGAGCGGCGAGGCGGCGAGAATGGGAAAAAATTCTTTCATAAAAAACGCCTTTCGTTGAAAATTCAACCGACTTGCTGGCCGCATTCTACTATAATACGCTTGAAAACGCAAGGAGGTATTGCAATGAAACGGAGAATCATTGAGATCGATCAAAATAAATGCAACGGCTGCGGCGCCTGCGCTGCAGCGTGCCACGAGGGCGCTATTGCCATGGTAAACGGCAAGGCGCAGCTGATGCGCGACGACTACTGCGACGGCCTGGGCGACTGCCTGCCGACGTGCCCGACCGGCGCGATTTCCTTTGTCGAGCGCGAGGCCGCGGCCTACGACGAGCAGGCGGTGCTTGAAAACAAGCAGAAGAAAATGCAGAAGGAGGGGATGACACTGCACCACAGCTGCCCCGGCATGCAGCTCAAGACCTTTGCGCACAAGGCGGCGAGCGAAGCGGTGGTTCCTGCCGCGCAGGAGAGCCAGCTCTCCCAGTGGCCGGTGCAGATCAAGCTCGTGAACGCACCGTACTTCTCCGGCGCAAAGCTGCTCATCGCGGCGGACTGCACGGCGTACGCCTACGCGGCCTTCCACGAGAAGTTCATCAAGGGTCACATTACGCTCGTCGGCTGCCCGAAGCTCGACAGCGTGGATTACAGCGAAAAGCTGACCGAGATCATCGAAAAAAATGACATCAAGAGCGTGACGGTCGTGCGAATGGAGGTCCCGTGCTGCGGCGGGCTCGAGCACGCGGCAAAGACCGCGCTGCAAAATAGCGGTAAATTCATCCCCTGGCAGGTCGTGACGATCTCGACGGACGGGAGAATACTGGATACGATTTGAGTCATCCTATGATCGATAAGACCACAGAATGAGGAGGATTTTTTCGGTGGACAACAAGATGTTTTGTTTTCAGTGCGAGCAGGCGGCGCACTGCACGGGCTGCACCGGCAGCGCGGGTGTGTGCGGAAAGAGCGCCGAGACGGCAAATTTGCAGGACGAGCTGACCGGCGCGCTCATCGGCCTTGCCCGCGCGACGGACGGCAGCCCCGGCGTGAACGAGGGCACATGGAGCCTCATCATCGAGGCGCTTTTCACTACGCTCACGAATGTGAACTTTGACGCGGCGGCCATCCGCGATGTGACTGCACGCGTGAAGGCGGAGAAGAGCCGTCTTGTGCCGGACTGTGCGTCCTGCATGTCGCCCTGCGGGCACAACAATGACTACGATGTCTCGCGGCTCTGGACGGCGGACGAGGACATCCGCAGCCTCAAGTCGCTTATCCTGTTCGGTATCCGCGGCATGGCGGCGTACGCCTACCACGCGATGGTGCTGGGCTATACGGACGGCGAGGTCAACCGCTTTTTTGCCAAGGCATTGTTTGCCATCGGCGAGGACTGGGGCATGGATGACCTGCTCCCCCTTGTGCTGGAGGTCGGCGAGAAAAACTACCGCTGCATGGCGCTGCTCGACAAGGCCAACACGGAGACCTACGGCACGCCAGAGCCGACCACCGTGCCGCTGACGGTGGAAAAGGGACCGTTCATCGTGGTTTCCGGCCACGACCTGCACGACTTGAAGCGCCTGCTCGAGCAGACGGAGGGCAAAGGCATCAACATCTATACGCACAGCGAGATGCTGCCCGCGCACGGCTACCCGGGCCTTAAAAAGTATGCCCATCTCAAGGGCAATTTCGGCACGGCGTGGCAGAACCAGCAAAAGGAATTTGCCGACATCCCTGCGCCCGTACTATTCACCACGAATTGCCTGATGCCGCCGAAAGCGAGCTATGCCGACCGCGTGTTCACTACGGCGGCGGTCTCATATCCGGAACTCAAGCATATCGGCGCGGACAAGGACTTCACGCCGGTCATCGAAAAGGCGCTGGAACTGGGCGGCTATGCCGAGGATAAGGCATTCACCGGCATCAACGGCGGCAGCACAGTCACGACGGGCTTTGCCCGCGGCGCGGTGCTGGGTGTGGCTGACAAGGTGGTTGAGGCCGTCAAGTCCGGCCGGATCCGCCACTTTTTCTTAGTCGGCGGCTGCGACGGCGCGCGCCCCGGCAGGAACTACTACACGGAATTCGTCAAGCAGACGCCGCCCGACACCATGGTGCTGACGCTGGCCTGCGGCAAGTTCCGCTTCAATGACTTAGATCTTGGCACGGTGGCGGGGTTGCCGCGCATCCTGGACATCGGCCAGTGCAACGACGCTTACAGCGCCATCCAGATCGCGCTGGCGCTCGCCGACGCCTTTGGCTGCGGTGTGAACGAGCTGCCGCTTTCGATGGTGCTCTCGTGGTACGAGCAGAAGGCGGTGTGCATCCTGCTGACGCTGCTGTATCTCGGCATCAAGGACATCCGCCTCGGTCCGACGCTGCCGGCGTTCCTCTCGCCGAACGTGCTCGACTACCTTGTCAAGAACTTTGGCATCGCGCCCATTACGACGCCAGAGGAGGACCTGAAGGCCATTCTGGGGTAAAACTGAAACGTACCGGCGGGCATTTTGCCCGCCGGTATTTTTTGCAGAGAAAGAAACGCAAAAATTAAGCGTGACTTTTGACGCGAGATCTGATAAAATAAAACAATCTTGCGCAACAGCGGGGGAAAGAGAGAAATCAACAGGAGAGATCAATGAAAAAACAGTTTGACCTCAGCGCCGCGGCGCTGCACATTTTAGCGATGGCCTTCATGCTGCTCGACCACCTGTGGGCGACGCTTTTTCTTTCGCAGGAGTGGATGACCTGCGTGGGACGTCTCGCGTTCCCCATTTTTGCCTTCATGGCGGTGGAGGGCTACTTCCACACGCACAGTTTCAAAAAATACGCGCAGCGGATGCTGATTTTTGCGTTGCTGTCGGAAATTCCCTTTGACCTGATGTACGGCGGCACGTGGTTCTACCCTGTGCACCAGAATGTCATCTGGACGCTGCTCATCGGCCTTCTCGGCATTCGGGCGATGGAGGCCGTGCGGGAAAAGGGGAAGACATGGCTCTATCTTCTGACCTGCGTTGCGGTCACGGTGCTGGGCTTTGCGCTCGGCACGCTCGGCATGGTAGATTATTACGGCATGGGCGTTTTGACGGTGTTTGTGTTCTATTTCCTCCGCGGCAGAGAGTGGTGGAAGCTGCTCGGGCAGATCGCGGCGCTCTATTGGATCAATGTGTCGCTCATCGGAGGACAGATTTTCCCGATCGAGCTTTTCGGACTGGAGTTTGAGGTCTGCGAGCAGGGGCTTGCACTGCTCTCGCTCGTGCCCATCTGGCTCTACCGCGGGCGGCAGGGACACCACAGCAAGGCGTTTCAATATGCCTGCTACACGTTTTATCCGGTACATATGCTCATCCTCGGCCTTGTCCAGCTGTCTCTGTAACAGAATACGAAAAAAGCGCTGCCGAAAGGCGGCGCTTTTTTGCGCTCTTTTCGGAACGTTCACAATTTGTTTATTGACTTTGCAAAGGAAACAACTATAATGATGACGTTCTAAAATTAGAAGATTATCATTCGATGACGAGCGAGTGCGGCGCGTGACCGAATGAGGTCGGAAAGGAACCGATATGATGCCGAAGGAACCGATGCGTGGAGCGACGCTTTTCAGCCACGCCAACAAGATGACACAGGCGTATCACATTATGTTAACTCCACTGTGCAAGGAGGCAGGACTGCCGCCGCTGGCGATGGACATTCTGCTCTTTCTCGCCAACAATCCCGAGCACAACACGGCGAAGGACATCTGCCGCATGCGCGGGCACAAACCGGGTATTGTCTCCGTGCACGTGGAAAGACTGGTGAATGACGGCCTTCTTGAGCGGCAGGAGATGCCGGGCGACCGGCGGCAGACGCGGCTTATCTGCACCGAACAGGCGCAAGCGCTCATTGAGCGCGGACGGCAGGTGCAGTGGCAGTTCGGAAGACGCCTGCTCGAAGGCATCCCGGAGGAGGATCTGGCGACGATGCGCCGCTGCCTTGAAAGAATGGATGGCAATCTGAACGGCATCTGCAAGGAAAAGCGCTGAGGGCCCAAAGAAGAAATCAGGAGAAACAACAATGATCAAACTACTCAAAAACATGCGCCGCAAAGAGGTGCTCATGGTGCTGCTGTGCACCGTGCTTGTGGCGGTGCAGGTCTACTTTGACCTGCGGCTGCCGGATTACATGACCGATCTGACGACGCTCATCAAAACGTCGGGGGCGACGGCGGATATCCTGTCCGTCGGCGTGAAAATGCTTGGCTGCACGCTCGCAAGCGCCGTGCTGGCCGTGGGCTGCGGGTATCTTGCGGCTAAGGCGGCATCGGGCTTCAGCTTCACGGTGCGCGAAAAGCTCTTCCGCCACGTGATGGACATCGGCAGCGAGGAGATGCAGGATTTTTCCGTCGCCAGCCTCATCACGAGAACGACGAACGACATCACGCAAATTCAGATGATCGTGGCGATGGGCCTGCAGATGATGATCAAATCACCGATCATGGCCGTGTGGGCCATCATCAAAATTCTCGGCAAGAGCTGGGAACTCTCCGCCGTGACAGCGGCATTCGTCGTGGTCATCTGCGTGACGGTGATAACGGTAATGAGCATCTGCATCCCGCGTTTCCGCATCGTGCAGAAGCTGACCGACCAGATCAACCGTGTGGCGCGCGAGAACCTGACGGGCATCAACGTGGTGCATGCGTTCAACGCCGAGCAGTACCAGAACGACAAGTTCAACAAGCCGAGCCTTGACATGATGAACGTGCAGGTGAAGAACCAGAAGCTCTTCGCCCTCGTCCAGCCGACGATGACGCTCGGCATGAACGGCCTGGCGCTCACGATCTACTGGCTGGGCGCGGCACTGGTCAACAACATCGCGCTGACCGATCCCGTCGCACGACTCACGATGTTCAGCGACGTGCTGGTGTTCAGCACGTATGCGACTTACGTGGTCATGTCCTTTATGATGCTCGTGATGATCTTCATGCTGCTGCCGCAGGCGCAGGTCTCGGCCGAGCGTATCAACGAGGTGCTCGAGCGCAAGGCGAATATCCGCGAGGGCAGCGTGAGCGAATGCAAAGAGCACGGCACAGTGGAGTTCAAAAACGTCTCGTTCCGTTATCCGCACGCATCGGAGGATGAGCTTTCGAACATCAGCTTCCGCGTGAACAAGGGCGAGACGCTCGCCGTCATCGGCGCGACGGGCAGCGGCAAGACGACGCTCGTGAGCCTCATTCCGCGCTTTTACGACGCGACAGAGGGCGAGGTGCTTGTCGACGGCGTGAACGTCAGGGACTACACGTTCGATGCCCTCTACAACAAGCTTGGCTACGTGACGCAGAAGGCGGTGCTCTTCGCCGGCAGCATCCGCGACAATGTCTACTTTGGCGAGAGCGAAGCGCCGGCGGACGATGAGGGCCTTGCGCAGGCCGTCGAGCTTTCGCAGGCGAAGGAGTTTGTCGACAAGCTCCCCGACGGCACGCAGCACCATGTGGCGCAGATGGGCCGCAACATGTCCGGCGGCCAGAAGCAGAGATTGTCCATCGCCCGCGCGCTTGCCAGAAAGCCGGAGATCCTCGTCTTCGACGATTCGTTCTCCGCGCTTGACTACCGCACGGACGCGAAGCTGCGCGAGGGGCTATCCAAGCAGCTGCACGACACGACGAAGATCATCGTCGCGCAGCGCATCAGCACCATCCGCCACGCGGACAAGATCATCGTGCTCGACCGCGGCGAGGCTGTGGGCATCGGCACGCACGAAGAGCTGATGCGGAATTGTGACGTTTACCGCGAGATCGCGACCTCCCAGCTCAGCGCTGCGGAGCTGGCGTAAAGGAGGCGAGAGAAAATGAAAAAGAAAAACAGTGATCCCGTCGGCGCGCTCAAGCGCACGGGTGTCTATATGAAATCGAGCCTTGGCGTCATCACTCTTGCGCTCGTGCTGGCGGCGCTGAGCGCCGTGATGACGATCATCGGCCCCGACAAGATCGGCAAAATGGCGACCATCATGTCCGACGGCCTGTTCACCGGCATTGACCTCGCCGCCATTGCGAAGATCGGCGTGTTCCTTGCCATTATTTACTGCCTGAGCGCGCTTTTTGGCTTTATCCAGCACTATATCATGGCGGTCGTGACGCTGAGAATGTCCTACCGCATGAGAGGTGAGCTCTCGGAAAAGATCAACCGCGTGCCGCAGAAGTATTTCAACACCACCTCGCAGGGCGACATTTTGAGCCGCATCACAAACGATGTGTCAACGCTCCAGCAGGGACTTACCAACAGCCTGCCGACCATCATCAGCGCCGCGACACAGTTTGTCGGCTGCCTTATTATGATGTTCGTGACCGAATGGCGCATGGCGCTCGTCGCGCTGTGCATCACGCTCCTTGGCATGGTGCTGATCGTCGCCATCATGTCGAAGTCGCAGCGCTACTTCACCGCGCGGCAGAAGAGCCTCGGCGAGCTCAACGGCTATGTCGAGGAGATGTATTCCGGCCATGAGGTCGTGCGCATCAGCCGCGCGGTCGACAAGGTGCTGGACCACTTCGACAGCCTGAACGCCGCGGTCTACGATGCAAACTGGCGTTCGCAGTTTTTATCCGGTGTGATGCAGCCGCTCATGAACGTGATCGGCAACCTCTCGTATGTTGCCGTGTGCGTGTTCGGCTCGGTGCTGGCCATCAATGGCACGATCGAATTCGGCGTCATCGTCTCGTTCATCCTGTATGTGCGCCTCTTCACCACGCCGCTGACGCAGATCGCGCAGGGTATGACGAATTTGCAGACGGCCTCCGCCTCCGCGCACCGCATTTTCGACTTCCTCGAAAGTGAAGAGCTCGGCGACGAGAGCGACAAGACCGAAAAGCTCGACGCCGTGCGCGGCGCGGTAACGTTCGACCATGTGCGCTTCAGCTACCCCGATTCGCCCGACAAGATCATCATCAAGGATTTCTCCGCTGAGGTCCATCCGGGCCAGAAGGTCGCCATCGTCGGCCCCACCGGTGCGGGCAAGACCACGATGGTCAACCTCCTGATGCGCTTTTTCGAGGTCAACAGCGGCCGCATCACGATCGACGGCGTGGCGACGACCGACCTGCGCCGCCCCGATGTCCACAAGCTCTTCGGCATGGTCCTGCAGGACACGTGGCTCTTTGAAGGTACCATCCGCGAGAACCTAGTCTACAACATGGAAGGTATCACGGACGAGCAGCTCGAAACGGTCTGCAAGGCCTGCGGCCTCGACAAATTTGTCCACTCGCTGCCACAGGGCTTTGACACCGTGCTTAGCGAGAGCACGACCATCTCGGCGGGACAGAAGCAGCTTTTGACCATCGCCCGCGCGATGCTCCAGAATGCGCCGATGCTGATCCTCGACGAGGCAACGTCCTCGGTCGATACGCGCACGGAACTTCTCATTCAGCGCGCGATGGACGAGCTGACAAAGGGGCGGACGAGCTTTGTCATCGCCCACCGCCTGTCGACCATCAAGAACGCCGACCTCATCCTCGTGATGCGCGACGGCGACGTCATCGAGAGCGGCACGCACGAGCAGCTGATGGAGCAAAACGGCTTCTACGCCGAGCTCTACAACAGCCAGTTCGCGCAGGCGTCGTAAAGAAAAACCAGCGCAGGTGAGCCTGCGCTGGTTTATATTTTCTGCGGAAGAAGTTAAAAGAAAGTTTATTGCCGAACTGGGAAACGGTGGTATAATAAGAAACATTCAAGGGCTGACAAAGCCCGCACCGCGAAAGGAAGCGGAAACATATGAATTGGTTTCAGAAATTGCTGTCGAATCCCTTTTTGCTCATCGGCCTCTCGTCGTGGTTCTGGGCGCAGCTCATCAAGACGATCATCCATGCCATTGTGACGAAGAGCATCGACTTTACGCGCCTGATCGGCGACGGCGGGATGCCGAGCGGCCATTCGGCCACGGTCTCGTCGCTCGCGACCGCGGCGGCGCTCGTCTACGGGCTCGGTTCGTTTGAATTCGCGATGGCGTTCATCTTCGCCATTGTCGTCTGCAAGGACGCGATGGGCGTCCGGCTCGAAACGGGGCGGCAGGCCGTTATCATTAACGACATCGTCGAGGCCTTCAACTCGCTCGCGTCGGAAAAGCTGCCGGAGGCGAAGCTCAAGGAGTTCGTCGGCCACACGCCGCTGCAAGTCATCGCCGGTATTCTGCTCGGTGTGGCGAACACATTTATCATGTACTACTGCGTACTGTGAGGGAAAGGACATGACGCTTTTTATTAACTGCTGCCCGCGCGGAGAATCGCGCACGGAAAAACTGGCCCGCGCGCTGCTTAAAGCGCTCGGCGAATACGAGGAGTTGCGCCTTTATGACGAGCCGCTGCACCCGCTGGGGCGCGCGGACATCGCAAAGCGCGACGCGCTGCTCGCGGAAAAGAAGTATGACGATGAAATGTTCTGTTACGCCCGTCAGTTCGCCGCGGCGGACAGAATTGTCATCGCTGCGCCGTATTGGGATCTGTCGTTCCCTGCGCAGCTCAAGGTGTATTTGGAGAATATCTATGTCACGGGCATCGTGACGAAGTACAGCGAGGCGGGCAAGCCCGTCGGCCTGTGCCGCGCAAACGAGCTCTACTATGTCACGACCAGCGGCGGGCCGTTTGACGGCCGCTTTGGCTACGACTACTGGAAGACCATCGCGCAGGACTGCTTCGGCATCCCGACCGTCAAGCTCCTGGAAGCCGAAAACCTCGACATCGTGGGCGCAGACGCGGAAAAGATCGTCGACGATGCCATCAAGGCCTACGGCCCTGCGTAAAATCAAACTTGTATAGCAAAAAAGCTCCGTGCCTTGACACGGAGCTTTTTTATCGGGAAAAATCAGTGGACGCTGCTCTGCTCGCTTTCGGGCAGGAGGTTCGTCATGCTCTTGAGGCCGATGGCGAGCGTGGACATGTTGTGCAGCAGCGTCGAGGTCGTCGGCGGCAGGATGCCAAGCACGCCGAGCACGATGAGCGAGAAGTTGAAGCCCACGATGAAACGGTAGTTGCGGTGGATGCGGGCCATGAGCTCCTGACTGAGAGAGCGCAGCGTGACGAGCGCAAACAGATCCTCGGACGAGATGGTAATGTCCGCGATCTCGCGCGCGATGGCGGCGCCGGTCGAAATGGCGATGCCTGCGTCGGCTTCGGACAGGGCGGGGGAGTCGTTCACGCCGTCGCCGATCATGATGACCTTGCGGCCCGCGGCCTTTTCGCTGCGGACGAACGCGGCCTTGTCCTCGGGCAGGACTTCTGCGTAGACGGCGTCGACGCCGACCTCAGCGGCGACGGCTTCGGCAGTCTTGCGGCTGTCGCCGGTCATCATCACGACCTTGTCGATACCGAGCTCGTGCAGCGCGCGCACGGCGGCCTTCGCCTCTTTGCGCAGCGGG